>WNFC01000830.1_pt1 | contig 37308 bp, 29 predicted proteins | sample 5400541 | NCBI WGS metagenome assembly WNFC01 (sample SAMN13153342, study PRJNA577476) | soil metagenome | isolation source: 120 cm saprolite under Douglas fir tree site 2 hole 2 replicate 1 | place: USA:California | collected 2015-04-18
TCGTTGGCGCCATCGGAAGTGCCAACCTATCGCAACCAGCGGGCTGCTGGTGTACAACCATATTCACCATGTCTATACGCATCGTGCCGGACGAAAACCAGCCTTCCGCCTCCATCGAAATCGCCCTGGACAAGCCCCTGCCCGATTATGACCTTGAACAACCGGACCAGCCCACCCCCCGGGACGTGGATGCTATTTTGGTCTCGCAGGGCTTTCGCGATCTCGTCGACGACACACGCGGCATTTTGATGGACCTGCTGTCCCAACATACTGCGCACCACCCGGGACTCGATCTCGTTTCAGACTCTCCACTTGAGCTTGCGCAACTAACCGGTGCAATTTGTCCCGGCAATGATGAGGTCTATAGGCCAGGCCTGTGGATTGTTTTGCAGGATTCGCATGCCAAGCCCAAAACCGCGCTGCCATCCGCGACCCGGCAACGCATTGCCGCTATCGCCGCAGAGTTAGCCAAGCGGCTCCAACTCGACTGAGAAGCAGTTGATTTGCAGATTGTCATTTGCGGCGGTATTGTTCCGTCGTGCACGCGGAGAACCGCGTGCCGCTGCATTGGCGTCGATTAGGTTCGCGGCTCATCAGAGAATGCCGATCGCGCAACGAGGGATATGCCGGAAGAAAAGGGGCTGTTGATTGTTTACACCGGGCCCGGCAAGGGCAAGACGACTTGCGCGCTGGGCACCGCGTTTCGCGCTGTCGGCCAGGGATTGCGAGTGCTCATGGTGCAGTTCATCAAAGGCTCGTGGCACTACGGAGAGCTGGACGCCGCCAGGATGCTGGGCGACGACAAGTTTGAGATTCGGCCGATGGGCCGCGGCTTCGTGAAAGTGGGCGGCGCGGAGACGGATCCTGCCGACATCAAGCTGGCACATGACTGCTGGCAGACCGGCCGCGATGCCATCTACGGCGGCAAATATGACCTAGTTGTGCTGGATGAGATCAACTACACCATCAGCTACAAAATGTTGGACGCGGACGAGGTGGTGGAAGCGTTGCGTAAGCGGCCGGAACGGGTGCACGTGATTTGCACCGGGAGGAACGCCCATCCAAAGCTGGTGGAACTGGCCGACCTGGTCACCGAGATGCGCGAGGTGAAACACCCATACACCAAGGGTATACTGGCTCAACGAGGAATCGACTACTGATTTGGTTGGATTTCTCTTTCAACCTCGAACGTCGAACCAAATCCTAAAATGGCCTGGTTTAAGCGCGACAAAAAATCGATTGATCAGCCCACGCCGCCCGAAGAGCGCCGTGTGCGCACGGAAGGCCTGTGGGTCAAGTGCGAATCTTGCCGCACCATCGTGTTTCGCAAAGACCTCGAAGCCAATCTGCTTGTCTGCCCCAAGTGCCAGTTTCATTTCAAGATGGGGGCAAAGCAGCGCCTGGAGATGCTCCTCGACGGCCGCTGGACCGAACACGACGCGCGCATGACCTCCACGGACCCGCTCCGCTTCGTGGACACTAAGCCGTATGCCACGCGACTGCGCGAAGCGCGCAAGAAATTGGGCATGTGCGACGCCATCATCACCGCGGAAGGCCAGCTCAACGGCCGGCCCATCGTGTGTTGCGCCATGGAGTTCAATTTCATCGGCGGCTCGATGGGCGCGGTGGTCGGAGAGAAGGTAACCCGCGGAATTGAATTGTCTCTCGACACGCGGCAGCCTCTGGTGATCGTCTCTTGCTCCGGCGGCGCGCGCATGATGGAAGGCACCATCAGCCTGATGCAGTTGGCTAAAGTTTCCGCGGCGCTTGCCAAGCTGGACGAAGCGAAAGTGCCGTATATCTCCGTGATGACCGATCCGACGACGGGCGGCGTCACCGCCAGCTTTGCCATGCTCGGCGATCTCAACATCGCCGAACCCGGCGCACTCATCGGCTTTGCCGGCCCGCGCGTCATCGAGCAAACCATCCGCCAAAAGCTGCCTGAAGGCTTTCAGCGCTCGGAGTTTTTGCTGGAGCACGGCTTTCTCGACGCGGTGGTTTCCCGCAAAGAGATGAAAAGCTTCATCGCCAATTCCTTCGACCTATTGTTGAGCTGAAATGAATTACGACGCTGCGGTACGGTACTTGCTCTCTCTTGGCAGAGAATTGGCCGCTCCAACGCAGGCGGCCGCCGCGAAATTTGATCTTGAAAACATCGGTGTGCTGGCCGAGCGCCTCGGGCGGCCCGACCGCGCGTATCCCTCGGCGCATATTGCGGGGACAAACGGCAAAGGCTCGACAGCTGCGTTTCTCGAATCGATTCTGAGACATGCCGGATTCCGCACGGGGCTGAACACTTCGCCGCACCTGGAAAAAATCAATGAACGCATTCGCGTGAACGGTGCGGAAATCAGTGATTACGACTTTGCGGAAACGTTCACGCGCATTCAAGCGCAAATCGAACAGTTGCTCGCTGCCGGGAAACTTCGCGCACATCCCACATACTTTGAGTGCGTGACAGCCATGGCATTTGAATACTTCGCCCGTGCTCACGTGGACTTCGGGATCTTCGAGGTAGGCCTGGGCGGACGACTCGATGCGACCAATATTCTGACTCCCGCGATTTCCGTGGTTACGCGCGTCGACTTTGACCACGAAAATTTTCTGGGGCATTCCTTGCGCGAAATCGCCGCGGAAAAGGCCGGCATCCTGAAACAGGGCATTCCGGTGGCCCTCACCGCGCAGCCGCCCGAAGCACGCGAAGTCATTCTGACGCGCGCCAAGGAACTGGGCTGTCCGGTCATCGAAACGCCTCTGGCGTATCGCGTGGATGAGCAAGCAATGGAAAACGGCTGCATCCGCGCGCGGATCACCGAAATTGCTTCGGGTTGGTCCGCAAAGCTCGCTCCGCAGTTAGCCGGCCGTTTCCAGTTACAGAATGCGATTAATGCAGTGGCGGCGGCTCGCGCGCTATCCGCGCGCGGTTGTCGGATTCCGGAGGGCGCGATGGAACAAGGCATCGCGGCAGCCGTTTGGCCGGGACGCCTGGAAAAACTGCAATCGCGGCCCGACATTTATGTCGACGGGGCACACAATCCAGGCGCGGCGCGCGAGTTGGCCGTTTTCTGGAAAGAAAACTTCGCGGGCCGCAGGATTTTTCTCCTTTACGGAGCGCTGCGCGATAAAGCCGGCGACGAAATCGCCGGAGTGCTCTTTCCGCGCGCGGCCGAAGTTGTCTTCACCGAGCCGCGCACCTCGCGCGCCATTTCTGCTTCGCAGCTCAGCGAGATCGCGGCGCATCATGCGGCTCACAGTTCGGTCATCGCCGATGCAGAGCAAGCGCTCGACTATCTTCTTTCCAAAGCAGCGCCCCAAGACGCCATTTTCGTCACCGGGTCGCTGTATCTGGTCGGACAGCTCCGCCATTATTGGAAACAGCGCGCGCAGGTCGCGGCGCGCTGAAAAACACCGTAAAATGTCCGCCTCTCTTCGGGTGAAGGCAAGAATGGCGAAAGAACCTACTTTGGCCGGGAAGACCCCTCTGGTGGGGATCATCATGGGATCTTCCTCGGATTGGGAAACTCTGGAGCACGCCGCGAAAATTTTGCAGGAGCTCGGCGTCCCTCATGAGACGCGTGTCGTGTCCGCGCACCGCACCCCGGATCTTCTTTTCGAGTACGCCTCTTCCGCGGAAAAGCGCGGCATCGAAGTGATTATCGCGGGCGCAGGCGGCGCCGCGCATCTGCCCGGCATGACCGCGGCGAAAACGGCGCTGCCGGTGCTGGGCGTCCCGGTGGAGTCAAAAGCGCTAAAGGGCCTGGATTCGCTGCTTTCCATCGCCCAGATGCCCGGCGGCGTTCCGGTAGGCACGATGGCGATTGGCAAGGCTGGCGCCATTAACGCGGCTTTGCTCGCGGCGGCCATTCTCGGCGCGAAGCATCCTGAAGTGCGAGAGGCGTACCGGAAATTCCGCAACGGGCAGACCGAACACGTGCTCGCGAACCCGGACCCGACAGCTCCGGCTCGTGCGCTGGGAATAGCGACGACTCCCTCGCCCGGGAAAAAAGGAACGCGCGCGTGACCATCGGCATTCTCGGCGGCGGGCAGCTGGGGTACATGCTCGCACTCGCCGGTTATCCGCTGGGTCTTCACTTCCGGTTTCTCGATCCTTCGCCGGAAGCTCCGGTTGGACGCATCGCCAGCCGCATCACTGCCCAGTTCACAGACCGCTCAGCGCTGAAGAAATTTGCAGCCGGACTGGAGTTGGTAACCTACGAATTTGAAAACGTTCCCGTCGAAACGGCGCGCTTTCTCGCCGAGCGTGTGCCGGTGCTCCCGCCTCCCGCCGCGCTCGAAGCGGCGCAGGACCGCCTGAACGAAAAGCGCCTGTTTCAAAAGCTGGGCATCGCCACCACCGAATTTGCTGCCGTCGCCGGCCGGGAAGCGCTCGACGGCGCCGTCCGGCAGATTGGGTTGCCCGCGATTCTGAAATCGTGCCGCATGGGCTACGACGGCAAGGGGCAATGGATTCTGCGCAGCACGGAAGATGTCTCCGGAGCAAAAAGCGAATTACCCGCCGCGAATGCTTCGGGAGCGCGGAAACGCAAAGGTGCCGAACCCGCACGAGAAGCGCCGTTCGTGCTCGAACGCCTCGTCCCTTTCACTCGCGAACTCAGCGTGCTGGCGGTGCGCGGGCGCACGGGCGAAACTGCCGTCTATCCACTGGTGGAGAATCACCATCGCGGTGGAATCCTGCGCTTGTCCTTGGCGCCGGCGCCGCAGCTCGATCGCGCAATTCAACAGGCCGCGGAAGATGCGGCACGCCGCGTGTTCGACATGCTGCAATATGTCGGGGTGCTGGCCATTGAGTTTTTCGAGCACGAGGGGCGCTTGCTGGCCAACGAAATGGCGCCACGCGTCCACAATTCCGGCCACTGGACCATCGAGGGCGCGGTCACCAGCCAGTTCGAGAATCACTTGCGCGCGGTTGTGGGACTTCCGCTAGGTTCGACGCGTGCGATTGGCTGTTCGGCCATGCTCAACCTGATCGGCGAGGTGCCCGACTCCGCCGAGGTTCTCGAGGTGCGCGATGCGCACCTGCACCTCTACGGCAAATCCGCGCGCGCCGGACGCAAGCTCGGCCACGTGACGCTGCGCGCCTCCTCACCAGAGCAGCTCGCCTCCCGCCTCGCCGAGCTCCCCACCTACTTCCACCGCCCCGAAGTCGGTCTGGACGCAGCACTCACCCGAAGCGCCTCCTCGCGTGCTTGAAAACGTATCAGACCCGCAAATTCGCCGAGACCTCTAAGTTGCCGCCTGCATCTGCCAGATGCTACGATTCTGGATTCATGTCCCCCCTTGACAGCCCTACTGCTCGGCCCCGCGTGGGAATCCCTTGGCGTACGTCTCTGGAGGAGGGCAACGGGATCACGACCAAGCTTCGGTACTACTTCGAGGCTGTGGAAGGGGCCGGTGGCATCCCGGTCCCTATCTCGCTGAATCTGTCAAAAGCCCAACTTGCCGCGGTAATCGATTACTTGGACGCTTTCGTGCTCCCAGGAGCTCCCGCGGACGTTAACCCTGCCCTCTACAACGCTCCGACTCACGCAAAGACGCATGAAGCTGACACAAATCGAGAGAAGACGGATTTCGGCATCCTGGAACACGCGTTCGTATCTGGCAAGCCTGTCCTGGCTATTTGCTATGGCTGCCAGAGTCTCAACGTTTGTCTCGGTGGCTCCCTCTACCAGGACATTGCGAGCGAGTTACGCACAGACATCCAACATAGCAAGGACGGCCTTCCCCCGGATGCACCTGACCCTTTGCATGCCGCGCTGATTGACTCAGGCGGGGAACTCGCTCAATTGGCGGCCGGCAGCGGCATTGAGAAGCGTGGCGACACATTCAGCGTGCGGATAAACACCTCGCATCACCAATCGATTCGAGACCTTGGGCGTGGCTTGCGCGTTGCCGCAGTTGCACCCGATGGGGTGATCGAGGCTGTTGAGCACGAACCGCACAAGCACTGGGTTCTCGGCGTGCAGTGGCATCCGGAACGAATGACCGATGACGCGCTTGCGGGCGCGCTCTTTCGCGCGCTGGTGCAGGCCACGCGCGCAGCCACGTCGCGCAGATGAAACTTACGTACATGGTCCGCGGCAATCAGTCGCGTGCCTGCTCGGTAGCTACGGCTTTCAGTTTTTTGACACCAATCGATCGACGGGGGCTTGATGATTTCACTGGCTGGCAAGGCGGCGCTCATCACTGGGGGATCGCGGGGAATTGGCGCTGCGGCGGTCAAGTTGTTCGCGCAGGCCGGCGCGGACGTTGTCTTCAGTTACAACAAAGCGAAGGACGCGGCGGAGCAAGTGCAGCAGGAAGCGGGCAAGCACGGAACGCGCGTCGAAGCATTCAAAGCGGACGTGGGACGTCATGCGGATAACAAAAAGCTTGTCGAGTTCGCGGTCTCACGCTTGGGCCGCCTCGATATCGTGGTGGCCAATGCCGGCGTATGGAACCCGGACGACCTGCCCATCGAAAAAATGACCGAGAAGCAGTGGGACGACATGATGCGGGTCAATCTAAAGAGCGTCTATTCCGTCATTCATTTTTCCGTGCCGCAGATGATCAAGCAAAAATCCGGCAAGATCATCCCGATTAGCTCTACCGCCGGGCAGCGCGGCGAATCCTTTCACACACACTACGGAGCCTCGAAAGGCGGCATCATCAGTTTCACCAAGGGACTCTCCACGGAACTCGCGCGGCACAACATCCTGGTGAACTGCGTAGCGCCCGGCTGGGTGGCAACGGACATGTCCAACGCGGTAATCAACTCGAAGGCTGGAGGCAAAGCCATCATCGCTTCGATTCCCCTGAGACGCGCGGGCACTGCCGAGGAAATCGCCGGACCCATTTTGTTCCTCGCTTCCGACCTGGCCAACTTCATGACCGGAGAAATCATCAATGTAAACGGAGGCGCGATCCTGTGCGGCTGAAGTATGCCAACGGTCTCCGCGGGATTCTGGTGCTGGCAGCGCTGTTAGCGGCGCTGCCTGCGCAGCGTTTGCACGCGCAAAACCCGGACAACATGATGCCGGAGGAGCGCACCGCCAAGGGCAAACAGATTTTGGATCAGTTGATAACCGCGCTCGGTGGCCCGACCTATCTTGATATCCGAGAAAGTAACTGCGAAGGGCGTCTTGCGCAGTTTGGCCACGGCGGTGAACTGGCCGGTTACACGAATTTCAAAGTGTACTGGCGCTATCCGGACAAGAATCGCACTGACTTTTCAAAAAAGGGCGTGATCGTCAACGTGTATAACGGCGATCGTGGCTGGACACTTGATCGCGGCGGTGTGTCAGAGCTAAGCAACGCGGCGGTCGCGGATTTTCAGGAGCAGGCCAAGCGCGACATCAACAATTTGCTCCGCGTGCGGCTGAAAGAGCCTGGAATGACCATCCGCTTCGGCGGAACCGACGTTGTGGACCTAAGGACAGTGGACTGGGTCGAAATCACGGATACGGAGCAGCGCGATTTTCGCCTGGCCGTGGACCGCAGCACCCATTTTCTAGTACGCAGCGTGGTCACCCTAGCGGACGATACTTCTCCCGACCGCAGCGTTGAAACGCATATCTACACGAATTATCAGCTTATGGACGGCGTGCAGACACCGCTGCAGATTACGCTCGACCGCAACGGACGCCGCGTCAACCAGGTTTTCTTTCAGTCCTGCAAATACAATCCCGGCTTTTCCGAAGATTTCTTCACGAAAGCCGCCTTGGACAAGCGCTTCTCCGAAGTCGGCAGCAAGAAATACAAAGACGAAAAGAAGAGAGAAAAAGAAGCGAAGGAAGACAACTGAGGCCTCGGCGCAAAAGTTAGTGCACGACTTCCGACACAAAGACCAATCGCACTCCTTGCGACTTCGCCTCGGGTAAAAGGTCTCGCATCGCTTGCAGTGTGGCGGGATGCGGATGCCCGATTGCGATCGCGTCACCCTTCTTGCGCGCAGCGCGCAGCGCAAGTTGCAACTGCTTGCGGACCGCGCCCACTTCCGCGACGTCATCGAGAAAGGGAACATTGCGGAACCCGGAGCGCACGCCGAAGCGCTGCGCCGTGTCGTAGGCGACGGTGGCCGCGGTGGTGCGGCTGTCAACGTAAAACAAGTTGTGTTCCCGCAGCACCGGCATCAGCTCATCCATCAGCGCTGCGTCCGCCGTGGACTGCGAGCCTTGATGATTGTTTACGCCGGCAACGTCCGGGACGGCCTGCAGCAAATTGTCCACTAGCGTACTGACTTCACCCGCGGACATGCCCGGCCGCAACTCCCACGCTTCCGGCCGCTCATTGCCCATGGCCTCCATCGGGAGATGCAGCATTACCTGGTAGCCGCGGCGATGCGCCTCTTGGGCGATTTCCATCGACCGAGGATGATTCGGCAGCACCGAGATCGTGACCGGACACTGCAGCGCAAAGATAGCGTCCGCGGCGGCGCGATCATTTCCCAGGTCATCGATGATTATGGCCAGACGAGCGCCTTCGCCCTGCGCGGCTGGAGGTGCTTCGCGCGAGCCGCTCTCCATCTGTTCACGAAAATGCACCATGTGGGTCACGACGCCCGCGCGACGGTAGGCATATAGGATTCCCTCGCGGCTTTCCAGCGGGCCGTCGCGGCTTAGGCGGCGGTGCGTGGCAACACCACTCATGGCGCGCAACAATTGAGAGAGGATCGCCCGCGAAGAAGAGCCGGAGTCGGCTCGAATCGTGACGTTGATCAGATCATAGCCGGCCGGATCTTGGTCGGACGCGCTTAGCCCGCTGCGCACATCCGCGGGCGCCGCGGCCTTCATCGCCGCCAAAAACTCTCGGGTTGTCGCATGGATTTCCGCCGCGGGGGGCGACGTTTGCTCTTTCTTGCAACCACCCAGCCGGGCAGCGAAAAGGCCCAGGGCCGAAAGGAAGGTGGCCGCCCGAATCAGTCGGGACTGGCTGTTCACCGGCGGTTAGGCTGCTTTCTTCGCGGGCGCTTTTAGCAGGTCGAGAGCCTTGTGGAAAACGGGATCTTCCGGAGACAGCGGGCGCGGACCGGAAGGCGGCTCTTTGGCGGAGGCCGAGCTGTCGTCGCTGACGTCAGCATCATCCTCGGCCGCTGCGCGAACGACCTCCGAAGGCGTCACGCCGTCCTCCAGGATGGACTTGCCGCCGGCGTTGTAATAGTTCGCCACCGTCAGGAACAAGGCCGAGCCGTCATCCAGGGTGATCAGTTTCTGCTCTGAAGCCAGGCCGAAGGTGCGCTCACCCACCACGTCACCGCGATGATTGGCTACCATTGCCGAGGCCAATACTTCCGCCGCTCCCGAGGTTGTGCCATCAATCAAAATAGAAACTGGACTTCGCCAAACCACCTTGCCAGGTTCGGCGGCAAAGGTTTGCGCGGAAACGGTCTGCCCGCGCAGCGTGGCGATGGTACCGGATGGAATGAAGAGGCGCGCGGCGTTGATGGCTTCGGAAACTGGCCCGCGTCCGCATTCGCGCAGGTCCAAAATCACCTTGTGAATTCCCTGCTTGTCCGCATCGACCAGGCGGTTGCGAATTTCGTCAGCACGCCCGGCATCCAGAGAAGTCACACGCAGCCCCAGAATGTCCGGATCTATCTTTTGCGCGGTAATCTTGGGCACCGCCAGCTTCTGCCGCACCACGTCGACTTCTTCGGGCTGGGCACGGCCGCGCCGGATCACGCCGACTTTTACACCGCTGCCGGCGGGCCCATTCAACAGGTTCAGCGCCTGGCCCACGGACATGTCGCGCGTGGTGAACCCGGCAATGGATTCAAAAATATCGCTGCTGCGTATTCCGGCTTTTTCCGCGGGGCTGTCCGGCAAAACGGAAATCACAATGACGTAGCCGAAACGCTTGCTCAGATTGAGGCCCGTCTCTCCTGTGCCGGCGCTCTGCGCCTTTTGCTTGTATTCGGTGTATTCGCGCGGAGTCAGGTAACTGGATTGCGCATCCAGCGACTCCAGCAATCCGTGCAACGAGCCGGCGGTGACCAGCCGCATGTTCGGTTCGTCGACGTAGTCAGACTGGATCTTTTGCAAGACCTCGCCGTAGACAGTCAGCGATTTGTACGCTTTATCGTCCGGTGTGCGTCCGAGGACGTGGCCGATTCCCGCGTAGCAAAAGATCGCCACCGAAGCTACTAGAATGCCGATACGCGCTGCTCGATTCATCGTTCACCTTGCCCAGAAAAAAGACAGTCCCAGTATAACACCGCATGCAACGGGACGCAGAAGGAGACGGAAAGGAAAGGATAGGTAGTCTCATGTGAATATCGTTCCACAAAGACACGGATTAGCAAGCGAAATGTTGCTAATTTACCACACATAACCCCGCCGAAGGCGTCCCGGTGGTTATAAGTTGTTGATACTAAGGAACAAACGACGAAATCTTTTGATGACAATGTGCTAGAATCCGGTTCCTAGATGGTCCAAACAACCATTGCGAAGCCTGTCTCCGCTGAGGGGATGGGGCTGCACACCGGCGTTTACGGGCACATCCGTCTTGTCCCTGCTCCCGCCGATACCGGCATCGTGTTTCGCCGCATCGACCTGGACAATTTCCTGATCGAAGCGCAGGGGCACAACGTAGCGCGCGTGAGCTACGCCACCAGCTTAATGAAACACGGCGTGCTGCTCTCCACCACAGAGCATCTGCTTGCCGCCATCTATTCCTGCGCCATCGACAACGTGTACGTCGACATCGATTCCATCGAAGTGCCGATCTTGGATGGCTCGGCGGAGCCCTTCATGCAGATGCTCCAAGAAGCCGGCACCCGGCGGCTTCGACGCAAACGTCGCTTCCTGAAGGTTTTGAAGCCCCTGGAGGTCATCGAGGGCGACCGCCGCATTGGCATCTATCCCGCCGATGAATTCCGCGTGCGCTGCTACGTGGATTTCCCGCATCCCTTGGTCGGCCAGCAGGAAGTGGAGATGCTCGTAAGCGCGGAGACCTTCCGGCATCTTCTGGCGCGCGCGCGCACATTTTGCTTCGAGCGCGACATTGAGCCCATGCGCTCCATGGGACTGATTCGCGGCGGTACGTTGGAAAACGCCATTGTACTGACCTCGGACGGCGTGATGAACGGGCCGCTGCGCTTTCCGGATGAATTCGGCCGCCACAAGGCGCTCGACCTGATTGGCGACCTGGCTTTAGCGGGGCTCCCCTTGCTCGCTCGAGTAGAAGCGCACAAAGCCGGCCACGCCCTGCATACTCAGCTCGTCAGCCGTCTGCTCGCGGATCCCACACTTTGGACCGTCACGACTCGGGAAGCGCTTCACGAGCAAGCGCAGCCCCCCCTAGCTGCTTTTGCGCCTGTTGCCGCCGCCGATTAAGCATTTCGAGAATATCCGCGAAATCGATGCATTGCGAAATTGATTCTACTCCCGCAGAATGATGGACTTATGCCGGCCAACGATCTTGCCGTCGTCGTACTCGCTGCGGGAAAAGGCATGCGGCTGAAGTCCAGCCTGGCGAAAGTTCTGCATCGGGCCGGCGGGCGGTCTTTGGTCGAACACGTCGTTGCCGCCTGCGCCCCGCTGAAATCCCGGAAAACTGTCGTAGTGGTGGGGCATCAGGCCGAGCAGGTGTCTGCGGTGGTGGAGACGCTGGAGGCGGAGAGCGTGTTGCAGCAGCCGCAGCGCGGCACCGGCCACGCCATGCAGGTTGCGCGGCGGGCACTGGGTGCGGCGAAACTCGCTCTTGTGTTGCCGGGCGATGCACCGCTGATCCGCACGGAGACTCTGCGCGCAATGGTTGCCGCGCACCGCAGCGCGAACGCCGCCGCGACCATTCTGAGCGCGGTGGTCAGCGATCCTAGCGGCTATGGACGCATCTTGCGCAAGTCCGAAACCGCGGTTCAAGCTATCGTGGAGGAATCGCAGCTGACCGACGAACAGCGCGAGCTCAACGAAATCAATTCCAGCATCTACTGCTTCACTCTCGAGAAACTCTGGCCGGCGCTGGCCCAGGTGAAGCCCAACAACAAACATCGCGAACTCTACCTGACCGACGCTGTCGCCGTGCTGGCGGCGAAGAATGAAACGGTGCTCGCTCATGTCGCGCCCGATCCACGCGAAGCACTGGGTTGCAACACGCGCGCGGACCTCGCCGAAGTTGACCGCATTTTTCGGGAACGGAAGCGCGCCGAGCTGATGAATGAAGGAGTCAGCATCCAGTTGCCGGAAACGGTTTTGATCGATCCGGACGTAACGGCTGGGGAAGATACTGTGCTCGAGCCGGCCGTGCAGCTCCTCGGCAAGACCAAAATCGGCGAGCGCTGCACGATTCGGACCGGCAGCGTGCTGAGTGACGCAATCGTTGGCAACGATGTGACTATCGAACCACATTCGGTAATCGCGCAAAGCCGGTTGGATGACAACGTTACGGTCGGCCCGTTTGCGCGTCTACGCACCGGAACGCACCTCAAGAGCGGCTCACGCGTGGGCAACTTTGTGGAAACCAAGAAAGTCACGGTCGGCGAAGGCGCGAAAGTTCCGCATCTTACCTATCTTGGGGACGCGAGCGTCGGATCCAAAACAAACATTGGAGCCGGCACGATCACCTGTAATTACGACGGCTTCCAAAAGTACGCGACGAATATCGGAAAGGGAGTATTTATCGGCAGCGATTCAACGCTGATAGCGCCGGTACGCATCGGCGATGGCGCCTACGTCGCTGCCGGTTCCACGATCACGGAAAACGTCCCGCCGGACGGTTTGGGCATCGCCCGCGGCCGGCAAATCAACAAACCGCGCTGGGCTTCGCGCAAGCGCCGCGAACTGGCCGCAGCGGAACATCCGAACAAGAAAGCTCGCCCTCGCAGGAAATCGAAAGCACGACCGAAGAAATTCCGGCGCCGCTGAACGCCGGGCGCATGCTTGCGCGCAGCCTACAGACCCAGCGCGCCGGAAAACTTGACGCGGGCTTTGCCGGAGTCGCCTCGCTCGATGCGGCCGATGCGAAAGAGTTTTTCGCGCCGGCGCTTCAGGTCCGCTTCCACTGGCTTCACGTTTTGCGGCGGAACCACCAGGATCATCCCCACACCCATGTTGAAGGATTGCAGGAGCTCATCGGAGTCGATTTTGCCGAGCTTGGCCAGGTACTTGAAGATCGGCGGGACCGGCCACGCGCCCAGATCGATTTCCGCCCGCACGCCGGAGGGCAGCACGCGCGGCAGATTGCCAGGTATGCCGCCGCCGGTAATGTGCGCCAGCGCGGACACCCACCCGCGCGCCAGAATATCTTTCAGGGCCGCCGAGTAACAGAGGTGTGGCTTGAGGAGCTCGGCGCCGATTTTATTGCCGATTTCCGCGACGTAGGCGTCCGGCTTCAGTTTGGCAATTTCAAACACCAGCTTGCGCGCGAGCGAATAACCGTTGGTATGCAAACCGGCGGAGGGTAGTGCAATCAGCGCGTCCCCGGGCTTCACATTTTTTCCGGTGAGCAGCTTCTTGCGGTCGACGGCTCCCACGATGAAGCCCGCGAGATCGTATTCACCGGGAGGATAGAAGCCGGGCATTTCCGCCGTTTCTCCTCCAATCAGCGCGCAGCCGGCTTTGCGGCAGGCCCGGCTCATGCCTTCCACGAGCTGCTCGACCACATTGGGATCGAGCTTGCCCATGGCCAGATAATCCAGAAAGAACAGCGGCTCCGCGCCCTGCACCAGTATGTCGTTGATGCAATGGTTGACCAAATCTCCGCCAACGGTCGAATGCACTCCGGTGGCCATGGCCACTTTCAGTTTCGTTCCGACGCCGTCCGCGCTGGACACCAGCACCGGCTCTTTCCATTTCTTGCTGTCCAGCGCGAACAGCGCGCCAAATCCGCCGATGCCTCCGAGCACGCCCGGCGTGAAAGTTCTGCTCGCGTGGTGGCGGATGCGCTGCTTGGCCGCGTCGGCGACGGCGATGTCCACTCCGGCATCGGCGTATTTCATGGGAGTCCTGCTGGTGTGAGTTTGTCGTCGAGGCGCACGAAACTTCCTGTCGTTGTCCTTGAGGAGAATGCTTCAGTGCCGCCGGGCGGGGTCGGCAACACTTCTTTGTTTTTGCTGGGGACAGTCAGCCTAAAAAGTCCGGAACAATCTCTTCCAGCGCACCAGGCCCGGATGCACCAAGGCGTTCGCGTACGCAAAGAAGCGTTCGCGAATCTGCCCGGGCTCCCAAGCGTCCGGGGAAACATTGAGCGACATATATATCATCACCGGCGTGCCAATAATGTCTTTGCGCGGTACGCAGCCCCAAAAGCGGCTGTCGTAGGAATTGCCGCGATTATCGCCCATCACGAAATAACAGTTGTCCGCGACTTTGTACGGCTGGCGCAGATCGTAAGGATCGGTGCGGCCGGTGGTGTAGCTCTCCGTGAGTCGTTGGCCGTTCACCCACACTGAACCGTCGTGGATTTCAATGGAATCTCCCGGCAAGCCGATAACGCGTTTGACGTAATCCGGCGTGTCCGGCGCAAAAGGCGGCTTGAAAATGATGACCTGCTGGCGGTGCGGATTGCGCCACAACGGCACATGCCAATTGGTGAAGGGAACGCCGGCGTCGTAGCCGATGCGGCTCATGATCAGGTGATCCCCGATAAGCAAAGTGTTTTCCATGGAGCCGGAAGGAATCACGCGCGCTTGACCAATGGTGCCGTTAATGAGCAAAAACACCAGCGCCACCCAAAACCAGGCGATGATCTCGCGCTGCACTTTTTGCCCCACGGGCACGTTGGGCTGCGCTTCCTTGTTGGGCTTGCGGTCAGCTTTCATGTTCCACCGCCACGGGATGTTCGATTGGTCCTTCACTCGCGTTGCCGTTCATCGCGTCACCTGTCTTGTTCGCATTGCCCTTGCGCACTTCCAATTGCACCAGGTCCGTTGGATACACGCCGGTGTAGCAGGAGGTGCAATAGTGGCCCTGCGTGTCGCTCACCGCTTCTTTCAATCCGGCCAGCGAAATGTAGCCCAGCGAATCGGCTCCGATGAATTTGCAGATTTCTTCCGGCGTGCTGGAGGAGGCGATCAACTCTTCGCGCGTAGGCGTGTCCACGCCGTAATAACAAGGCGAAATCGTGGGTGGACAACTGATGCGCATGTGCACTTCTTTGGCGCCGGATTCGCGTACCATGCGGACGATTTTGCGGCTGGTGGTGCCGCGCACAATGGAGTCGTCCACCAGCACGACGCGCTGACCTTCAATCAAGCTGCGGATAGGGTTGAGCTTCAGCTTCACGCCAAAATTGCGGATGGCCTGCGAAGGCTCGATGAACGTGCGTCCAATGTAGTGATTGCGGATCAGCCCCATGCGGAACGGAATGCCGGACTCCAACGCATAGCCGACCGCCGCGGGCACTCCCGAGTCCGGGACGGGCACGACGATGTCGGCATTCGCGGGATGCTCTTTGGCCAGCGTCCGGCCAAGCGCCTCCCGGCTTTCGTTGACCGAGCGGCCAAAGATGATGCTGTCCGGCCGCGCGAAATAAACGTGCTCGAAAATGCATTGCTGGAGCGGCTTTTCCGGCGCGAAGTGAATGGACTCGATGCCGGAGCGCGAGATGCGCACCATTTCGCCGGGCTCAATCTCGCGCACGTACTGCGCATTGAGCAGATCGAAAGCGCACGTCTCCGAAGCAACCAGCCAGGCATCGCCCAGCTTGCCCAGATTCAGCGGACGGAAGCCGCGCGGGTCGCGCACGGCGATCAACTCATCCGTGGTGAGCACCAGCAGGGAGTACGCGCCTTCCACCTGGTTCAACGCATCGCCCAGCGCACCGGAAAGATTGTGCGTCTGCGAGCGCGCCAGCAAATGCACGATCACTTCCGTATCGCTGTTGGTCTGAAAGATCGAACCGCGATGTTCGAGCTTGCGCCGCCACTCCGCGGCGTTCGTGAGGTTGCCGTTATGGCCGAGCGCCACTTTGCCTTTGTTGCAGTCGATCATGATGGGCTGCGCGTTCAGCAGCGCTTTGTCGCCCGCGGTGGAATAACGTGTATGGCCGATGGCCAGATCGCCGGGAAGCTCGGCCAGCACGGACGGCGTAAATATTTCCTCGACGTCGCCCATCGCGCGGTGCAGATGCAGTTCGGTTCCGTCGCTGGAGACGATTCCAGCCGATTCCTGACCGCGATGCTGCAGCGCGTACAGGCCGAGGTAGGTCAGCTTCGACGCCTCTTCATGCCCAAACACGCCGAACACACCACATTCGTCGTGAAAACGGTCGTTGGCGTAAGCGAGCTTTTGCGTCATTTCTCGTGTTGACGAATGGTGATCAATGAGCCTTGAGTGCGCGTTCTAACGAATGGGCCCAGACGTCGTACAACTTGGCGACGGGACTCTCGATCACCGCGCTCCCCTTATATTCGATGCGGAAAGCATCGCTGCGGATGACCTGTCCAACCTCGTGCGCCGCCACTCCACATTGTCTCGCAGTCTCCAGAACGTGAGCAAGCGAAGTTGCAGCGACGGAGACAATGGCGCGCGCGCCACTTTCGCCAAAGAGCACATATTCGGCGGGCGACGTTTCTTCGAGTTTGACATTTGCGCCAAGCTGGGGCGCAGCGTGCTGCGCCCCTACACGTGAGGCGAAGCAGGATTCGGCCAGTGTCACGGCGACGCCTCCGTCGCTGACGTCGTGCGCCGAGCACACCGCGCCGCTCGTTGCCAGCGACACCAAACATTCTTGAAGGCGCTTTTCCGCCGCCAGGTCGATGGTCGGCGGTTCGCCGGCCACGATGCCGGCAACCGTTTTGGAATATTCGCTGGATGAGAATTCACGTTGCGTGCCGGGTAGGGGCGTAGCCCTGTCCTGAGCGGAAGCGAAGGAATGCTGCGCCCCTGACGCCCTGGCCGCTCCGTCAAGCAAAACAATCGCGTCACCCTCTTCGCGAAACCCGATCTTCAGGACGCGCGAAGCGTCTTCGAGAATGCCGAGCACCCCAATCACCGGCGTAGGATAAATCGACTTGCCCAGCGTCTCGTTGTAGAAGCTAACGTTCCCGCCGGTAATCGGCGTGCCCAGCTCATTGCACGCGACGGTCAGACCGTCAATCACTTCGCTGAATTGCCACATCACTTCCGGTTTTTCCGGGCTGCCGAAGTTGAGGCAGTTGGTCGCCGCCATGGGACGCGCGCCACTCGCTGCGACATTGCGAGCCGCTTCCGCGACGGCGTGCATCGCTCCTACGCGCGGATTCAGTTGGCACCAGCGGCCGTTTCCGTCAGTAGAAAGCGCCAGGGCGCGCTTGACGATGCCGGTAGCCGGATCTTTTATGCGGATGACGGCGGCATCGCTCGCGCCGGGTCCGGCGAGCGTGTTGGTGCGCACCGATGTGTCGTACTGCTCGGTGATCCAGCGCTTCGATGCAATCGCCGGCGAACCCAGCAGCTTTGCGAAATTTGCGGTGAGGTCGGTGCCTGCGGCGGAAAAAGAGAACCAGTCCGCTGGCGTTTCATTGCGCAACGGTGGCTGTGCAATGGGTCGACGATACACCGGCCCCTCTTCGGCCAGCGGATGCGCAGGAATTTCCGCCGCCAACTTGCCGCGGTCTTTCACGCACAGCAGTCCGCCGTCGGTCACTTCGCCGACAACCACAGCGTCGAGTCCCCACTTTGTGAACACGTCAAGAACTTCGCGCTCGCGGCCTTTCTCGGCAACCAGCAGCATGCGTTCTTGCGATTCGCTGAGCATGATTTCGTAAGGCGTCATGCCCGATTCTCGCTGCGGCACTTTGGCCAGATCGATTTCGATGCCGGTGCCGCCGCGCGAAGCCATCTCCGTCGTCGAGCAGGTCAGCCCCGCCGCGCCCATATCCTGAATCGCGACGACCGTGCCTGTCTGCATCGCTTCGAGGCAGGCTTCCAGCAGCAACTTCTCCATGAAAGGATCGCCGACCTGCACGTTGGGCCGTTTTTGCTTCGATTCCTCGGTGAATTCCGCGGAGGCCAGCAGCGAAGCGCCATGAATGCCGTCGCGCCCCGTTTTCGCGCCAACGTAGATCACGGGATTGCCGGTCCCGCGCGCCTTGGCGAAAAACAAATCTTCCTTCCTGGCGATCCCCAGCGCCAGCGCATTCACCAGCGGATTTTGCGAGTAGCAGGGCTCGAAGCCAACCTCACCGCCGACGGTCGGCACGCCAAAACAATTTCCGTAGTTCGCGATCCCGCGAATCACGCCATCGAGAATGCGCGGATTTTTCGCGGCTTCCTCTTCGCTGACGCCCTGACCGGCGACGATCGGCCCAAAACGCAACGAATCGAGGACGGCCACCGGCCGCGCGCCCATGGTGAAAATATCGCGCAAAATCCCACCGACACCAGTAGTCGCGCCCTGAAACGGCTCCACGTAGCTCGGATGATTGTGCGATTCGATTTTAAACGCGGCAACCAGCCCATCGCCGATGTCCACCACGCCGGCGTTCTCGCCCGGCCCTTGCACCACGAGCTTGCCGCGCGTGGGCAATCGCTTCAGATGCACTTTGCTCGATTTGTACGAGCAGTGCTCGCTCCACATCACCGAGAAAATCCCCAGCTCCGTGATGTTCGGCTCGCGCCCGAGGATCTGTTTCACCCGCGCGTATTCTTCCGCAGTAAGGCCGTGCTCGGCCGCGATTTCCGGGGTGACTTTAATTTCCGTCGTTGCAGTGGCCATCAGGCAGTTGCCTTGGCGGCGGTGACCAGCGATTCCACAAGGGACTTGAAGATCACCAGGCCGTCGGCGGAATCCAGCGCCGATTCGACGGCGCGCTCCGGGTGCGGCATAAGGCCGGCGACGTTGCGCTCGCGGTTGCAGATGCCGGCAATGTTGTGGAGCGAACCATTGGGATTGCCCGCACCGTCATTTGCGCCGTCTGGAGTCGTATAACGGAAAAGGACCTGGCGATTTTTTTCGAGGTCAGCAAGCGTGGCTTCGTCGGCGTTGTAGTTGCCGTCATTGTGGGCGATGGGGATTTTCAGGACTTGGCCTTGCGAAGCGGCGTTGGTGAAGGGTGTATCGGTCTGCTCGACGCGGATGAACACGTGGCGGCAAATGTAGCGGAGACCCGAGTTGCGCATCATGGCGCCGGGCAGCAGGCCGGCTTCGAGAAGAATCTGAAAACCGTTGCAGATGCCGAGAACCATGCCGCCGGACTTGGCGAATTCTTCCACGGCCTTCATCACCGGGGAGAACCGCGCGATCGCTCCGGTGCGGAGGTAATCCCCGTAGGCAAATCCGCCAGGCAGGATAATGGCGTCGCAATTGGCCAGGTCCTGCGACTGGTGCCAGATGAACTCGACAGGCTTTTTCAGGATGTTGCCGATGGCGTAAAACGCGTCGTGATCGCAGTTGGAGCCAGGAAAGACAACTACTCCAAATTTCATGCCGTGATCGCTCCCTGAGGCATCTGGGGAAAACCCATTTTACCACATCCCGCCCGTGCATCTCCGGCATTTCAAAATCCAAGTAGCGGGCCAGTTTCCGATTTATGCGACCAACCAGGAGTTGGCCAGCTATCGATGGGGCGCAGACGCAACAGCGACGCTGCGATCTACTGACGCTGGCTGGCCACACCTTCCTGCGGCAGCTCGCGTTGCGCTGCGCGCGACCCGGCCAATTCCGTGCTTCGTCCGTGGTGCACCACCAGATGCAGCAGAAACATCACCACCAGTACTCCTCCAAACGTCACCACGATGGTTGCTCCCGTTGGCGTGTCCAACAGCACGCTCAAATAGCAGCCCAGCGCGGATACCAGGGTCCCCATGGTCCAGCCGATGGCGAGGCGCGGACCGATGCGATCGGCAAAAAGCATGGCGCCCACGCTGGGAACAATCAGGTAGCAAAAGACCAGCAGCACGCCAGCGATGGCCACCGACGAAGTAACGACAAATCCAAAAGAAGCGTAGAAAAGAAAATCCCAGAAGCGCACGCTTACGCCCAGGCTCTCCGCTTTCTCGTGATTCATGGAAATCAGCAGGAACTTTTTACGAAACACGTAATGGAAAATGCCGACCAGCGCGTACAGAATCGCTGTCTTGCGCACTTCCGGCCAGGAGACGGCCAGGATATTACCGACGAGCATGTCCTTGAGGTGCTCGGTCTCGCCGGTAGCCTTGCTCATCAGCAGAATGGCCATAGCCGAAGCCACCGAATAGGCGATGCCGATGAAGGCTTCTTGTGGGATGTGGCCGCGGCGCGTCCGCGCCAGGGCAAAAATTGCCGCGCCTAGAAACGTAAATCCCAGACTGAGCCAATACGAGTTCTGCCCGTGTGGGTCCATGCCCGCCACAATTGCCACCGTTGCGCCCAACGCGGCGATCTGCGCCAGGGCCAAGTCCACGAAGATTACCCCGCGTTCTACAACATGCACGCCGAGATAGGCATGGATGCCGGTCAAAATGAGGCTGGCCACAAAGGGCGCGAGCAAAAAAAGAAAAATCTCCATCGGCACGGTCTCCTAAGCTAGTGAGTGGCGTCAAACGCCTGCTTCAGCTTGCTGATGTCGTAGTCAAACAGCTTGAAATAATCGGTGATTTCCTTTTCGCCCCCCACCGACGGCGGCAGCACCAGCACCTGCGCGCCCGTCTCGCGTCCGACCGCATTCGGCGTCTTCAAATCGAAATAGGGTTCCACTACGATCACCTTTACATTTTCGCGCTTCATCAGTTGCATCAATTCGACGGTGTGCTGCGGGCTCGGCGGAATACCAGGGCGTGGCTCGACGTAACCCGCCACATTCAAGTGAAAGTGTTCCGCAAAATTCGGCCAGGACCGGTGATAGGTTACGATTTTGCGCCCGGCGTACGGTTTCATTTCCGCCAGCCAGCGCTCATCCGCTTGCTTAAGGCGCTGCTCGAAATCGGCATAGCGCTGCGCGAAGTACGCCGCGTCTTCCGGACGTATCTCGGCCAGTTTGTCCGCGATGCCTTTGGCGATGCGTAAGCCGTTGTCCGGGTCCAGCCAATAATGCGGATTCCCCAGAGGGTGCACATCGCCCTCGGCGCGGGTCACTTGCCCGGTCGGAATTTCCAGAATCCTTGCGAAGCGCGAAGCATCGAGATATCCCGGCGCGGCCACCTGTATCTTCGGATTCGTTGATTGTGTTATTAGCGGCGGCAACCAGCCAATCTCCAGCTCGAGTCCGACAACGATCAGCAAGTCGGCGCGCTTCAATTTCAGAAGGAAGCTGGGCTTGGCGTCGACGAAGTGCGGGTCCTGGTAGCCACGCGCGATCGATTCCGCCTCTATTTTTTCCCCGCCGACTTCCTCGGCCAGCGCGGCGAGGTCCGTGGTAGCGGTCATGATCTTCAGTTTGCCGGCCGCGCGCGCGGGCGCTGGTCCGAGCGGCACCATTGAAAATGCCAGCGTCGTGAAAACCGCGGTCACGCGCCTGCCGAAACTGCATCTATGCATAACGTTCTCCCCAAGCGCCGGAAAGCTAGAACGGGTGCGCCCCGTGCGCGCCCATCACGAAAAGGAACTGGAACAGAAACTCGTTGGCGTTCGAAAAATCTTCGGGATTGGCCACTGCCAAGTGCCCGAAGCGGTATTGCCCACGGATCTGGCTAAATTCGCTGGGCCAATAGGTAAGTATGCCGGAAAAGCCTGTATCGGTCAGATTCGCATTAGCAGCGTGCCCGCTGCGATCGAAGCGTCCACCTACGGTCCAGCGGCGGTTGACGCGATATTCGGCGGAGGAGTACATGCCGAAGGCGTGCTGGGTCTGGAAAATGTCGAGGGGAGATAACTGATCGCGAGCACTCCAGAATAGCTCCGTGCGGAAGAGGAAGTTTTTGTAGATAGCGCGGCGCAGGGGTTTCCAGCGAAGCGTCGCGTCCGCACCGTAGAGGTTGGTGAAAAAGGCGGAAGGATTTGGCGCGGCAGCAAGCCCTGCGCTGTTCCCCCGCGCGTAAGAGATTCCTAGATCGAGGTTCGTGGATTCGCTGAGGTCGCGATAGCCGCGCAGATGACCCACCACACTCAGGTCTTGACGGCGATAAGAGTTGAATAGATCGTCAGAATCGCCTCGGTAAACCTGTGCGGTGCCCTCCATGAACCATCCTTTTGGTGCGGGTATGAAGCGCGAGAGCGACATGCCAGCGTCATCGATGCCATCTTCCCCACCGACAAGGTTATTTGTTACGAGCGGGCGGTCGATATACGGCAACGCATGGTTGTGAATTGTATTGACCTTGCCAAAGTCCGCTCGCATCTTCCCGACCTTGAGCAAGAGGCCTGCGGGAAGCGAAGTAAAGGTCACGTAAGCCTCTTCCACATTGACGCCAGTCTCGCCGAAGGAGAAGAAGGCATCGGCGCGCGCGTAGGGGTCGATAATGGCTTGCATGCCGATTTCGGACTCGTGGAGCTCGAGGGCGCGAGACGGCGAGACATTGTTGTGACCGACGGTGCCGATGAAATCGCCGATCAGGCTGATGTCAGGATTGAGGAGCTTGGCGTTAGAGGTAGCGCCGCCATAGGTTTGCGTCTGTGCCATCTGCTGGGCCGCGGGCGCAGGGTCGGGCGGGGCAGACGCGGTGATCGGTGATGGGTTCGCAGGAAGCATGCCGGGCTCGAGATGCGCAGCAGTCAGCAGAATGCGCGGATCTGAAGCAGGCTCCGCAGATTTTGCGTCGCGGACAGCCTTTAGCTCGCCACGGAGAACAGCGACCTCCTCGGCGAGCGTGCGCACCCGGTCTTCAAGCGTTCTCATACGCGTCTCTTGCGCCGACACCGCGGAAGCATTCCCTCCGGACGCGGGCGCCGACGTACTTTCTTGCGCGCGCGCGGCGGAACACAAAAGCAAAATCGCGGACACCAGAACAGCTTTCTTCATGGCACTACTCCTAAGGTAATTTGGAGAGGCGAGGGTACCCGGTCAGCGGATGCAGTCGGAGGTTGGAGGAGCGCGTGGCGAAATAGCCTGCGGGATGTCAATTGATAAGGCGAGCCGAGCCCCAGGGCTTTCCAATCGATGGGAGACCGGCCCAACAACCAGCCGAAGCGCTTGGGTAGCCATCGCGGAACTTGTTGCACTGCAAACGGGGCAAAAATGCGACGAAGAAGGCGCCGCACTCATGTCGGTGCAAAAGTGAAACTGCGACCCAAGAAACACCACGGCCAGAAGCAGCGCCAAAATGGCTATTCGCGATGTGCGGTGATGCATGTTCTTACTAAGACGGAGCTTAGGCAAGATTCGTTGCGGGGTCAAGCATTCCCACAGCACGGTTGGAGCAACCAAGCGCCCCGCTCTTCCGTCTAAGCTGCTACACTAACGTGTGCAGCTTTAGACAAATGGATTCCGCCAGATTCATTTCCGGCAAACGCGCGCTAGCCATATTGGGCTGCGTTGCACTGTTGTATTTCGCCGCCGGCGGGGCGTTCGTCCACCAGCATACCGGCGGATCGGAGACCGCCTGCCACGTTTGCCAGTCGCTCCACGTGCCGGCGCTGGCGGCCGCGCCGCTGGATCTGATCCCCGAGAACCGGCAAGTCGCCTGGCACGCTGTTCTTCCGGAGAATGCTGCTCCGCTTGATTCTTTTTCGCTTCATCGCGCGTCTCGCGCCCCTCCCGCCGCATAATCATTTTGCTCTGATCTCCGTCGTTGTTCCTCGCGCGAGCCACCGAAAGTTGCGCGAGCAGTCGCCATTCATTCGGCGGCTCCTATCCACACTTAGCGCACATCCCTTTGCTGGGACGGAGGAAAAATGATTCGGAGTTTTCGTTGGATCGCGTGGTCGGCTTTAGGTTTGCTGTTGGTGTTTTGTGCGGCGCCGGTGAAGGCGCAATTGGGGAATTCCGGCTCGATTGAAGGGGTGGTGAAGGATCCGTCTGGTTCGGTGATTCCGAACGCCAAGGTGGAGATCTCGAATCCGGTGAGCGGCTTCCACCGTCAAGCCATCACGGAGGGTGACGGCACTTTTCGGTTCACGAACGTACCTTTCAATCCGTATCACTTGAGCCTGACGGTAACGGGGTTCGACTCGTACTCACGCGACGTGGATGTGCGCTCGACGGTGCCCACAAGTCTGCAAATCAGCCTCAAAGTTGGCTCCGCGGAGACAAGCGTCACGGTGGAGGCCAAGGGTGAGGACCTAATAGAAAATGATCCCAGCTTTCATACGGACGTGGACACCAGCTTAACGGACCGACTGCCGCTGGAAAGCCAGTCGTCTTCGGTAAGTTCGCTGGTAACGCTGGCGACGCCTGGCGTGGTGGCTGATTCAAACGGGCTGTTTCACGGACTTGGTGATCACGCAGAAAATTCATTCTCCGTCGACGGCCAGCCCATCACGGATCAACAGAGCAAGGTATTTTCCAACCAGATACCCCTCGACTCAATTCAGTCGATTGAGGCGGTGTCCGGAGGGCCGCCGGCGGAATATGGGGACAAGACGAGCCTGGTGATCAAGGTGACGACGCGCTCCGGGCTTGGAGTGACGAAGCCGACGGGGTCGATCTTTACTTCTTACGGCAGCTTCGGCTCGGTGAGCGGTGGTTTCCGTTTGGCGTATGGAGGACAAAAGTGGGGCAACTTCATCGCCGCGAACGGCTTGAATACCAGCCGATTTCTGGATCCACCGGAGCTTCACGCCATTCATGACAAGGGAAACGAGGAGAATGTCTTCGACCGTTTAGACTTTCAAGTTAGCGGCAAGGATTCAATTCACACGAACTTCCAGTACACGCGTTCGTGGTTCCAGACGCCCAACACGATCGACAACCAGAATATAGGAGTGACGAGCCCGATTAACCCGAATCAACTGGTGGGACCAGCGGATCAACGCGCGCAAATCGGGACGTTTAACATCGCGCCGGTGTGGACTCGCTTGGTCAGCCCGACGACGCTGCTTACGGTGGGTGCGTTCGTACGGCGAGATCACTTTAACTACTATCCCAGCGGCAATGTTTTTGCGGACGGTACCGGGCTTATTCCGGGCGGTTCCTCGGCGACTCTCAATCAGGACCGGACACTGACCAATGCCGGGCTTCGTTCGGATGTTTCCTACGTGAAGGGAATTCACAACTTCAAAGCAGGGGCGACTTTTCAACACACGTTTCTGACCGAGAATTTCAACTTCGGAATTACAAACCCGAACTTTCTCGCTAGTTTGGGTTGCCCGAACGGCAATCCTGCTCCGGATCCTTGCGCGGTTCTACCGCCCTTCGATCTAACGAGGGGAGGGACTCTGTTCCCCTTCCGAGGGCACGCGGACGTAAAGGAGCTCGCGCTATTTGCCCAAGACACGATTTCGAAGGGCAATTGGGCGTTCAATCTGGGACTTCGCATTGACCTCTATCGAGGCATCGTGCACGACTGGCAGCCTGAGCCTCGCGTGGGGGTTGCTTACAACATCAAGAAGACAAACTCGGTGCTTCGAGTCTCTTATTCGCGAGTCTTAGAGACGCCGTTCAACGAAAATTTGATTCTGGCCAGCTTGGGAGCGGCGAACCCGGTGATCGTGGACGTGATCGGCGGGTCCAGCTTGCAATCACCGATTCGCTCGGGGCAACGCAACCAGTTCAATGCCGGGTTCCAGCAAGCGTTTGGGAAGCATATTGTTGTGGACGCCGATTACCTGTGGAAGTTCACGCATAATGCGTTTGACTTCAGCACATTTGGGAACACACCCATCTTCTTCCCTATTTCCTGGAGGAGTTCAAAAATCGATGGCCCTTCGGTTCGCGTGAGCGTACCGAATTATCACGGCTTTACGGCATTTGCCGTGCTCGCCCACGTGCGGGCGCGGTACTTCCCGCCACAGATTGGCGGCCTGGGCGCTAGCATCACCGGCGGAGAAGTTTTTCGCATCGACCACGACCAAGCCTTCAATCAGACGACGCACTTGCAATATCAACCCTGGCTGAAATTACCCTGGGTCGCCTTCAATTGGCGTTATGACAGCGGACTGGTAGCGAGCAACCCGAACCTCGACAACTTCGCGGATGCTTCGAGGTTCCTGGACGGGGACCAGCAGACCGCCATCGGGCTCTTCTGCGTGGATGCGGGTGGTGCGCTGCACAGCGCTTCACTATCGACTCCTCTGGCTGTGGGCCCGGGAACCATCTGCGGCGCGAATCCGGTTAGTACCGGGTCAAAGCTGCTCAACATTGCGGGTCCCACGTTTAATCTAGACCGCAACCCCACGCGCGTCAAACCGCGCAATCTGTTTGATGTGTCCGTGGGCGACGACAATCTTTTCCAAGGTGACCGATACAGGTGGAGCTTGCGCTTCACGGTCATCAACCTGACCAACAAGACCGCCGTGTACAACTTCCTATCCACGTTCAGCGGAACGCATTTTGTCACGCCGCGTGCGTACACGGCGGAGCTGGGTTTCCATTTCTAGGCGGGTACAAAGGTCTAGCGGGACGCGCGGCTACGGGGAGCGGAGGGTGGTTAGCGAAGACGGTGGGGGAGAAGATAGGTGAAGCCTGCGAAGGCCTCCCAGCGCGTGGAGGTTTCGGTGAGTCCGCGGTTGAAGCCGCCGTCGAAAACCAGAGTTTTGCGGGCGGCGTAGCTTATTGCCCAGAGGTTCCCTACCGCGTTCCCGCGCAAGAACGGTTGGGTAAAATGCCAGATCTCGCCGGAGAGAGTGAATTTGCGCCTCAGCGGATGCGAAATCGTGAGGCTCTGGCCAAACTGGGCCCTCCGCACCGTTCCTTCGATCAGTTCGTTGAACATGGCGTTGGCGTCGTAGTGAAATCCCTTCACATCCGCGCTGGCCAAGAGCAAAACAGAATTTGCGGGACTGCCGAAGTCGAACTCGGACGCGCCGCCATCGTATGCGCGATGGAAATAGCTGACCGCGAGTGTCGGCTTGGCACCCTCGCCTGGGCTGACCACCGCCTGGGCTCCCAGAAATACTTCGGCGACACGGTTTGCGCTTTGCCCGGCCACACGGTAGTGGACGACCGGCTCGCTGGACGCCAGAAACTCCAGCCGCGGATGGACGGAAAACTTCAGCACTTCGTTTAGCGCGAAGCGAGACGAAAATTCGGGGGAATGGTTCGCGGCACTCAGCCCCGTTTCAAACTGCAGGTAGCCCACAGGCGTAAGCGTTGCCGGAGTGGAAACCGTGGGTCGGCCGGGGTTGGCTTCTGGTTCTTGCCCTACCGGTGTCTGTGCGCCGGCTTTTAGGGCGAACAGAGCCAGCGCGGAAAATGCGAGGACAACCCGGTTCATTTGCCCGTGGACGCCCTGGTGAGGTAAGACTTGGCTTCGCTGAGCTCAGCGCGGTCGGCTGCCGGCGCGCAAATCTCCATTAGCTTTGTGAAATAGGCGTTTGCCGCGGCTGAGTCGCCGGCCAATTGCGCGGCATGCCCGGCGCCGTAGAGCGAGTCAAAACGGTTCGGAGAATTTTTGAGAGCGGCTCTGTATTCAGCAAGAGCGTCCGCTGGGCGCTTGAGTTCGAGCAGCATGTCGGCAAGCATTTCCCGGGCGGGCATGGCCAGCGAGTCCACTCCATCGGCGTCTTCGCGATCCGCTGCGGAGCGCAGCGTTTTCACGGCTTCTTCTGTTTTTCCTTCGGCGAATGACACCCAGGCCTCGGCTTCTAATTGCCGCACGTTCTTATCGGCAGTTTTTTCTCCGTGGTGGCTGGACTTGCGCTGCTCCTCTGTGCTGATCTCGACAAACTTCTGGAGACTCTGGCGCGCGGCGGCGGCATCACCCAAATGGGCGGCGCCGATGGCGCGTACTCTGTACGTCGATTCTTGCGACTCGCGCGGGACGCTGGGAATGGGCAATTCCGCGGCTTCTTTCCAGCGGTGCAACTCGAAGGCATTGCGCGCGGCGAACCATGCCTGATGCTCGGCAATCGATTCATGGTCCGCGCCAGGCACGCTGGCCAACTCTTTCACCATCTCGCGAGCCTTGGATTCTTGTCCGCTTTGCACGTAGGAATAATTCAGAAAGTCGAGCGCGTGGAATTGGTAGTGCGGCGACGAACGATGCTCCTGCGTAGCTTGGGCAGCGGATGCGGCAGCGGCGATGTTGGACGATATTGATTCTTGCCATAGACCCAGGCGCACGAAAATGTGCGACGGCATGTGCAGGGCATGCGAAGAATCCGGCGCGATTTTCGAGTAGGCGCGAGCTGCTTCGAGGCCTTGCGCGGCAAATTCCGCGGTGTCCGTGGCGTGGATCAGGTAATGGGCAGGACCCGGATTATTTGGCGCGTTGCGGCAAAGAGGCTCAAGGATGGCAATGGCCGCTTTGCGATTCGCTTGCGCGTCGACTTCTTGTTGGTCGGCCTGCGCCAGCAGCGACAGGGCGTAAAACGCGGCGGCGTTCACATCATCTGGCGATTGCTTATGCAAGCCCGCGAGCGCCGCCGAGAAAGCCTGCAGGCGTTGCGTCTCGCTGAACTTGGGATCTGCCAGGTAGAACGCGGCGGCGGCGGCGATGTAGCCGCGTTCGCGCTCTGTCGATGCGCCGAGCGTTTGCGCGCGATGAATATCCTGCGCGCCCAGCTTCAGCGCTTTTCCGGAGGGAAATTCCCAGAGTTGTTCATAGTGCGACATGGCCTTACCCCAATACGCCATCGCACATTTGGAGTCACGCTTGGCGGCGTCGCTGAAGCTCTGATCCGCTTGCTGGTATTGAAAAGAGTGCAGAAGCGCGACGCCCGTCTCGATCGCGGGGCGAGCCTCGGCGGAGCAGCTTGTCGAAAAATTTACTTGTCCAACCTGAACAGGAGGCGCAGGTGCGGGAATTTTGTTGTTTGATTCGGCGCTCAAAAGCAAGCCGGCGGAGAGAACCGCCAGGGAAAGCGCGATGAAACGCGGAGTCCAATTCATAGCTTGCACCTCTGGCTCGGACAAGAACAGTTGGCCCTTCGATTCTACCGCTCGGCATGCTCAGCACGAAAGAACCTCCGCGGCGTGCGGCGGGATTTCTCGGCGAGGTGCCTTCACCCCGCTGCACTCTGTCAGGTTCAGTCCTGCTAGAATGGACCGCGAATCTGGCTTTACCAAAAAGGTGACTTATGCAATCTCGTGTGGCCATTTCCGCTATAGCATTGTCGGCGCTTCTGGGTATCACCGCCTCAGACACGCGCCTGATTCGCGGGGGAAACGGTGTCACGCTGCCGCTGCCGCCGGGGACGGAGGCGAAACCGGTCACGGACGTGGTCAACGGAACCCCCATCACCGATCCATACCGCTGGCTCGAGGATGGGAAGAGTTCTGAAACGCGCGCGTGGATCGCTTCGCAAATGAAATACACCGAAGAGTATGTATCGCAGGTGAAAATCCGGCCGGAAATTGCGAAGCGCGTGAAGGAACTGGTCCGCGTGGAGAGCTTTTCGATTCCGGTCGAGCGCCAGGGCAGCTACTTTTTCAACAAGCGCCTCCCGGATGAAAACCAGGCTTCGATTTATGTGCGCAAAGGCCTGCACGGAAGCGAGGAACGCCTGGTAGATGCGGCGAAATTGAGCGCGGATCAGAATACCTCAGTGCACATTGCAGACATCTCTAAAGCAGGAGATCTACTGGCCTATACCGTGCGTGAAGGCGGGGCCGACGAACAGATCGTCCGGCTGCTGGACGTAAACAAGAACCAGGACCTGCCGGACGTCCTGCCACGGGCCCGCTACAGTCAGATCAACATCGCCCCCGACAAGCGAGGGCTGTACTACGGCAGACTCGACCCCTCAGGAAGCGTCATCTACTACCACCGGCTCGGCACTCCCTCCGACTCCGACCAGGTGATTTTCGGCAAGGAATTTAATGGCGAGAAGTTCGGGCAGATGGAACTGATTGGCGCCAGGGTCACGGAGAATGAACGCTACCTTTTGATCGAGGTGTATCACGGTGTGCCGGCCACGCGCGTGGACGTTTATGCCAAGGATTTGCGTACGCCCGATGCCTCCATCCGGCCGGTCATCCACGGCATCGACAACCGCTTCGCCGTGGAAAACCATGGCGACGACTTTTACGCGCTGACGGATTACAAAGCGGAGAATTATCGCGTCGTGCGGATCAATATCCAAGATGCGAGTGCGGACAAGTGGCAGACGGTGGTACCGGAAGGCAAGGACGTCATCTCTGAAATTTCCATCGTGGGTGGAAAGCTGTTTGTCACCGGCTTGCATGACGTTGTCACGCAAACGCGAATCTACGGCCTTGACGGCAAACAATTGGGCGCGCTGCAGTACCCAACGCTCGGTTCAGCCTCGGGCGTTTACGGACTCGACGATTCGGAGAACGCTTTCTATACGTTCGAATCGTTCATCATTCCACCGGCGATCTATCACTACGATTTGAAGACCGGGAAGACCGAAGTCTTTGCCAAACCGCAAGTGCCGTTCCCGCCGGAGCTGTACGAGGTCAAGCAGGTCTTCTACACGTCCAAGGACGGCACGCGCGTGCCTATGTTTATTTCGTCGAAAAAAGGAGTGAAGGCGAACGGAAATGCGCCGGCGCTGATGGTTGCGTATGGGGGATTCAACATTAGCCTGGGCGCAAAGTGGAACCCGGAGTGCGTGTGGTGGATGGAGCAAGGGGGATTCTACGCGCAGCCCAATCTGCGTGGCGGCGGAGAGTACGGCGAGAACTGGCACAAAGGCGGGATGTTTGAGAAGAAGCAAAACGTGTTCGACGATTTCTTCGCAGCAGCCGAATACCTGATCGCCAACAAGTACACCACCGCGGAGAGACTTGCGATTCGCGGCCGCTCCAACGGCGGTTTGCTGATGGGCGCGGCGATGACCCAGCGGCCCGATCTCTTTGGCGCCATCTGGTGCGGTTATCCTCTGCTGGACATGATTCGCTTTCAGAATTTCTTGGTGGGACGTTGGTGGACCACGGAATACGGCTCCGCCGAGAATGCGCAGCAGTTTCCGTACCTGCTGAAATATTCCCCATACCAGAACGTCAAGCCGGGAACCAAGTACCCGGCCATCATGTTCAACACCGGCGATTCCGACACGCGTGTCGATCCCTTGCATGCCCGCAAAATGACGGCGCTGATGCAGGCAGATACCGGAAGCAACCGCCCGATTCTCCTGCACTACGAGCTCAAAGCCGGGCACAGTGCGGGAGTGTCCATCACGCAGCTCGTCAGCGACACCGCCGACGAACTCGCCTTCCTCTGGAATGAAACCGGAGGAAAATGAGAGCCTTCTGCGCGTGAAGCTCGCGGAAGAAGCCTAGGAAGATCCACGGCGGCGCATTTGCCTGCCATCCTGTTAGAATAAGCCCCGGAGCGGCACTTCGAAGCAGGTGCGGGCACGAAAGCCATTTGAACCAATGTCGAATCTCTGAGGAGCTGCGGATAGACAGCCTGTGTGCACGGCCTGTCCCGCTGGCGTCCCGTAAAACGGGAAGCGAGCGGGGCAGGAAAGCCTAACGGTTGGCTCGTGGCGCCCAAGTCCGCTCTTTTTGTTCGCGACTCTAACAACTGCACTCATGCGCATACTCTTCATCGGTGATATCGTTGGTTCGCCTGGCCGGCAAATCGTAAGTGACCGGCTCGCGGATATCGTGTTGCAACGCCAAATAGATCTTGTCATTGCCAACGGCGAAAACGCCGCCTCTGGCTTCGGCATCACGCCGCGTCTCGCCGACGAGCTGCTTGGCATGGGCATCGAGGTCCTCACTGGCGGCAACCACAGTTGGGACCGCAAGGAAATTCTGGACTACTTGCCGCAGCAGCCGCGGTTGTTGCGCCCCGGCAACTTTCCTGAAGGCACGCCAGGATTTGGCTCGTTCATCGGCACAGCAAAAAACGGTGTCAAGTATGCTGTCCTTAACCTGCAGGGGCGGGTTTTTCTCGCGCCCATCGACGATCCCTTCCGCAAAGCGGACGCCGAGCTTGCCAAACTACCCGCTGATGTGGCTTTCGTTCTGGTTGATATCCACGCCGAAACTACCAGCGAGAAAGTCGCGATGGGCTGGTATCTCGATGGCCGCGTCACCGCCGTGGTCGGCACGCACACCCACGTAACCACCGCTGACGAACATGTCTTGCCGCAAGGCACTGCCTACATCACCGACGTGGGCATGACGGGCCCGCACGGCGGCGTGATCGGCATGGACCGCGAGGCGATCATCAAGCGCTTCCTCGACGGCCTTCCAGCCCGCTTCGAAGTCGCCTCTGGCGACGTGCAGATGAACTGCGTGCTGATCGAAACCGATGACGCTGGCGAACGCAACACGGCTGGCCGCCTCCGCGCCCGCTCCATCGAGCGCCTCTGCTTGCGCGTCGATTGAGCGCACCAGCCGCAACCGCGGGCAACTCCCCAACGTCTGTAGGAATCTGAGCTGCAAACGGCGGCGGCGACGGAGCCCGCCTCCCTTCGAAGCTCCCCTCGAACCTCGGGGCAAGCAGGGTAAACAGAAGGCGGGCGCTATAAGGACAAATCTGCGTGAAGATTCCAGCGGCTTTATGTCTGTTCGCGTGCCTGGCAAGCACAAGCTTCGCTCAAGAGGAAGGCGAACTAACCGCGAAGGCGCGCATTCTTCCCACAATCGGCCACGGATTGCGTTCCGTTAGAGTCGGCGCCAACGGCAATACTTACGTGCTGACCGCTCCCGCCGCGTACGTCTCGGTCTTCGGCAAAGACGGCAAGCTCGTCAAGAATGTGCCGTCGTATGCCGACGCCGCGGGGCCACAGTCGGCAGAGTTGCGCTGCATCCGCTTCGGCGAAAGCATGGATGTCGATGCCTCCGGCACGATCTACGTCGCCGACCGCGCAGCCAACGCCGTAAAGATCTGGGACGCCGCCGGAAACGCGCGGTTGGCGCAAGTAAACGCGCCGCTGTCGGTCGCGGCGCTTCCCGATGGCGAGGTTGCCGTAGCCACCCTGCGTGAACCGCACTTGGTAGTCGTCTTCGACAAAAATGGCCGTGACGTGCGCGAGTTCGGCGACCCCGAGCCGCTGACCGATCGAACTGACCTCAATCGCTTCCTGAACATCGGCCAGCTCGCCAGCGACGCGCAAGGGCAACTTTTCTATGGATTTGCCTATACGCCGGAGCCAACCGTCCGGCAATACGACCGCTTTGGTTACGCCGCCCTGGACATGCAATACACGGCCCTGGAAGCCGCACCGGAGGCTCAGGCCATTCGGCGCGAAATCCGGCGCCAGGAGAAGAAAAGTGGCGCTCCCATTTTCAAACGCGTCCTGAACGCCGTGGGCGTCGACCGCGATTCCGGCGAAGTCTGGATGGCGGTGGGCAACAACCTGCTGCGCTTCGATAAAGAAGGCACCCGCCGCGCTGGGTACAAGCTCTATACCCCGGAAGGTGCGCGTCTCGAACCAAACATGATTCTCGTCGAGAAAGAGCGTTTGCTGATCGGCAGCGACCCCTTGGGCATCTATGTCTTCGAACGCCCCGACAAAAAAACTCCGTAATAGTTGGAGTTTTCCTCAGGTTGTCCTTGTGCAATTCCGTTCGCGAACGCGTGTATCTTGCAAAATTTCCGTAAAATTTCCTTTTGAATCAGTAGAGCGCAGCTTGTGTACCAAATTTTCCGGCTTGTGGAAAAACTGTGCACGAGATGTGAACACCCACTGACTCCTTCGCGCACTTTTCGCTTGCCCCCTGCGCTTCAATCAGCGACAATCCCGCGCTGTCTCATAGCAGCAATGGAGAGGTCCGAAGGTTTTGAAGTACCGCACGGGGCGATCAGGGGCAAACGGGAAGCTCCGGCGCGGGTAGACCCCAAGTTCTAAAAAACGATAGACGGTATACTGAGTCTGGCTATTCCACAACTTTTTCACACCTGTGGAAATGGCTGAGGGTGCGTCTTTTCTTTGTGATGACAGCTGCCACCAATCCGGCGCGCGAGCGCGAACCAGCCAACGCATGGGACAAGTTCCTGGAACTGGTGAAATCCAGGGTCAGCATTAATACGTATACGACCTGGTTCCAGCCCACTCGCCTGAACCGCGCCGAGGGCGAGAATCTGTACGTTCAGATCCCCAGCGCTGTATTCCGCCAGGTGCTCACGCGCACCTACGGCGAAATCGTCAAGGCCGTCTTTCACCAACTGGGCACACCCAACGTTAAGGTACATTATGTCTGCACCGAAGAGGAGGCCGCGCCAGCTCCCGTCGTGGCGCCCCCCAAGCAGTCCAGGCTTGATTTCGACAACAACGACCACCAGCTCAACCTGCGCTACACCTTCGACTCCTTCGTGGTCGGTAAGTCCAATGAATTTGCGCATGCCGCGTCTCGCGCGGTGGCCGAGCAGCCCTCCAAGGCTTACAACCCGTTGTTTCTTTACGGCGGCGTGGGTATGGGTAAGACGCACTTGATGCACGCCATCGGGCACACTATCAAGAAGCGCAATCCGGCCATGCGCCTTTGCTACGTCAGCGCCGAGAAATTCACCATCGAAGTCATCAATTCGCTGCGCTTCGACCGTATGATTACTTTCCGCGACCGCTTTCACACCGTGGACGTCTTGCTGGTCGATGATATTCAATTCATCGCCGGCAAAGAACGCACGCAGGAAGAGTTCTTTCACACCTTCAACGCGCTTTACGAGCAGCAGAAACAAATCGTCATTTCCTCGGACTGCTTGCCGAAGGACATCAATTCCATCGAGGAAAGATTGCGCTCGCGATTCGAGTGGGGACTTATCGCGGACATTCAGCCGCCCGATCTGGAAACCAAGATCGCCATCTTGCAGAAGAAAGCCGAAAACGACCGGTTCCCTCTGCCTGACGATGTGGCCGAATACATCGCCCGCGCCATTAAGTCCAACGTGCGCGAGCTTGAGGGTGCGCTGACCCGCCTAATGGCCTACGCGTCGCTCACCGGCGCCACGGTTTCGTTGGCCACCGCGCAGCAGGTGCTCCGCAACATCATTGCTTCCCAGGAAAAGCGTGTCACGATCGACCTGATCCAAAAGCGCGTCAGCGAGCATTTCAATCTTCGCGAGCAGGACCTAAAGGTGCGCAGCAACACCCGTGCCATCGCCTTCCCGCGCCAGGTGGCCATGTACATCGTCAAGCAGCTCACCACTGCCTCTCTTCCAGAGATCGGCCGGCAATTTGGCGGCAAGCACCACACCACTGTCCTTCACTCCATCAACAAAATCGAAGAGTTGCGGCGGTCCGACAAAGACCTCAATCGCGTAATCACCCGCCTCATGGACGCCCTACAGTAATTTCGTCATTTACCCACCTCATAGAAATAGTTATTTCAAATGGAACGGACGGTTTCGGTTGAGATCCTTCGGCCCGGCTGAAAAAGCGCCGGGACCTCAAGATGACAATTTTTGAGGCTGGTGAAGACGGGGCCGTTGCAGCCGCTGGCCTTGTGGACATCATCTGTGAATCATCTGAATTTTCTGTTAACGATTTTGGATGAAAGGGAACAGAATACGTTTCGGCCAGTCGCGGCTCGAGGTTTCCCTCGATTTGCACAATTCTCCGCCGCTACACGTTCCCCCCATACACCACACAACAAATCAGTTGGAACGCTTTCCACTGATCCACACCAATCATCACAACAACAAGCCTTATTGGTTTTAAGGAATAGATTTGAAGATACTAAGCATATTGAAATCTTGTAGTGATAGCGATTGTGTATAAAAAACCTTAACCGCCCCTTGACTAGCACGTCGCCCCCAAAATACCCGGACCCTGGTCCCTTATCTCTAATCTCTACTCATTTCCACAGGCCAAAATCAGCGTTGGGACTTCTCAGTTCTTCGAAAAGCGAGTACAGTACCGCATCAGCATGAAGTTTCACTTAAACGCCATTTGACCGCTCCGCGGTCGCAAGGTCACAATGACAGCACCAGTAACCGCCCGTGAGGATCATCAATCGATGGAATTCAGCGTCTCAAAACCCGCACTGTTGAATGAACTCAGCACCACGCAAGGCGTAGTCGAGCGCAAGACTACCATTCCCATCCTCTCCAATCTTCTTATTGAGGCCAAAGGCAGTCACCTCAACATTACTGCTACCGATCTCGAGCTTAGTATTCGCACCTCGTGCGAAGCCAAGGTTAAAAAAGAAGGCGCCGGCACCATCCCCGCCAAAAAATTACTGGAGCTCGTGCGGCTGCTTCCCGAAGGCGAAATCAAGGTCAGGTTGCTCGAAAATCATTGGGTCGAAATCGTCAGCGACCGCAAGAAATACAAGTTGGTCGGCATGGCCAAGGAAAATTTCCCCGCGCTGCCGACCATGCCGCACACCCTGGTAAAGATCTCCGCGCCGGTCATGGAAAGCCTGATCGCCAAAACAAAATTTGCGATTTCCATGGAAGAGTCGCGCTACACGCTGAACGGCGGCCTACTAATCTTAAAGCCGGACACGCTCGCTATGGTCGCCACCGACGGTCACCGCCTGGCGCTGGCTGAAACCGACCAGAAGCTCGCTGGAATTAACGGTGAGATGAAGGTCCTGATCCCCAAAAAGGCGATGGACGAAGTGGAAAAACTGGCCGCCGCCGCGGGCTCCGATGCGCAGATTGATTTCGCCAAGGACGAAAGCAATCTATTCTTCCAGATCGGTCACCGCTTGCTGATTTCGCGCATCCTCACCGGCCAGTTCCCGAATTACGAAGCGGTCCTCCCGCGCGAAAACAACAAGACCGTTGTCCTCGAGCGCGCCGAGCTCACCGACGCCGTGCGCCGCGTATCGCAGCTTGCCGACCAGCGCTCGCACGCCGTGAAGTTTGCCGTCTCCAAGGAAGGCATCGAGATTTCCGCGTCCAGTCCGGAGTACGGCGAAGCCAAGGAAAATATCGACAAGGAATACAAAGGCGATCCCATCGCCATCGGTTTCAATTCTACGTACATGCTTGATTTTCTTTCCGCCGCCGCCGATGGCCCGGTCAGCATCGAGCTCAAGGACGAACAGTCCGCCGGCCAGATGCGCCCCCTGGCCGACGAAAGTTACCGCTACCGCTACATCATCATGCCCATGCGTATTTGATCGAACACGCTTGAAATCACAAATTGTGATTTCAATTTCACGATCTGCTTACTGCGAAGCGCTAGGTCAGGAATTCAGGCTGCACAAACCCATATAAGTTATTGAAATTAAGGAACTTATGCGCCTGCCTTTGCATGAAAAACCTTGAGAAAATTCATCAAGTCACGTACAATATGTGGGTAGTTTTTCGCAGTTTGGTTTCCTGCAAATCGGCCCGTCCCGGCAGTCTGGGACACGTCCGCCAAGCGATTGCGGTGGCAGTTTTTCGGCTCTGCGCCAGGAGCCGGGCCCCGCGTGCTTGGAGTGAAAGCCTCGCGGACTTCGCAACAAAGTTCGCCGGGTACCAAGTCTTCGCCACGTCTCGCTGCGCGAGACGGGATGGAGCAGCAACCCTACGAGTTCCGGTCGCAAGCGGCCGGGATCAAAGGGTAAGGCGACGTACGGAGAAC
>WNFC01000723.1_pt1 | contig 37268 bp, 37 predicted proteins | sample 5400541 | NCBI WGS metagenome assembly WNFC01 (sample SAMN13153342, study PRJNA577476) | soil metagenome | isolation source: 120 cm saprolite under Douglas fir tree site 2 hole 2 replicate 1 | place: USA:California | collected 2015-04-18
CCGCGATGCGCGTGTCGGCCGGGCCCGCGTAGGGCCCGCCCGCGTGCACGACGCGGTCGCCCTCGAAGACCACGCTCCCCTGCTCGTGCACCTCGTGGCCGCGCCCGTTCCACGCCACGACCCAGCCGCCCTCGATCACGGTCCGCATGCGCTCCGCCCTTTCCGCGCCGCGCGGCTTCGGATCGGCCCGCGGCTACCGCCGCATGCTAGCCCGGCGCCTGGCGGGCCGCAATCGGAGGCGCTCCGCCGGGGTGGGCGCGGGCGGGGCGAGTCAGCGGGGAGCGGAGCCGCCGAACGGCAAGCCGGAGCTCCGGCTCGGGTGGTGCCGACCGGCTGGGCGCCGGCCTAGGGCCGGACGACCTTGCTCGCCAGGATGCCGATGTGCTCCACCTCGGCCTCGATCCGATCGCCGGCCTTGAGGAAGTTGCCGCTGGCCGCGCCCACCCCCTCGGGAGTCCCGGTCGCGATGATGTCGCCGGGGAGGAGCGTCATCCCCTGGGAGAGCACCTCGATGCACTGGGCCACCGGGAAGATCATCTTGGAGGTGTGGCTCGACTGGCGCAGCTGGCCGTTCACCCGTAGCGAGATGGCGAGGGCCTGCGGATCGGGCAGCTCGTCGGCGGTGACCAGCACCGGCCCCATCGGACAGAAGGTGTCGAGGGACTTGCCCTTGAACCACTGCTGGTGCTTCTTCTGCAGATCGCGCGCGGTCACGTCGTTGATGATGGTGTAGCCGAAGACGTGCCCGAGGGCGTCGGCCCGCGCGATGTCGCGCCCGCCGGTGCCGATCACCACCGTCAGCTCCACCTCGTAGTCGAGCTCCTTGGTGATCGCGTGGTGTACCACGTCGTCGCCCGGCCCGACCACCGCGGTGGCAGGCTTGGTGAAGTAGACCGGGTGCTCCGGGGCCGCCGCGCCGCGCTCCGCGGCGTGATCGGCGTAGTTGCGGCCGAGACAGAATATGTTGCGGGAGGGCGACGGGATGGGCGCGAGCAGCCGGACGCGCTTGAGCGGATAGGCCAGCCGCCGCTGCGCCAGCTCTTCCGCCACGGTCTGGCCCACGAGGCGCTGGCCGTGCTCCACCGCCTCCCGCGCGAGGCCGCGGACCGCGTCGCTGCCCTGCACGATCTCGAGGATCGTGCGGGGAAAGCCGCCGCGCCCCCGGCGCACCGTCCCGCGCTGGACGGCGAGGTCCTTCGCGAGGCCGCCCAGATCGAGCACGTGCTCCTGCCAGAGGGCGCCCGGCTTCGGCTCTCCCCGCCCCCGACGGAACGTGACGAGGCGCATGGCCTACCCGCTCACCGCCACCGCGCCCGCGCGCGGGGGCAGCGTCTTGCCGGCGGCCCGCGCGAAATCCTCGAGCTCGCGCGGCAGGCCGAAGCGAACGTCCTCCTCGACCACGTGGACCTCCTGCACGCTGGAGCCGTGCTTGCGGCGCAGCTCCTCGACGACCTCGGTCACCAGGAACTCGGGGGTGGACGCGCCCGCGGTCACCCCGACCCGGCTCATGCCTTCGAGCCACTCCGGCCGGATGTCGTTCTTGTCGTTGATCAGGTAGGACGGCGTCCCCATCACGGTGGAGACCTCGACCAGCCGGTTGGCGTTCGAGCTGTTGGCCGCGCCGATGACCAGGAGCACGTCGACCGCCCCCGCCACCGTCTTCACCGCGGCCTGGCGGTTCTGGGTCGCGTAGCAGATGTCGTCCTTGGCCGGCCCGACGATCTTGGGGAAGCGGCGGCGCAGGGCCTCGATGCAATCGCGGGTGTCGTCCACCGAGAGCGTGGTCTGGGTGAGGTACGCCACCTTGTCGGGATCGGCCACCGCGAGCTTGTCCACGTCCTCGGGATGCGCGATCAGGAACATCCGGTCCGGCGCCTCCCCCATGGTGCCGACGACCTCGTCGTGGTCGGCGTGGCCGACCAGGATGATCGAGTAGCCCTCCCGCGCGTAGCGCACCGCCTCCAGGTGCACCTTGGTGACGAGCGGGCAGGTCGCGTCGATCACGCGCAGCCCCCGCCGCTGGGCCTCCGCGCGCACCGCGGGCGAGATGCCGTGGGCGCTGAAGATCACGGTCGCGTCGTCCGGCACCTCGTCCAGCTCGTCCACGAAGTGGGCGCCCTTGGCCCGCAGGGCCTCCACCACGTGGCGGTTGTGCACGATCTCCTTGCGCACGTACACCGGGGGCGGGCAGACCTGCAGGGCGAGCTCGACGATGTCGATCGCGCGGTCGACTCCGGCGCAGAAGCCGCGGGGACCGGCCAGCACGATCTGCTGCAGCGGAAGCGTGGTCATGATGGCCGTTACCTCACTTGAAGTAGAACGAGACCCCCACCACCCCCGAATCGGAGTTGAAGCCCCGGTTGGGCTCGGAGGTGTGCCCGTTCGAGATGTGCTGGAAGCGATAGCCCGCGTCGATCGCGAGCGCATCGGTGACGAAGTAGGAAAGGCCGGCCCCGGCCTCGAGCACGAACGTGAACGTCGAGTCGATCTCGGGCACCCGCAGGCTGGTCCCCCCGGCCCCCGCGGTGGCCTCGAGGTACGGCACGAAACGGCCGAGCCCGATGAAATGATAGCGCCCGGTGATCTTGAGCCCCTGGGCGGTGGCCGAGTGCGGGGAGAGGTACTGCTGGAACCACCCCTCGAGCCCGGGCTCGAACGCACTCCGGACCAGCCCCGAGCCGAAGGGGTTGAAGAGCAGGTACGACAGCCGCGGAGTCTCGGTGATGAATGAGATATCGCTCTCGGTGCGGTGGCCCTCGATGTTGTTCGCGGCGCCACCGCCGACCTGCAGTCCGAAGATCGTCGTGCCCCGGGCGAACGTCGCTTCCGGGTCGAACGCGGCCGCCGGGCGCACCAACGACAGCACCGCCAGCGCGGCCATCCCTACCCACTGCCACCGCCTTCGCGTCGCCTCGGCTCGGGTCATCGCTCCGGGTCCACCAGCACCTTCATGGTCTCACCGCGTTCCATCATCGCCAGCGCTTCTTTCACCTGCGCCAGTCCCATGCGGTGGGTCACGAGCGGCCCCGGATCGATCGCCCTGGATTCGAGCAGTTCCACCGCGCGTCGGATCAGGGCCGGCGTGTGGTGGAAGGCCCCCACCAGCGTGAGCTCTTCGTAGTGGGCCCGGTGGGTGTCCACTCGGATGGACGTGCCCGGGGCGCAACCCCCAAACAATACCACGGTGCCTCCCCGCCCCACCCCATCTATGGCCTGCTCCCACACCTCGGGGCGCCCGGTCGCGTCCACCGTCACGTCGGCTCCCCGGCCGCCGGTGAGCCCCCGGAGGTGCGCGCCCATGTCCTCGACATCCCGGGCGTCCACGCACTCGCCGAGGCCCATGGCCCGCACCCGGTCGAGTCGCCATCCCGCCTTGCCCACGAGCACCACCCGGGCCCCTCGCTGGCGGGCGGCCAGGGCCAGCAGGCAGCCGAGCGGCCCGTGGCCGAAGATCACCGCCGTCATGCCCGGCTCCACCCGTCCCCGCTCGATCCCGAGCAGGGCGCAGGCGAGCGGCTCGGCGAAGGCCGCGCTCGACGCCGCCAGCCCCGCCGCGATCGGGACCGTGTTGCGGGCGACGAGGCGCGGCGGCAGCGCGATCTGCTCGCCGTAGGCGCCGTTGACGAAGAGCAGGTCCTCGCAGAGGTTGGGCCGCCCCGCGCCGCAGAGCCGGCAATGCCCGCACGGGGCCGAATTGGCCGCGACGACCCGATCGCCCTCCCGGATCCCGGCCACGCCACCGCCGACCGCGGTCACCACCCCGGCCAGCTCGTGACCGAAGACGGTGGGCACGTGGGGGATCATCACCGGGTGGCCGCGCCGCAGGGTCTTCACGTCGGTGCCGCAGGTGAGCGCGGCCTGCACCCGGACCACGAGGCCGCCCGGTTCGGGCTCGGGCACCGGGATCTCCTCGAACCGGAGGTCGCCCGGGCCGTGGAAGACCTGCGCGCGCATGCTAGGGCGTGACGTAGATCTTCACCGCCTCGTGTCGCTTCCGGCTCTTCAGCTGCGGGGGCCCAGATATGGCCCCCGCACTCCCCCCGGCCGGGGTCATGCCGTGTCGGCTGCGGTCATCTCGTGGCGGTCGGGTCATGACCAGCGCGAGGCGAGCCAGCAGCGGCGAGGCGAGCCAGCAGCGGAGGGCGATGGCGACGCGGCGTGGGGTCGGCAGCGTCACGCGGCCGCTGAAGACGTCGAAGCGGCGCGCCTCGATGGCGCGGAGGAGCGCGAAGTAGGTGCGTCCCATGATCTCGGCCGCGAAGAGCCGGCGGGTGTCGACCGGAGGCAGCGCGGTCCACGCGCGCTGGTAGTACTCGCGGGCGCGCCCGGCCTCGAAGGCCATGAGCTGGACGAACTGCGGCGTGTAGTGCCCCTGGGCCAGGTCCTCCGCGGTGACCCCGAAGCGCCGGAGGTCGGCCTGCGGCAGGTAGGTGCGGCCCGCGCGGGCGTCGACCTGGACGTCGCGCAGGATATTGGTGAGCTGGAGCGCGATGCCCAGGTTGACCGCGTACTCGCGCGCGCGCGGATCCGAGTAGCCGAAGATCTCGATGCAGCAGAGGCCCACCGCGGAGGCCACCCGGTAGCAGTAGGGATAGAGCGCGTCCCACGTCTCGTAGGTCGGGTGATCCAGGTCCATCTCGACCCCGGCGATGATCTCCTCGAGGGCGGCGCGCGGGATCGGGAACCGGCGCAGGGCCACCTGCAGCCGCTGGCCGGCCGGATGCTCGGCCCGCCCCTCGTACACGCGGGCGATCTCGTCGCGCCAGCGGGCGAGCTCGGCGCGCTGGGCGGTCCGGTCCTGCCCCAGATCCACCGCGTCGTCCACGATGCGGCAGAAGGCGTAGCAGGCGTAGATGGCCTCGCGCTGGGCGCGCGGCAGGCAGAGGAACGCGTAGAAGAAGTTCGAGCGGCTCTTGCGGGTCAGGCGGGAGACGAACTGGCCCGCGTTCATGGGCGGCGGCTCTTGATGTAGCCGTGGTCGGTGAACCAGGCGACGGCGTCGGCGAGGGCGGTCTCGGGGGGGGTCTGGGGGAGACCGAGCTCGCGGATGGCCTTGTCCGCGCTGAAGAACATGGTCTTGCGGGCCATGCGCACCGCGGTGAGCGGCACGCGAGGGGCCCGGCGCGTGACGAGGGCCGCGGCTTCCATCGTCGCGGCCGCCATCCAGGCCACCGCGTAGGGCACGCGGAAGCGCGGGGCGGGCACCCCGGTCAGCGCCGAGAGCATGCGGAAGATCTCGAGCAGAGACAGGTTGCGGTGGCCCAGGATGTAGCGCTCGCCCACCCGGCCCTTCTGGGCCGCGAGGACGTGGCCGCGCGCCACGTCGCACACGTGGACCACGTTGAGGCCGGTGTCCACCGAGCCGATCATCTTGCCGTCGAGGAAATCGACGACCATCTGCCCGGTCGGGGTGGGCTTGACGTCCCACGGGCCGATGGGCGCCGACGGGTTGACGATGACCACCGGGGCCCCGCGCGCGGCCCACTCCTCCGCCACGCGCTCGGCCAGGAACTTTGAGGCCTTGTAGGCTCCGACCATGTCGGCGAGCGTGACCGGGGTCGTCTCGTCGCCCGGGGTGCCGTCCTTGGGAATGCCGACCGCGCCCACCGTGGAGGTGTACACGATGCGCTCCGCGCCCGCCGCGGTGGCGGCTTCCAGCAGGTGGCGGGTGCCGTCCACGTTGGCGCGAAAGAGCACGCGCGGGTCGGGCGCCCAGAGCCGGTAGTCGGCGGCCGCGTGGTAGACGTGGCGGACCCCGCCGACCGCGCGGCGGAGCGAAGCGGGGTCGAGCAGATCACCGTCCACGATCTCGACCTTGCAGCCGTCGAGCGCGCGCCGGTCACCACCCGGCCGGGCGAGCACGCGCACGGTGTGGCCGTCGGCGAGCAGCTCGCGCACGAGGTTGGCCCCCACGAAACCGGTGCCGCCGGTGACGAGCGCGTCCACGATCCGGGTTACGCGGTGAACGCGGCCAGCAGGCGCGCGACCGCGGCGAGGGCCCGCTGGGTGGCGTGGCGCAGGGCCAGGGCCCGCGGCAGCACGTGCGGCCGGGTGACCCCGAGCGCCAGCGCGCGCACGGTGCGGAGCTTGCCCGCGTCGGTGACGAGGCCGATCAGCTCCGGCGGCACGTTCTCCCCCGCCGCGTCCGACACGCCGCGGACGACCAGCGTGGGGCAGCCGGCGCCGGCTGCGAAGGTGAGGATCAGCGACGACTCCATGTCCACCGCGACCGCGCCGGTCCGGGCGTGGAGCGCCGCCTTGTCGGTCGCGGTCGCGACCACGTCGCGCGAGGTCACCAGCGTGCCGTGACGGGCGGTGGGCTCGAGTCCGGCCGCGCGGGCGTAGGCGGTCGGGGTCACGTTGAGCCGCTCCGCGGCGGGGCCGATCACGCTCTCGGGCAGGATCAGGTCGCCGGCCCGGAGGTCCGGGGCGAGCGCCCCGCAGACCCCGGCCGAGATCACCAGCGGCTGATCGAGTCCCAGGCGCAAACCCGACCAGCGCTCCCCGAGGAGGCCCGCCCGCAGGCCGACCGGGGCGAGCCGCAGGGTGCCACGACCGAAGGCGGGAAAGGGCAGCGAGGGGAGCGCGGGAAGCTCGAGCTGACGGGCGAGGGCCCGCGCCTCGAGCTCAACCGCGGTGAGGATCAGGATCCGGGACACTCCGCGCCGGGATCCGCTCCGCCTTCTCCCGCTCCTTGCGCTCGAGCCAGGCCTTCCAGCTGTTCCCGGCCGCGGTGTCCTTGCCGGTGAACTTGACGTTGGCGAGCTCGGAATAGCGGAGCGTGAAGGGGCCCTCGCCGCTCTCGTCGAAGTACTCGATGAAGGGCTCCGGCCCGTAGGTATTGCGGTTGAAGATGTAGGCGACGAACTCGGTCCCGTCGGACTTCACGATGGTGGTGTTGCCCCGGTAGTCGAAGGCGAACTCGACCACCTCCTCCAGCGTGAGGTACTGGCCGACGTCGGGCACCCAGCCTTCGAGGCTCATGGCGGGGCTCCCTACAGCTTGCCGGTCAGAGTGACCCCGACCGTCTCGACGAAGCCCTTGAGCGAGCTGAAGGTGTAGTCCACCGCGGTGGCCTCGTACCCGCAGTGCACCATGCAGTCGCGGCACTTCTCGTTGCCGCTCTTCTTGCCGTAGTTCTCCCAGAGCGTGGTGTCCATCAGCTCCTGGAAGGTGCGCGCGTACCCTTCCTGCAGGAGGTAGCACGGCCGCTGCCACCCGAACATGTTGTAGGTCGGGTTGCCCCACGGGGTGCACTCGAAGTCGTGCTTGCCCATCAGGAAGCGGAGGAACAGGGGCGACTGGTTGAAGCGCCAGCGCTTCTTCGGGCTCGCCAGCATCTTGGAGAACAGCTCGTGGGTGCGCGACTGCAGCAGGAAGTGCTCCTGGTCGGGCGCCTTCGAGTAGCTGTAGCCCGGGGAGACCATCATGCCTTCCACGCCCAGGCTCATCATCTCGTCGAAGAACTCGCGCATCCGGAGCGGCGACGCCCCGTCGAAGAGCGTGCTGTTGGTGGTGACCCGGAAGCCGCGCGCCACCGCCTCCCGGATCGCGGGCACCGCCTGGTCGTAGACGCCGTCGCGGCACACCGCCTCGTCGTGCTCCTCGCGCAGTCCGTCCATGTGGACGCTGAACGAGAGGTACTTCGACGGGGTGAAGAGATCGAGCTTCTCCTTCAGGAGGATGGCGTTGGTGCAGAGATACACGTACTTTTTCCGCATCACCAGCTCGGCGACCAGGCGGTCGATGTCCGGGTACATGAGGGGCTCGCCGCCCGGGATGCTCACGATCGGCGCGCCGCACTCCTCGACCGCGGCCAGGCACTTCTCCACGCTCAGGTTCTTCTTGAGGATCTGGGCCGGGTACTGGATCTTGCCGCAGCCGGCGCAGGCGAGGTTGCAGCGGAAGAGCGGCTCGAGCATCAGAACGAACGGATAGCGCTTGCGCCGCGCCAGCTTCTGGCGGAGCACGTATGTCGCGACCGTCCACATCTGAGACAGCGGAACGCTCATGTTCGACGACCCTTTCGGCCTCTCAGGGCCTTGTTTCCCCGCCGGTCATGGCGGGGGCGGACAGGGACTCGGCTGACCATCGGCCGACCGTCACTCTACTGACGCCATACAGTAGCAGAAAGAGCCCGCCGTGGACCACTATTCCCGCGGCCGCGATCAGCTCCTCGCCGATCCAGAGCGTCACGCTCAGGTTGACCGCAAGAACCAGGTAGTACAGCGCGATCCCGAGCCCCGGCGCGCCCGGGTCGACCGTCTCGGGACCGGGCGACGCCTCGGCCCAGACGATCCGGCCCCAGACGATTCCCCCGATGGTGATCCAGCCGACGACCAGCCAGCCCAGGAAGTTGGAGAGCGGCACCCCGAAGTAGAGCCCGCCGTCCGGGTAGTAGAAGATGTGGCCGAGGAACCACCGCCCGCCCCGGACCGCCAGCGGATCGATCACCACGTCGAGGAGCATCATCAACGCCCCCGACACCCCCACCATGCGGACCCGGCCGGCGCGGGTTGCCGCCCACCCGGGGCCGAGGGTGCGCCGCGCCAGGCAGAACGCGGCGTAGGCGAGGAAGGGAAACGACAGCGGCGAGAAGAACGGCACGTTGCCGAGGAAGAGCTCCGCGGCCCGGGTGTCGCCCGTGTAGTGGTAGAGGCCGAACGGAATCCCCACCCGCGTGGAGATCAGCTCGGCGATCAGGGCCACCGTGCCCCCCCAGAGCAGGAACGTGACCGTCCGGACGCGTCCGAGGTCCCGCAGGGCCGCGACCAGGAAGAAGGTCAGGAAGCCGAACACGTACGGGCGGAGCTGGAAGGTGCCGACGAGCTGGACCGCGACCGACGCGAGCCCGGCGAGTGCCACATCGATGATCGCCACGCAACTCACCTTACGGAAGTTGGCTGTTTTTTTCAAGAACGGCGCCGGGATTCGCCGACCCCTATGCTAGTATCTAGCGATGTTTTCGACCCCTGGATCCGACATTTGGCCGTCGCCGCTGCGGCCCATCGCCGCGCTGGGACGCCTGAGCGTCGAGATGGTCCTAGGCCTCGGACAGTTCGGCCGGTTCTTCATCCAGGCCGCCGGGTACACCGTGATCCCGCCCTTCAAGTTCGGCCGGCTGGTCGACCGCATCCACTTCATCGGCTTCCGGTCCCTGACCATCGTGGTGCTCACCGGGGCGTTCACCGGCATGGTCCTCGGCCTGCAGATCTTCCTGACCCTCTCGCGCTTCGGGTCGGAGGCCTACCTGGGCCCCGCGGTGGCGCTGTCGCTCATCCGCGAACTGGGCCCGGTGCTCTGCGCGGTCTTCGTGACCGGCCTCGCCGGCTCGGCCCTGACCGCCGAGATCGGGATCATGAAGATCACCGAGCAGATCGACGCCCTGCAGGTCATGGCGCTCAACCCGATGCGGTACCTGGTGGTGCCGGCCATCGTGGCGGGAGTCATCACCTTCCCGCTCCTGGTCTCGGTCTTCGACGTGGTCGGCATCCTGGGCGGCTACCTGGTCGGGGTCGAGCTGCTGGGGCTCTCCCCGGGCACCTACTTTGGTGAGATGAAGACCTTCGTGGACTGGTCCGATCTCATGACCGGCTACTGGAAGGCGCTGTCCTTCGGGATCATCGTGCCGTGGGTCTGCACCTACAAGGGCTTCAACTGCGGCCACGGCGCGGCGGGAGTAGCGCGCGCCACCACCCAGGCGGTGGTGCTCTCCTCGGTGCTGATCCTGGTCTGGGACTACTTCCTGGGGTCCGTGCTGCGGTGATCCGCGTCCAGGGGCTCCACAAGCGCTTCGGCCTCCAGGAGGTGCTCCGGGGGGTCGACCTCGACATCGCCACCGGCGAGATCATGATCGTGATCGGGCGCAGCGGCGGCGGCAAGTCGGTGCTGCTCAAGCATCTGATCGGGCTGCTGCGCCCGGACGCGGGCGCGGTCCTCGTGGACGGCACCGACATCACCCGGCTGCGGGGCCGCGCGCTCGATCGGGTGCGGGAGCGCTACGGGGTGGTCTTCCAGGGCGGCGCCCTCTTCGACTCCATGTCCGTCTTCGAGAACGTCGCCTTCCCCCTCCGGGAGAAGAGCCGCCGCTCCGACCCCGAGATCCGTGGGCGCGTCGAGGAGAAGCTCGAGCAGGTCGGGCTGAGCGGCATGGGGGCCAAGAACCCGGCCGAGATCTCCGGGGGCATGCGCAAGCGCGTGGCCATCGCGCGGGCCCTGGTGACCGAGCCGGAGATCGTCTTCTTCGACGAGCCGACCACCGGCCTCGACCCGATCCTGGTCAACACGATCCACCACCTGATCGTGGACCTGCACCGCAAGTTCCGGTTCACCGCGGTCATGGTGAGCCACGAGATCCCGGAGATCTTCGAGATCGCGGACCGGGTCGCGATGCTCCACGACGGCACGATCGTCGAGGTCGGCCCGCCCGAGGCGGTGCGCGGCTCGACGAAGTCGGTCGTCCAGCAGTTCATCCGGGGCGACATCGAGGCGGTGCCCGCGGAGCACCATCGGTAGTCGGAGGAGATCACGATGAAGCGATCGGCACTGGATCTGGGCGTGGGCGTGTTCGTGATCATCGGCCTGATCGCGCTCGGATGGATGTCGGTGAAGCTCGGACGCATCGACCTCCTGGGCAACCGCGGCTACGTGGTGAGCGCGGATTTCCCCACGGTGGGCGGGCTGAAGGCGGGCTCGACCATCGAGATCGCGGGGGTCGAGGTGGGCCGAGTGGACCGCATCGTGCTGCAGGACTACCAGGCCCACGTGGTCATGGTGATCCAGCCGGGGGTGAAGCTGCAGGACGACTCGATCGCCTCCATCAAGACCAAGGGTCTGATCGGAGAGCGCTACGTCCGCCTCAGCCCGGGCGGCTCGGACAAGATCATCCCGCCCAACGGGCGGATCCGGGAGGTCGAGCCTCCGGTCGACATCGAGGAGCTGCTCTCCAAGTACATCTTCGGCAAGGTGTAGACTCTCGAACCGGGAGGTCGCGATGAACTGGTTTCACGTGAAGACCGCGCTGCTGGCCCTGGGACTCGCCGTGATCACGGCGGTGCCCGCCGCGGCGGGAGTGCCGACCGACCAGCTCCGGGGGGCGGTGGACCGCGTCCTCAAGACCCTGGACGACCCGAGCCTCAAGGGCGAGGGCAAGGTCGCCGATCGGCGGGTCGCGGTACGCAAGATCGCCAACGAGATCTTCGACTTCGGAGAGATCGCCAAGCGGTCGATGGCCCGCCACTGGCAGCCCCTCACCGAGCCCCAGCGCACCGAGTTCGTCGGCCTCTTCGCCGACCTGCTCGAGCGCTCCTACATCTCGAAGATCGAGACCTACGGGGGCGAGAAGATCCAGTACACCGGGGAGCGGATCGACGGCGACTACGCCACCGTCTCCACCCGGATCATCACCAAGAACGGCACCGAGGTGCCGGTCGACTACCGCATGACCAAGCGAGGCGACCGCTGGCTCGTCTACGACGTCAGCATCGAGGGCGTCAGCCTGGTCTCCAGCTACCGCACCCAGTTCAACAAGATCATCCAGACCTCCTCCTACAACGAGCTCGTCTCCAAGCTGAAGAACAAGCAGGACGAGCTCCTCGCGGAGGACAAGGGGACGAAGAAGAAGCTATGACCAAGAGCGGCCTCCTCCGCGCGATCCTGCGCCGGCCGGGCCTCGTGCCCATGGTGGGCGCCCACGACGCCCTCTCCGCCAAGCTCATCGAGGCGGCCGGCTTCCCGGTGGTGTGGTCCTCCAGCTTCGCGGTCTCCGCCGCACAGCGGGCGGTGCCGGACGTGAATCTCCTGACCATGACCGAGAACCTGGAAGCGGCCCTGTTCATCGACGAGGCGGTGGCGGCCCCGGTGATCGCGGACGTCGACAACGGGTACGGCAACGTGGTCAACGTGGTGCGCACGGTGCGGGAGTACGAGCGGGCCGGCATCGCGGGCATCTGCATGGAGGACAACGTCTTCCCCAAGAAGTGCAGCCTCTACCCGGGCATGAAGCGCGAGCTGCTCTCGGTGGAGGAGTTCGCGGGCAAGGTCCGCGCCGCGGTCGACACCCGCCGGGATCCCGACTTCGTGCTGATCGCGCGGGTCGAGGCCCTCATCGCGGGCTGGGGCATGAAGGAGGCGCTGCGCCGGGCCCACGCCTACGCCGACGCCGGCGCGGACATGGTCCTCATGCACTCCAAGGCCAAGACCGCCGCCGAGATCCTCGAGTTCATGCGTCTCTGGGACCGCCCGACCCCGGTGGTGGTGGTGCCCACCCTCTACCCGTCGGTCACCTTCGACGAGCTCGAGCAGGCCGGGGTCAAGATGGTGATCTGGGCGAACCAGGTGCTGCGCGGCGCGGTCCAGGGCATGCAGCAGACCCTCGCGACCCTCGCCCGCGAGCGCCGCCTCGACGCGCTCGACCCGCACATCGTGCCGCTCGAGGAGATCTACAAGCACGTGGGGGTCGACGAGTTCAAGGCGATCGAGGACGCCTATCTCCCCGCCTCCGCCGGCCCCGCCCGCGCGATCATCATCGCGGCCGGCTCCGGCAAGTCGCTGCTGCCGCTCACCGAGGACCGGCCCAAGTGCATGCTCGACATCAAGGGCCGCACCATCCTGGAGCGCCAGATCGACACCCTGCGGGCCTGCGGGGTGCAGGACATCGTGGTGGTGCGCGGGTACAAGAAGGACACGGTCACGGTGCCGGGAGTGCGCTACTACGACCACGACCGGTACGAGGAGACCGGCGAGCTCGGCTCGCTCTTCGCGGCCGAGCGCGAGCTGCGCGGCCCCGTGCTGTTCCTCTACTCGGACATCCTGTTCGAGCAGTCGGTGCTGGACCGACTCCTGCGGGCGGAGACCGATTGCGCCATCGTCGTCGACCGGGCCTGGGTGGACCAGCGCGAGCGCCTGCTGCCGCTCGGGAAGCCGCTCGACCTGGTGGTCACCGCCCGCACCCCCGAGGCCGGCCTGCGGGCCCTGCCCGGCGCGCCCGACGACCGGCTGGTCTCGGTGGGCCAGCGCATCGCCCCCGAGCGGGCCACCGGCGAGTTCATCGGGCTCGCCCTCTTCTCCGAGCGGGGCACCGCCGCGATGCGCGAGGCCTACCAGCAGCGGATGGCCGCGGGCACCGGGCCCTTCCACGAGGCGGACCGTCCGGAGCGCGGCGCCTTCACCGACCTGCTGCAGGAGCTGGTGGAGCGGGGCGAGACCGTCGCGTGCGTCGACGTCTACAAGGGCTGGCTCGAGGTCGACACGTTCGAGGACTACCAGCGGGCATGGGCCGCGATCAAGGCCTGACCGGCTCCGCCTTCGCCGGGCTGCTGGAAGCGCAGGGCTACGACTTCTTCACCGGCGTGCCCTGCTCGATGATCGAGAGCCTGATCGCGACCCTGGAAACCCACCCGCGTCTGCCCTACGTCCCGGCGGTGCGCGAGGACGTGGCGGTGGGGCTCGCGGCCGGGGCGTGGCTCGCCGGACGCCGGCCGATGGTGCTGATGCAGAACTCGGGGCTCGGCACGAGCATGAACGCGCTGGTCTCGCTCTCCCTGATGTACCGGCTGCCCGCGCTGCTGCTGGTGACCTGGCGCGGGCACCGCGGCAAGGACGCTCCCGAGCACCTGCTGATGGGCGAGATCTCCCCCGCCCTGCTCGAGATGCTGCGCATCCCGCACCGCATCCTCGCGGCCAAGACGATCGCGGACGACGTCGCGTGGGGCCGCGCCGAGTCGGAGCGGCTGAGCCAGCCGGTGGCGCTGCTCCTGCCGCCCGGCGTCCTCGACACCGCGTCCCACGCGGCCGCGTCGCCCGGTCCCGCCGGCGCGCCGGTCGCGCCGCCGACGGGCCAGGACGACCCGATCCCGACCCCGCGCATCTCGCGCTTCGAGGCGCTGCGCGCCGCGGTGGCTCCCCTCGCCGCCGAGCCGGTGGTGCACGCCAACGGCTACATCTGCCGCGAGTCGTTTGCGGTCAAGGACCGCCCCGAGAACTTCTACATGATCGGGTCGATGGGGATGGCCTCCGCGATCGGGCTCGGGGTGGCCCTCGCGGTGCCCGACCGCTCGACGGTGGTCTTCGACGGCGACGGCAACCTGCTCATGAACCTCGGCATCCTGCCCATGATCGGCGGGGGCCCGGTGATGGGGCGGCGGCGGCCGGCCAACCTGGTGCACGTGGTCTTCGACAACGCGCTCTACGGCTCGACCGGCAACCAGGCCTCGCCCTCGCGCGCGGTCGGCCTGCACCGGATCGCGCGGGCCGCGGGCTACGAGCGGAGCGTCGCGGTCGCGGGCGCCGACGAGATTCGTGACGCGGTGACCACCGCGCTCCGCGGCGGCGGCCCGAGCTTCATCCTGGCCCGGGTGACCGCCGAGGAGCAGCCCGCGCCACGGATCCCGTACCCGCCGGAGGAGATCCGCGACCGGTTCCGCGCCTCCTTCGGGAATCCACGCTGGTGAAGGCGGTCATCCTGGCCGCGGGGGTGGCGCGCCGCCTCGCGCCGCTCACCGATCACACCCACAAGTGCCTGCTGCCGGTGGGCGGCCGCTCCCTGCTCGATCGCATGCTCGACGCCCTCGCGGCCGCCTCCGTGGACGAGGCGGTCCTGGTGCTGGGCCACTGCGAGGACCAGGTCCGTCGCGCGGCGGGCGAGGCCCGCGGCGCGATGCGGATCGGCTACGTGGTGAACCCGGACTACCAGAAGGGATCGATCCTGTCGCTACTGTGTGCGCGGGACACCCTGCTCCGCGACAGCACCCTCGTCATGGACGCCGACGTGCTCTTCCCCGATCGCTTCCTGCGCCGGCTGATCGACTCCCCCGCCTCGAGCGCGCTGCTGCTGGACCGCGGCTTCCAGGACACCGGGGAGGAAGTGAAGCTCTACGCGGTGGGCGACCGCGTGATCGCCCTCGGCAAGAAGTTCGTGCCCCAGGCGTGGGACGTGGTCGGCGAGGGGGTCGGCTTCTTCAAGTGCAGCGCGGCCCACGCGGCCGAATATCTTCGCCTGATGGAGGAGTCCATCCGGAAGACCGGCGGCGCCAACGAGTACGAGGACGCGCTCCATCGCCTGCTGGCCCGAGTGCCGGTGGGCTGGGTGGACGTGACCGGCCTGCCGTGGACCGAGGTGGACTTCGCGGAGGACCTGCGCCGGGCCGAGAGCCAGGTCCTCCCCAAGATCGAGCGGCTCGAGCCCTGATGTGGTTCGCGCGCTCCTGTATCTCCCCGACGCCGCCGGCGACCGGCTAGCCGCGACTCGGGTCGCCGGGCGCACCCTCGCGGTCCGCGTCATGGTGGCGGCCCTCCGTGCCGGCGCCTCCCGCATCGCGGTGCCCTCGACCCTGCGCGACCCGGCGGTGGACCGCGCGCTGCGGCGGATGCCCGCGCTCTCCGACGCGCTCGAGTGGCTCGGCCCGGGCGCCGACGCGCCCGCGGACGGCCCGGCGGCCCGCTGGTTCCTGCTCCCCGCCTCGGCGCTGATCCACGCGAGCGTGCTGGACGGCCTGCTCGCGGCGCCCCCCGGCCGGCCCGCGGTGCTGGCCGAATCGGCCGAGGGGATCGCCCCGGTGGCGCTGCTCCCCGCGACCCCGCCCGCCACGCTCTGGCCCAACACCCTCTGGCCCAACACCCTCTGGAAAGACCTGGCCGCGGGACGTCCGGTGGGCCCCGAGCTGGCCCGCTGGCTGCGCGAGACCGGGGCAGTGCCGCGCGGGGCGACGGGGCCCTACGTCGACGTGCGCGACGCCGCGGGCCTGGCCCGCGCGGAGGCCGCGCTCGAGGCCACGCTCTCCATCGCGGCCGACTCCGGCATGGACCGGTACCTCCACCGTCGATGCTCCCGCTGGATCACCCCCTTCCTCGTCCGAACGAATCTCACCCCGAACCACGTGAGCCTCGTGAGCCTGGCCATCGGTCTGGGCGCGATCTGGTGCTTCTGGTCGGCCACGCCGGCGAGCGCCTTCGCCGGCGTCCTCCTCTACGCGCTCGCCTGCATCGTCGACCACGCCGACGGCGAGCTGGCCCGCTTGACCCTCCAGGAGTCGCGCTTCGGGGCGAACCTCGACTGGACGATCGACACCCTCATCCACGCGGGCCTGGTGCTCGGCATCGGGCTCACCGCGGGCGGGCCGGTGATGCAGGGGGTGGGCCTCCTGGGGGCGGCCGGGGTGACCCTCAGCGCGCTCTTCGCGCGCTACCTGCCGCGCGAGATCGAGATCGGCCCCACCGTGGGGGGCGTGCTCCGGAACATCGCCAACCGGGATCTCTTCTACCTGCTGCTGCTCGTCGCGGCGACGCTCCGCCTCCTGGCCCCGTCGCTGGTGGGGGTGGCCGCGGTGGTGGTGGCGGTGGGCTCGCAGGCGTACTGGGTCGGCTGCCTCGTGCGCATCCGGCGGCTGGGTCGCGGGCGCACCGCCTAGTGTCGCGCTGGGTCCGCCCGCTGCTGGTGCTGACCGGCCTGGCGGTGGTCGGCTACCTGGTCGCGCAGATCGGGCCGGCCGCGATCTGGTCGTCGTTCGTCACGCTCGGGTGGCGGCTGCCGCTCGTCCTCGCCTTCCCCTACGCCCTGGCGGCCCTGGTCGACACGATCGCGTGGCGCCTGCTCCTGCCCGGCCCGGTGCCGCTCTCCCTGGTCTTCCGGGCGCGGCTGGCCGGAGAGGCGGTGAACCTGGCCACCCCGACGATGGCGGTGGGTGGCGAGCCGGTGAAGGCCCTCCTCCTGCGGCCGCGCATCTCCCTCCTCGACGGGCTCGTGTCGGTCATCGCCGACAAGACCACCATCGTGGTGGGGCAGATCATCTTCCTCGCCGGGGGCCTCCTGGCCGCCCGCGTCGCGCTCCCGCCGTCGAGCCGGCTGGTGCCGATCATGACCGGCCTCCTGGCCGTCGAGATCCTCGCCATCGGCGGCTTCGCGCTGGTGCAGGCGAGCGGAGGGCTCGGTGGCGGCGGACGGCTGCTGGGCCGGATCGGGGCCCGGGTCGGCCTGGGCGGCGAGCGCTACCTGCAGGGCCTGGGCGATCTCGACCGGGCCCTCGCCGGGCTCTATCGCCACGGTCGCCGCCGGCTCGTCGCCTCGGCCCTGGTCCACTCGGTCGCGTGGGCCACCGGCGGGCTCGAGATCTACATCGTCCTCTCCCTGCTGGGGACGCCAACCTCGCTCCGAACCGCGCTCATCATCGAGTCCTTCGCGGGGGGCGTGAAGTTCGCCAGCTTCATGGTGCCCGCCTCGCTCGGCGCCCTCGAGGGCGGCTACGTGGCCTTCTTCGAGGCCTTCGGCCTCACCGCGACCGCCGGGCTCTCCTTCGTGCTGGTGCGCCGGCTGCGGGAGATGGCGTGGGCCGGCCTTGGCTTTCTGGCCCTGGGCGTCTCCGGGCGCGCCCACCCGCGGCCCCCGCCCGACGAGCCGGAGCGCGCAGCTTGAGGCAGGCCCGGTGACCCTGTGCTAGACTTCGTAAAAACCTTTTGTGCCGCCGCCGGCGGCGGCGATTCTCGAGGAGGCGTCCGTGGGATCTGTTCGCGTCGCGGTCATCGGCGTCGGTAACTGCGCGTCCGCTCTCGTCCAGGGCATTCACTACTACAAGGGCGTCGCCGACGACGGCTTCATCCCGGGCCTGATGCGCCCGCGCCTCGGCGGCTACCACGTGAGCGACATCGAGTTTTCGGCCGCCTTCGACATCGACGCCAACAAGGTGGGGCTCGACCTGTCCGAGGCCATCTGGGCCAAGCCGAACAACACGGTGCGCTTCGGAGAGGTCCCGCGCCTCGACGTGCCGGTGCAGCGGGGCATGACCCACGACGGGCTCGGCCACTACCTCTCCCAGATCATCACCAAGGCTCCCGGCACCACCGCCGACATCACCCAGATCCTGCGCGAGACGCGCACCGACGTGGTGATCAACTTCCTGCCCGTCGGCAGCGAGATGGCGACCAAGTGGTACGTGGAGCAGGTGCTCGACGCGGGCTGCGGGTTCGTCAACTGCATCCCGGTGTTCATCGCCCGGGAGAGCTACTGGCGCCGGCGCTTCGAGGACCGGGGGCTGCCGATCGTGGGCGACGACGTCAAGTCGCAGGTCGGGGCCACCATCATCCACCGCATCCTCACCAAGCTCTTCATGGACCGGGGGGTGCGGCTCGAGCGGACCAGCCAGCTGAACGTGGGCGGCAACACCGACTTCTACAACATGCTGGAGCGTGAGCGCCTCGCGTCCAAGAAGATCTCCAAGACCGACGCGGTGCGCTCCCAGCTCGCCCACGACATGGTCGACGACAACATCCACATCGGGCCGAGCGACTACGTGCCGTGGCTCCAGGATCGCAAGTGGGCCCACATCCGGCTCGAGGGCCGCAGCTTCGGTGACCAGCCCATCAACGTGGAGCTGAAGCTCGAGGTGTGGGACTCCCCCAACTCGGCCGGGGTGGTGATCGACGCGATCCGCTCCTGCAAGATCGCGATGGACCGGGGCATCAAGGGAGCGCTGCTCGCGCCGTCCGCCTATCTGATGAAGTCCCCGCCCGAGCAGTGGTCCGACGAGGTGGCGCGGACGCGCCTGGAAAAGTTCATCGGCGGCGCGGACTAGCCCCGCGGCTCGGCCTCCGCACCACCCCTAGGGCTGCCAATGGTCGCGATCTCCCGTACCGGCCGCCTGCTTCGCCGGCTGGTCCGGCTCTCCTGCCGGCGCCCCGCGATCACCGTCGCGATCTCCCTGCTGCTCGCGGCGGTGTCGATCTTCTACACCATGCAGGCCCTCACGTTCAAGACCTCCACCCGCTCGCTCCTGCCCCAGGACGCGGGCTTCGTGGTGCGCTACGCGGAGTACGCCAAGGAGTTCGGCGAGCTCGAGGACATCGTGGTGGTGGTGGAGGCCGGGTCCTTCGAGGGGGCGCGGGCCTACGCGGCGCGCCTCACCGATGAGCTGGAGAGCGGGCCGGTCAAGTTCCACCGCATCGCCTACCGGATCGATCCCAAGCGGTTCGAGGGGCGCCAGCTCCTCTACATCTCGACCCCCGAGCTGCGCGAGATCCGGGAGAAGATCTTCGACCACCAGGAGTTCATGGAGAGCTTCGCGGGCGATCCGAGCCTGGCCCGGCTGCTGGAAGGCGTCAACACCCAGATGGCGGCCGCCTTCGTGTCGAACCTGTTCGACATCGGCCTCCAGGACAAGGACCTCCCGGTGGACACGCGCTTCCTGCGCGTGCTGCTCGACCAGATGGCGAGCCGGCTCGAGCGGCCCGCTCCCTACCGGTCGCCCTGGGGCACCCTCTTCTCCTTCGGAGAGGACCCCCCCGCCGACGCGGGCTACTTCCTGTCCGACGACAAGAGCCTCCTCTTCATCCTCGTCGAGACCCCGCCGAGCGAGAAGGGCAGCTTCACCGGGGATCAGGCCGCGATCGAGACGATCCGCGGCGCCATCGCCCGGCTGCGGCCCGCGTTCCCGAACGTGCAGGCCGGGGTGACCGGGGCGCCCGCGCTCTCCAACGATGAGATGACCGCCGCCTTCCACGACAGCGGCATCTCCGACGTGCTCGCCTTCGCCCTCACCCTGGTGGTCATGACCCTGGCCTTCATGCGGGTCGGCAAGCCGGTGTTGATGCTGGGGGTGCTCGCGATCACGCTCGCGTGGTCGATGGGGGTGGTCACCCTGGTGGTCGGCCACCTGACCCTGTTCTCGGTCATGTTCATCTCGATCGTGGTCGGCATCGGCATCGACTACGGGATCTACTACCTCTTTCGCTACGAGGAGGAGATCTTCCTGGGCCGCAACCTGCGCGAGGCCCTCGAGCTGACCGCGGCCCGCACCGGCCCCGGCATGCTGATCGGAGCCCTGACTGCGGCCGGGACGTTCTTCGTGCTCATGCTCACCGACTTCCGCGGCATCCAGGAGCTGGGGCTGATCGCGGGCCTCGCCATCCTGATCGCCTGGGTCGGCATGATGACCCTGTTCCCCGCGGTCCTCATGTTCGTGGACCGCCACCACGCGGAGCGCCCCCGGCAGCGCCGCCCGCGCGCCCACCAGCTCGAGCGCATCCGGGTGCCGCTGCTCGACCGGCTCGTCACCTTCCCCTACACCGTGCTGATCGGGGCCGGGATCGCCACCGCGCTCGCGATCTGGGCCATCCCGCGGGTGGGCTTCGACTACAACGTGCTCAACCTCCAGGCCAAGGGCACCGAGTCGGTGGCCTGGGAGCGGCGCATCCTGGCCGGCACCGGCCGCTCCGGATTCAACGGGCTCTCTTCCGCCTCCTCGCTCGAGGAGCTGCGCCAGAAGCAGGCCGCCTTCGAGAAGCTCCCCTCGGTCTCCGACGTGGATTCGGTCCTGCGGGTCATCCCCGACGACCAGGCCGAGAAGATCGCGATCATCAAGAGCTTCGCCCCGCTGGTCGCCCCGATCCGGGTCGGGCGGTCGAGCCCGGTGGACCTCGACCGCCTCAAGAAGGCGCTCGCCGACATCAAGCGGCGGTTCGACGTGGTGGCCGCGGAGGCCGGGGCCAAGCTTCCCGCCGAGGTGCGGGTGGTCCGGGAGAAGACGATCGCGGTGATCCGCCTGCTCGAGCGGAGCCACCGCGACTCCGCGGAGGCCGCGCTCAACTACCTGCAGGCCCAGCTCTACCGCGACTTCGTGAGCAAGTTCTACGGACTGCAGCGCAACCTGGGCCCGACCGGCATCACCATCAAGGACGTGCCGGACGAATTGCGGCGCAAGTTCATCGGCGAGAGCGGGCGCTTCCTCATCCAGATCCACCCCAAGGTCGACATCTGGGAGAAGGCGGGGGCGGCCCAGTTCGTGCGGGAGATGCGCACGGTGGATCCGGACGTCACCGGCCCGCCGATCATCACCTACGAGGCCACCGTGCTCATGGAGCGCGCCTACCTCACCGGCACGCTCTACGCGTTCGTGCTCGTGGGCGGGCTCAGCGTCCTGATGATCCGGCGCATGCGCGAGAGCATGCTGGCCCTGGTCCCGATGGTGCTGGCCCTCCTGTGGACCATCGGGCTCATGCAGGTCTTCGGGATCAAGTTCAACCTGGCCAACATCTGGGGCCTGCCGCTCATCATCGGGACCGCGGCGGAGTTCGGGCTCAACGTGATCGTGAGCCATCTCGAGGTCCGCTCCCACCAGGGCGGGCCGCTGATCGCCCGCAGCGCGGTGATGGGGGTGATGCTGAACGGCATCACCACCATGGTGGGCTTCGGCAGCCTGATGATCGCCTCCCACCAGGGGATCTTCAGCCTCGGGCTGCTGCTGACGCTGGGCTCCCTCTGCGGGCTCGTCGCCGCGCTGGTGGTGCTGCCGGTGCTGCTGCAGCTGCTGCGCAACGGGGCGGTGGAGGCGGAGGTGGCGGTGGAGAAGTCCTCGGCGGCGTAACGGCTCTTCACCCTCGTCCTGCATTGCCCTCTGCGGGACCACCCCTCACCCTGCCCTCTCCCCTGAGGGGAGAGGGTCATAGGGCGGGGACAACCCTTCAGAGGGTGTCGGGGGCGGCGGCGATCTTCTCGAGATCGGCGCGGGTGTAGGAGCCGAGGCTGCGGTAGTCGAGCTGGGTGTAGTTGCGAATCCACTGCAGCGCGATCTTGACCGCCTTGCGATAGCGGGCCTCGGTCTCCGCGTCGCGCCCCTTCAGCAGGCGGAGGATGTCGTCGACCTCTTCCTGGAGCAGCCGCTTCACCAGGGCCACGTCGTGGACAGCTTCCGGCCCCTGCGTGGTCTTCGCCTTGTGGCGAATGCGTTGCGCGATCTGGGCCACCGACATGCGGCCGGTGGCCAGGTCCTCCATCAGGGCCGGGTGCACGCCGGGCTTGCCGGCGAGGCTGTCGATGCCCTTGGCCCCGCGGCCCTGGAGCCACCCCTCCACGTACTCGATCAGCATGCGCGCGTTGCGCCGCGTGCCCTCGACCGTGATGGGCCCCGCCGGCACCTCGATGCGCACCGGGTAGCTCTCCGGGTTCACCATCTCGGGCCGGGGCTTCCAGGTCCCGCCGCCGTGCACGCGCTTGAAGGGCTCGGCGGCCGCCTTCATGTGGAAGATGTGGGCCACCCAGGCGCGGATGAAGCCCTGCTCGGCCTCCCAGACCTTGTCCGCCCGGATGGACTCCGCGGCCACCCGGTTCACCTCCGGATCGGGATTCGGCAGCGCGGTGGCCATGCCCCCGATCGGGACCGCGCCGCGCTTGAGGCACACCGCCACCAGCCGCCGGAAGATGTTGGACAGGAACGGGGTGGTCTTGATGTCCACCCCGAAGCGGTCCGGCCACACCGCCTTCGGATCGGCCATGACGAACTCGAAGATGCTCGCCTTGAGATCCCAGCGCGCCGCGTTCAGCCCGGCCGCGTAGGGTCCGAGGACGTGGAGCATCTCCTCCATCTCGAACACCGCGGGCAGCGCCTCCACGAGCGGGATGGCCCGGATCGTCGCGTCCTCGAGGAACGGCAGCTGCGCGCGGCTCCGGTCGAAGAGGTCGCGATACCACGCGCACTCCTCGGCCCCGTCGACCTTGGGCAGGTAGAAGTAGATGCCCTGCCCGCGGCCGGCCTGGGCGCGCCCCGGATAGAAGAGGGTGAGCGCGGTGCCCAGGATGGCGGCGGAGACCGGCTTGCCGTCCACCGTGACGTCCGGCTCGTCGAGGTGCAGGCCTCGCTCGCGGTGCATGAAGAACGGCAGCTCGCCGGGGGCGATGCGGTACTCCTTCTTGCGCTCCGGGTCCACGTACTGCAGCTCGTGGTTCACCGCGGCCAGGCGGTTGTGGCAGGCCCGCACCGTGTCGATCAGCCGATGCCCGGCCGAGTCCTCGTCGTCGTCGAGGTCGCCCTCGGCCCGCTCGCCCTCCGGCCCCGGGTTCAGCGCGTTGATGAACATGCTGGTGATCGAGCACGGCCCCGAGATCTCGATGCCCGGGGTGGCCAGGTCCTTCGGCACCGGCGGCACCTTCCAGTCGCCGCCCGCCGCGCTCGAGACCGGCGCCGAGGGCAGCCGCCCGTGCTGGAGGGCCTGGACCAGCCGCTCGTCACGCTTGGCCCGCAGCGCGTGCACGCGCGCGCCGAGCTCGTCGTGTAGCCGCAGCAGGTAGGCCTGGAACTCGGGGGTGAAGAGGGCGGCGGCGCCCTCCACGGGCGCGACCTGCACCCGCTGGCTCGAGGGGGCTCCGGGGTTGGCCGGCATTGGCGTGGCTCCTTTACGCGGTCACGCGGGCGCCGCGCCGGCGGCTCCGCCAGAGCGCCCGGAGGCCGAAGTAGGCGAACGCGTCCTTCAGGTTGGAGAAGAGACGCTGGGCGCGCCCCATCTCGCGGCTCGTCACGTACTCCATCGTGAACACCACGCGGCGCTCGCCCTCGCGGGACGGGCTCACCCCGTGGTAGACCTTGTCCCCGTTGAAGATCACCAGCGTGCCCGGGTCGGTGGCCACCGCCATGTCGACGGGCGGGCGGCCGGGCTGGCGGGTGTGCAGCCGGCAGAGCAGGCGGCTCGACGACTCCTGCTCGAGCCCGAGGAGCACCGTGTAGCGCGCGCCCTTGTAGTACGAGGTGTCGTAGTGGTACCCCATGTGATCGCCCGCCTCGGTGTAGAAGTAGAGCGCGCAGGCGTGGAGATCCTCGTCGGGGCAGACGTGGAGGTCGGCGCGGACGAGGCGGGCGAGGAAGCGGCGGACGCGATCGGAGCGGTAGAGCGCGAGCAGGGCCGGCGCCCCGTCCGCGATCGCGAAGTGGCTCACGCTCCCGCCCTTCTTGTGGCGCGGGATGTAGCTCCGGTTGAGCCCGGGCTCGAGGCGCCGCACGTCGTCCAGCAGCGCCCCCACCGCGGCCGGGGGCAGGAACCGGGGGATCACCAGGAACTCGTCCTGCGCCCGGTACTGGCGCTCGAGCCGGGCCGGGTCGAGGCGATCGACGGCCGCGTCGATCTCGTCGGTGAAGGTGCGGGTCTCACGGCTCATGGGGAGAGCGCGAGTCGCTCGACCTGCACCAGGTTGGAGTGCAGCGCGGGCCCGCCGCCCATGTCGGTGGTGCGGTCGTCGGTGAGGGCGTTGACCCCGCGCCCGCCCGGCTGGTGCTTGCTCCACCAGATCCCCTCGACCACCACCACGCCCGGCCGCGTGTCCTCGGTCAGCTCCGCGGTGAACCGCGCCTGGCCGCGCGCGCTGCGCACCAGGACCGGATCCCCGCCGCCGATGGCGCGCGCCCCCGCGTCGGCCGGGTGCAGCAGGACCGCCGGCCCGCGCTGCCGCCGCCGGCTCCGCTCGGACTGGCTGAACGACGAGTTGAGGAAGAACCGGTTGGGCGGCACGATGCACTGGAGCGGATAGCGCTCGAGCAGGGCCGCGTGCTCCGGTCCCTCCACCAGCGGCACGTAGGTCGGCAGGGCGGGTAGGCCCTCGCGGGCCAGCGTCTCGGACAGGAACTCGACCTTGCCGGACGGGGTGGGCGCGCCGTCCGCGAACGGCAGGTACGGGCGGCCCACCTGCAGACGCACCGAGCGCTCGTCCGCCAGGCGCTCGAGCGTGATGCCGGCCACCGAGGCGTCGCCCGAGTCCAGCACCTCGCGGATCAGGTCGTCCTCGCTCTTGGCGAAGTGGGGATCGCGCAGGCCCATCGCGCGCGCGAGATCCCGGGTCACCGTCCAGTTCGATCGGGCCTGGCCCTCCGGAGGGATCACCGGGCGGGCGAGCTGGAGGTAGAGGTGCCCGTACGACTTGTAGCAGTCGGTGTGCTCCATCGAGGTCGTCGCGGGCAGCACGAGGTCGGCGTAGTCGGTGGTGTCGGTCAGGTGCTGCTCGTGCACGACCGTGAAGAGGTCCTCGCGGCGGAGGCCCTGCAGGACCAGCTCCTGGTTCGGCACGATGGTGGCCGGGTTGGCGTTGTACACGTAGAGCGCCTTGACCGGCGGCCGCAGGTCCGGGTCGGTGAGCGCGCGACCGAGCCGGATCATGTTGATCGAGCGCGGAGCCGGATCGGGCATCAGGTCGGGCCGCTCCACCGCCGCGGAGCGGACCCCGAAGGCGCCGCCGGAGGAGAGCAGGGCGCCGCCCGCCGGGTGCGCGTAGGCGCCGGTCAGCGCGGGCAGGCAGGCGATGGTCCGGCACGTCATGCCGCCGTTGTCGTGGCGGGACAGCCCGATGCCCACCCGGATGAACGCGGCCCGGGTCGCCCCGTAGCGGCGCGCGAGCGCCACGATGTCGTCCGCGGCCACCCCGGTGATGCGGGCCACCCGCTCCGGGTCGTACTGCGTGACGTGCTGGGCGAGCGCGGTGAAGCCGAGGGTGGCGCGCTGGATGTACTCCGCGTCCACCCGACCCTCGCCGATGAGCACGTGCATGATTCCCAGGGCCAGCGCCCCGTCCGTTCCCGGGCGCGGCATCAGGTGCCAGTCGGCCAGGCGCGCGGTGTCGGTGCGGTAGGGATCGATGCAGACCACGAAGGCGCCGCGGCGCCGAGCCCGCTTCACGAGCGTCATCGCGTTGATGTGGGTGTGGGAAGCGTTGATACCCCACAGCACGATCAGGTCGGAGTCGACCATTTGCTCGGAATCGCTCCCGGTCACCGCCCCGAGCGTCGCCCGCCAGCCCGCGTAGGCGGTGCTGACGCAGATCGTGCGCTCGAGCCGCGAGGCCCCGAGGGCGTGGAAGAGCGGGTGGCCGGCCGAGACCTGGACGATGCCGAGCGTCCCGCCGTAGGAGAACGGCAGCAGCGCTTCCGCGCCCCACTGGGCGATGATCCGGCGCCAGCGATGCGCGATCTCGTCGAGCGCCTCGTCCCAGCCGATCGGCTCGAAGCGCCCCTCGCCCTTGAGCCCGATTCTGCGAAGGGGCGTGGACACTCGGGTCACCCCGTAGACCCGCTCCGCGTAATCGTGCACCTTGCCGCAGATCACGCCCTGGGTGAACGGGTGGGTGGGATCGCCGACCACGTCGGTGATGCGGCCCGACTCGACCGTCACTTGGAGCGCGCACTGCGACGGGCAGTCGTGCGGACAGACGGACGGGACGATCGCTCGCATGAGCGCCTAGATTAGCACACCGGCTCGCGGCCCCCGATCGGGCCCCGCCGGACCGCGGAGCCGCGCTATGATCGGCCATGCGCGACGGCGAGGCACGGCCCGGGCCCTTCTCCTCGCCGGAGGCCCGGCGCCTCGCGCTGCTCTTCGCGATCGTCTACTTCGCGCAGGGCATGGTGTACCTGCCCGATCAGGTCGTCTCCATCGTGTTCAAGGAGCGGGGGCTCACCGCCGGGCAGCTCGCCACCTTCACGTGGATCATCACGATCCCGTGGTTCATCAAGCCGGTCTACGGATTGCTCTCGGACTTCGTGCCGATCGCGGGCACCCGCCGGCGCAGCTACTTCCTGATCATGGCCGCGCTCGCCGCGCTCTCCGCCACCGCGGTGAGCCTGATGTCGGGCGCGCCCTACTGGGCGCTCGCCACCATGATCACCCTGCTCTGGCTCGGGGTGGGCTTCACCGACGTGCTCACCGACGCGCTCATGGTTGAGAACGGCAAGCCGCTCGGGCTCACCGGCGCGTTCCAGTCGGTGCAATGGGGCGCGCTGAGCGCCTCGTCGATCCTGGTCGGGGTCGCGGGCGGGTACCTCGCCGAGCACCGCGCCTTCGCGGCCGCCTTCGCGCTGGTGGCCTGCTTCCCGCTGATCTCGCTGCTGATGGCCTGGCTGGTGGTGCAGGAGCCTCCCGCCCGCCCGAGCCTCGAGGGCCTGGGCGAGACGTGGACCGCGGTCCGGCACGCGATGGGGCGCCGCGACCTGTGGCTGGTGGCCTCCTTCATCTTCTTCTGGGCCTTCAGCCCGTCCTTCGGCCCCGCCTTCTTCTACTACCAGACCGATACCCTCCACTTCTCGCAGACCCTTATCGGCGCGCTGGCCTCGCTCGGCGCCGCCGCCAGCATCGCGGGGGCGTGGGCCTACGCGCGCCTGGCCCGGCGCTTTCCGCTCAAGCGGCTCATCGTGTGGTCGATCGGCGCCGGGACCGTGGGGTCGCTCGCCTACCTCGCCTACGGGGGCGTGGCCTCCGCGATCGTCATCACGGTGGTCTTCGGCGCGGTCGGCATGACCACCCAGCTCGCCTTCCTCGACCTGGCCGCGAAGGCCTGCCCCGCGCGAGCGGAGGCCACCTTCTTCGCCCTGCTGATGTCGATCAACAACCTGGGCATGCGCAGCTCGGAGTGGACCGGGGCCAACCTCTACGACTGGCTGGGCTACACGCCCCTGGTGGTGATCTCGACCGTCTTCACCGCGGCCGCGTGGCTGCTGGTGCCGCTGGTGCCCATCGACGCCATCCAGGCCGCCGCGGCCGCCGCCCAGACCGAGGCCGCGCCGCCGGCCTGAGGCCGGAGCGCGTCAGGCGTCGCCGCGCTCCTCCCGCTCGACCGCCCCGCGGGCCCATTCGTAGCCCCGGCGCAGCCAGCGCACCGCGCGGCCCACGTCGCGGATGCCCTCGACGCGGCACTCCACCCAGCCGCTCGCGCTCATGCGCCGATGCGGCGTGCAGCCCGCCGCGAGGGCCCGCCGCTGGTCCTCCGGGCCGAGGCGGATCCAGAGATCGGTGTCCTTCGCGCGCAGCGGGAAGCAGGCGAAGAGGCGCGGGCCGACGAAGTAGCCCCAGCGCCCGAACATCGGGGTGATCCTGACGCGGGGCCAGCTGCCGAGCGTCTGGTTGAGCTCGGCGGCGGGGCCGGTGCCGCCGCGCTCGAGCGTGCGGCGCGTCTTGCGCGCCGAGCCGATACCGCGAAACGGTTGAGGACGGGGCTTCATGCACGCCCGCCGCGCGTCTACCGCGGCTCCGCGGTCAGGGGAAGTGATACCGCGAGATGTGCAGGTGGACCCCGTGGGAGGATTTCGGCTCCACGGTCAGCTCGCCGGCGCCGAGCAGGAGCGCGGTGTCCGCTCGCTCGAGTCGCTGGATCAGCGGCGGCAGGTCGGGGGCCACCATGGAGAGCGCCACCATCCCTTCCATGCCGCCGACCTCGGTGGCCGGCACCATCAGGAGCGTGCCGCCTCCGGCCCAGCCGAGCATGGTCCGCGGCCCGCCGTTGACCTCGACTTCCGGGAGGCCGAAGAGATCCTGGTAGGTCTTCGCGGTGTCGTGCGGCGTGGGCGAGCCGATCACGAGGCGCTTGAAGCGCACCGGCGACTCCGTGTCCCGCTCGCCGGGCTCGGGAGTGGCCAGCTCCACCAGCACCCCGTGGCAAGCCCGGGGGTGCAGGAACGCGACGCGCCCGGCCAACCCGCGGCGGGGCGCGGTGTCGAGCACGGCCACGCTCTTGCCGCGGAGGGCGGCGAGATCCCCGGCCACGTCCTCCGTCTTGAAGCAGACGTGATGGAGTCCCTCGCCCCGCTTGGCGAGGAAGCGGCCGATCGGGCTCTCGGGGCCGAGCGGCTCCAGCAGCTCGATCTCGGTCTCGCCCGCGGACAGGAGCGCAGCCCGCACGCCCTGCTCGGCCACCTCCGCCTCGCGCACGAGCGGCAGGCCCAGGATGTCCCGCCAGAACCGGTACGCTTGCTTGAGGTCGCGTACTGCGATCCCGACGTGGTGGATGTTCGTCACCATGGCTCGATCCGCTCGATCACCTCGATCACGCTAGCCGACGAGCCCCGGATTTTCAAGGTCTTTCGGCTCCGGCCGGCCCTCAGCCACGCGTGAAGAGCTTCGCCACCGGCGCGGGGGGCAGTCCCACCAGGGCCGCGTTCTCCTCGACGTGCGCCACCTGGGTCATCCCGCAGAGCGCGGTCCCCACCCCGGGCGTGGATCGCACGAACTGCAGCGCGCGCTGGGCATCCGTCCGGAGACCTTCCAGCACCTGGCTGAGCGCGGGTGGAAGATTCCGGGCCAGCTTGCCCTGGAAGATCGACGCCGAGGCCATCACGTAGAGGCCGAGCTGCTCCGCGGCCTGGAGCACCGAGACCGACGCCTTGCCGATCGGCTGGTTGGGCTGGGCGAGCGCCTCGGTCATGGCGAGGCTGTAGGGCAGCTGGATCACGCCGAAGTGGTGTCGGGTGCCCGCCACCTCGCGGGCGAGCCCGACCAGGTCGGGCAGCGACAGGTAGTCCGGCGCCGTCGCGGGCCGGCGGTAGCCCTCCCAGGTCGCGGTGCCGTACCAGCGGATGCGGCCGTCGCCCACCGCGCTCTCCAGGAACTCGAAGGCCGCCCGCATGCGGGCCATGAACGTGGGCCGATCCACCGCGCCGAGCTGCATCTCCGGGTTGTGGACGTAGTAGACGTCGATCGTCTCCAGGCCCAGGTTGGCGCGGCTCCGGTCGAGCTGGTCTCCGAGGTAGCGGGGCGTGATGCAGTGGCAGCCTCCCACCATGTCGGCCACCTTGAGCACGCCGGGCCGCACGTAGGTGTCGGTGAAGTAGGCGTTCGGGTTGTCCGGCATCGTCCCGTCGAACGGGATGAAGCCGCCCTTGGTGGCCACCACCACGTCCTGGCGCGCGATCGTGCCCTCGGCCACCAGCGCGCGCAGCGCCGCCCCCACGCTGCGCTCGCTGCGCTGGTGGCGGTAGTTCACCGCGGTGTCCACCACGTTGATCCCGAGCTGGAGCGCGCGCTTCACCGCGGCCTCGTAGGCCCGGTCGGTCGCGTCGTCCTCCGCGCCGAGATAGGTGCCGATGCCCACCGACGAGAGCCGCAGCCCCTGCCAGGTCTTGAAGTGTCCCCTGGCGGCTCGGGTCCCGAGCCGCCGCCGGTAGCCGGCGGTCCCCTCGTCCGTCGCGAAGCCTTGCATGCTCACGTCTCCCGGTACACGAGCAGGATGAGTCCGATGATCGTCATGGCCCCGGCCCAGATCCAGCCGGGCAGCCAGGCGTCCGCGCGGGGCAGCCGCACCTCGAGCCAGCGGCCCCAGGCCATGATCACCCCGAAGAGTCCCATCGGGGCGTGCGAGACCTCGGTGAGGAACTCCGATTTCAGATTGAACATGGCGTGCGAGTGGGTCAGCAGCAGGCCGCCGCCCGCCGCGCACAGGAGCGGGAAGACCAGGCGCCCGCCCGGCCGGGTGAGCCGACCCGAGCGGACCATCCATTCGAAGAGCCCGAGGGACACCACCAGCAGCACGACCACACGGTGCTGAAGCACGTCGGGCAGGACCATGCTCTCCCAGAAGCCGGCGGGGCCCAGCGGCCAGGCCCGCGGGTCGTTGCGCACGAAGAGGAAGGCGGCCAGGCCCAGGAAGATCAGCGGCCAGTGTCGTGCCCAGCGAATGAAGCCCGCGCGGTCCGCGAGCGCCAGCACGCCCATCAGGAACACGAAGAAGCCGGCCGCGTGGTGGTTGTACTCGGACCACGCGTACTCCTCGGGCTGCCGCTGGGCCAGCGTGTCCTCCATGGGCGCCGCCGCGGCCAGCAGCTCGGCCACCGGCGGCGAGGTCAGCCGCGGCATCGCGGGCCGGAAACGCGCCGCCACCTCGGCCGGGGTCGCCCGATCGGCCACCACGTCCACCGAGGGCGGCAGCGAGGTCAGCGAGGCGGCGGCCAGCAGGAGGGTGATGCCGAAGCCCACCTCGGCCTCGATCAAGGCGGGCACCCGCGCGGCCACCGCGGCCGCGCCGCGGTCGCCCCCGCCCCGGCGGAGGGGCAGCCCGCCCCGGCGGAGGAGCAGCCCGCCCCGGCGAAGGAGCAGGAAGTTGAGGCCGCCCAGCACCATGGCGCAGGCCAGCAGCGCCACCTTGGTGAGCACCATCACCCCGTAGCCGGTCCCGACGAGTCCACCCCACGCGCCGACGTAACTCCACGTGAGCACGATCCCGGGCCCCAGCACGAGCACGAGCGCGGCGATGGCCACCGCCGAGAAGCGCGCGAGCACGCGCACCCCCAGCGGCTCCGCCGCGGGCCCGCCCGCCCGGCGCCAGAGCGAGGCGAAGCCCACCAGGTGGACGAGCCCGCCCACCCACACGACCGCGCCGAGCTGGTGCAGCACGGTCACCGCCATGAGCGGCGCGCGCTCGTGAAGACGGCTCGACGCGTGGGCGAGCCAGGCCGCGTTCGCCATCAGGAGGAGGCCCAGGCCCAGCGCGAGCGCCCAGCGGCCCCGCGTGGCCGAGCCGGCCCGCACCCCGCGGACCGCGACCACCAGCAGCAGGGCCAGCGCCACGCGCCCGAGCCCGGCGAGTCCGAAGTCGGTGGTGAGGAAGTCACGGAGCGGCCACCGCCCGGTCTCGTCGGCCAGCGCCCAGGGGTGGACCACCAGCAGCAGGAGCGCGGTGGTCGCGGCGACCATCAGCGCGCCGGCCTCGATCAGCCGGACCGCGCGGTCGCGCGCGACAATAGCGAAGCCGTCCGCGCCGGGGCCGGGCCGCAGCACGAGGAGGACGTAGACGAGGCCGCCGACCGCGGAGGCCAGCCCCACCGTCCCGAACCCGCGCAGCAGGACGTCGAGAAACCCCGCCAGCTGCGCCATGCTACCGCGGGGGGCCGACGGTGAAGCGCAGCGCGCCCTCGGTGATGTGGCCGTCCACCGCGAGCACGCGGTACCGCAGCACGTAGACCCCCGGCGCGAGCGGCGAGAGGGGAATGATGATGCGGTCCGGCGGAGACGCGCCGTCGGCGGCCGGCAGGGCGATCGCCGCGGGCGGCCGGTCCCCGGCCGCGAGGGTGATCCGGGTGAAGCGCTTCTCGATCTTGCTGTTGAAGCGGAGGGTCACCTGCCCAGGCGCGCGCTCGAGCACCGCGTCGTGGATCGGGGAGGACTCGAGCACGATCGCGTGGGGCGACACCGGCGACACCGTCAGCAGCACGAGCGAGGCCGACAGCAGCGAGGCCGCCACGGAGGCCGGCCGGGACGAGCGGGTCACGGGCCGGTCAGCGCCAGTCGTCCAGCACCAGGTCGCTGGCGTCTTCGTAATCCTCCTGCTTGCCCCGCTTCATCCGGACCATGGTGAAGTCCACGTGGTAGCCGCGCTGCAGCAGCGTCTGATAGGCGGTCCAGTAGTAGGTGTAGGCGGGCACCACCACGCGCTGCAGCTGCCCCGCGGATGCCATCTCCTCCACCCCCTGGAGCAGGGCCTGCAGGTGGTCGGGCTTGCGGTGACGGCTGTCGATGGCCAGGAGCTTCACGTAGGCGCTGCCGTGGGGCGCCTCGCTGTTGGGGGGCAGGTGGCAGACCGCGAAGCCGATCACCTCGCGCCCCTTCTCGAGCAGGAGCGTGTCGCCGAGGGTGAGCCCGTCGACGATCTCGATCTCCTTGGCGACGTCGAGCCCGCGCCAGAACCCGTTGGTGATGCGCCGGACCTTCTGCATCACCTGCTTCTTGCGCGCTTCCTCGAGCGTCGAGTAGCGACGCACCGCCAGGCCCGGCTTGAGCGCGGGCCGGGCCGTCGCCGCGGGCGAGTCCGGCCGGTCGAGCGCCTTGCTGGTGACGACCACGAGCCCCTTCGGCTTGTAGCCGAACTTCTGGTAGAGGACGAGGTGCTTGGGGCTGTACGGGTACGTCGCGAGGCCCTGCAGCGTGGCCTTGTTCTCGTCGAAGAACTCCTGGCACGCGGTGAGCAGCTGCTGGGCGATGTCCTGGTTCTGGTAGTTGGTCAGCACCGCCACCGGGCCGATGACCCCGACCGTGCCCCAGAGGGCCGCGATGGCGGCTCCCACGATCTTGCCGTCGCCCTCCTCGGCCACGAAGCAGCCCCACGGCTCCATGAGCCAGCGGTGGTGCACGTACTGGGCGCCGCCGAAGACCTGGCGCGGACGCGTGCCCACCTGCCGCTCGAAGAAATCGCCGAAGGCCTGCTCGATGACGTCCCGGACCTTGGAGAGGTCGCCCTTGCGGACGCGGCGGATCTTGATGAGCGGCGAGCGGCCCTGCGAGTCGAGACCGGGACGATCGACGGTCGCCCTCATGATTTCTCCGGCACGCCCGCCAGCTCCTCGAGCAGCGTGATCACGCCGGAGTGATCCAGTCCCCCCTTGCCCTTCACCCGCATGGCGTTGAACAGCTCCTGCACCACCGCGGTGCACGGCAGCGGCACGCCGAGCGCGCGGGAGGACTCCATGATCAGGCCCAGGTCCTTGAAGTGGAGGTCGATCTTGAAGCCCGGGTTGTAGGTCCCGGCCACGTAGTTCGGGGTCTTCTGCTCGAGGCACTTCGAGCCCGCGAGCCCGCCGCCCAGCGCCTTCAGGGTGAGCGCGCGATCGAGACCCGCCTTGCGGGCCAGGGTGAGGGCCTCGCCGAGCGCGGTCAGGTTCACCGCCACGATGATCTGGTTGGCGAGCTTGGTGAAGCCGCCCGCCCCGAGCGGCCCCAGGTGCGTGATCGTCTTGCCGAGGGCCTGGAAGATCGGGAGCGCGGCGTCGAAGTCGGCCTTCTCCCCGCCCACCATGATCGAGAGCGCGGCGTCGATGGCGCCCTTCTCGCCGCCCGACACCGGCGCGTCGAGCATGCGCACGCCCTTGGCCGCGAGCGCCTTGCCGACCTTCTGGGAGACGAGCGGCGAGATCGTGGACATGTCGGCCAGGAGCTGCCCGCGCTTGGCCCCCTCGATGAGCCCGTCCTTGCCGAGGGCGACCAGCTCCACGTCGGGCGAGTTGGGCAGCATCGCGATCACCACGTCGCACTGCGCGGCCACGTCCCGTGGCGTCGAGGCGGCCTTGGCCCCCGCCCCCACGAGCTCCTGGACCGGCCCCTGGCTGCGGCTGTGGACAATCAGTGGATAGCCGGCCTTGAGCAAGTTCTTCGCCATGGGACGGCCCATGATTCCGAGCCCAATGAATCCAACGACTTGCGCCATGGTGACCTCGTGGGGACCGGATGGGAGGAGCGACAGCGGCCCGGACAGTGGAATATCACAGGCTCGCGCGGAGAGTCAAGGCATTCGCGTCCTCAGCGCAGGCGGATGGCCTCCTCCCGCGCGCGACGGCGCACCCAATCGGGATCGAACTCGCTGATTTTCCACGGCTCACCTGGCTGTCGGGCCATGCGAAAGCGGACCGGCCCCTCTCCCGGGTCGCGGTAGGAGACCCACGCATCGGGGCCGTCCCGTGAGACGTCGAAGCTCCGCAGCACCGCCACGACGCCCACCGGCAGGACGACCGAGCCCGCCCGGGCGCCGGCGCGCTCCACGCTCCGCCGGACCTCGGTCCGGACCCGTTCGATCACCTGGGGGCGCAGGCGCCGCTTGGCGAGGCTCGCCACCAGCTGCCGCCCGTTGGCCTCGGCCGGGGTGGCGGGCGCGGGCTGGCGCGCGAGGTAGTCCGCCACCAGCACGTCGGTGGCGCGGTCGGCGATCCGCTCCACGTCGAAGTACCGCAGGGCGTCGTCCACGTCGTGCCGCTGCACCGCCGCGCCCAGGCGGTAGAGCGCGTAGCGGGGCGTGGTGGTGGCGTACACGGCGGCGAGGGCGACCAGCCCGAGCAGGGCCGCCGGCACTCCCCACGCCCACCCGCGCATCGACATGATCGAGCCACGCTACCGCTTGACCGCCGGGGTGTCCTGATGTATTTATATTCCCCATGAAGAATATATATGTGACCAGCGGCGGCGGAAGCGGAAGTGGGGGCGAAGCCGGCCGGCGGCGGCGGGCCATCCTCGCGGTGGTGGGCGAGGGCGGGGTGCGCTCCCAGGAGGATCTGCAGCGGCGGCTGCGGCGCCAGGGCATCGCGGTCGCACAGCCCACGCTCTCGCGCGACCTGAAGGCCCTGGGCCTGGCCAAGGCCCCGACCGGCTACGTGGCCGCCCCCGGGGCCGCCTTCGTTCCGGCCGAGGCCCGCCAGTCCACCCTCGACCGGGCGCTGGGCGAGTTCGTGCTGTCGCTCCGCGCCGCCGCTTCGCTGGTGGTGGTCCGCACCCCGCCCGCGGGCGCGCATCCCCTCGCCCGCGCCCTCGACGAGGCGGAGCTGTCCGACGTGATCGGCACCATCGCGGGGGACGACACCGTCTTCGTGGCCACTCCAGGGCCCTCGGCGGCCCTCCGTCTCGAGCGGCGTCTCCGCGCTCCCCTGGCCCCGGCCCGGGTGGGCCGGCGCGCCTGAAAGGACGAGCCCATGATCCGGTCCCCGATCCACGAGCGCCAGGACGGCGACATCCTCGTCTCCACGGATGAGACCCGGCTGGACCTCGATACCGTGCACGGCTTTCTGGCCGGCTCCTACTGGGCGGCGGGCATCCCCCGCGAGGTGGTGGAGCGATCCATCCGTCACTCGATCTGCTTCGGCGCCTTCGATCGCGGCCGCCAGGTGGGCTTCGCTCGCGTGATCAGCGACCGGGCGACGTTCGCCTACGTGGCCGACGTGTTCGTGCTCGACGACCATCGCGGCCGCGGCATCGGCAAGCAGATCATGGCCGCGGTCACGAGCCATCCCGAGCTTCAGAACCTGCGCCTCTGGACCCTCTTCACGCGGGACGCCCACGGGCTCTACCGCCAGGTGGGCTTCCGCGAGGCGCGCCACCCCGATCGCCTCATGGAGCGGCGGCAGCCGCAGCCCTACGAGGCCGGCGCGGGCAACGGCGCGCACGGCGCCAAAGGAGAGCACACGACATGAGCACCGACGTCTCCGCACTCATGAAGATCACCGACCGGCCACCGGTGGTGATGGTCGAGGGCCACGGTTCCTGGCTCCGGGACGAGGACGGCAAGACCTATCTCGACTTCGTCCAGGGCTGGGCGGTCAACTGCCTGGGCCACTCCCCGGCGGCCATCGCGGAGACGATCGCGTTCCAGGCGCGACGGCTCATCAACTGCAGCCCCGCGTACTACAACGCGGAGATGGCGCAGCTGGCCACGCGGCTGGCCGAGGCGTCCGGCCTCGCCCAGGTCTTCTTCTGCAACAGCGGCGCCGAGGCCAACGAGGGGGCGATCAAGCTGGCGCGAAAGTGGGGCGCACGGTATCGCGAGGGCGCGCACGAGATCATCACCATGGACCACGGCTTCCACGGCCGCACCCTGGCGACGATGGCCGCCTCCGGCAAGGCGGCGTGGGAGACCCTGTTCGAGCCCAAGGTCTCGGGCTTCACCAAGGTCACGCTCGGCGACCTGGCGGCGGTGAAGCGCGCGATCACGCCGCGGACGGTGGCGGTCATGCTCGAGCCGATCCAGGGCGAGGCCGGCGTCTACCCGGCCGGCGACGAGTTCCTGCGGGAGCTACGCGCGGTGACCGCGGAGGCCGGGCTCCTGCTGATCCTCGACGAGATCCAGACCGGCATCGGCCGCACCGGACGCTTCCTCGCCTACGAGCACGCGGGGATCGAGCCCGACATTCTCACGCTCGGCAAGGGACTGGGCGGCGGCGTGCCCCTGGCCGCCCTCGTGGCCGCCGAGGCGGTGTGCTGCTTCGAGCCCGGCGATCAGGGCGGCACCTTCAACGGCTCCCCGCTCATGACCGCCATCGGCAACGCGGTGGTCGAGGCGGTGAACCAGCCCGCGTTCCTGGCCGACGTCACCGCCAAGGGCGACTACCTGGCGCAGCGGCTCCGCGAGCTGTCCGCGTCGCTCGGCCACGGCGAGGTGCGTGGGCGGGGCCTGCTGCTCGCGCTCGAGCTCCGCGGCACGCACGCGGGCAAGGCGTCGCGGAGTGCGATGGACCGCGGGCTGCTGATCAACGCGCCGCGGCCCGATGCGCTCCGCTTCATGCCGGCGCTCAACGTGACGCGCGAGGAGATCGACCAGATGCTCGTGCTGCTGGAGGCGGTGCTGCGCGAGGGCTAGCTCGGGGGCGGGACCGGAGGGGCAGCGGCCGGCGGGGGCAGTGGGGCGCCTCTAACCACGACCCGCTTCCCCTTCGGCTCATGCGGTCAGGAGTTCCCAATCCGGGAACACATCGGCGTCACCAGCGCCGGAGGGAACGGGTTACCCGGCCCCCCACTGCCCCCGCCGGCCGCTGCCCCTCCGGTCCCGTCTACCCGCCCATGAACTGTCCGAGCAGCGTGATGCGCTCGCCGCCTACCAGAGGCGTGTCGAGCTCGTAGCTGACGCCGAGGACTTCGTCGTTCACCAGGACCTCGATGTGGGAGCCGAGCTCGGAGTGGTCCGGGCTCCACAGTGCGCTGTCGAGATCCGGGAAGCGGGTGGTGAAGCGGCGGAGGAGCGTGCGCGGGGTGTCGCCGCGGCGGATGTCCTCGTCGAACAGCCTGGTGCCGGTACCGTCGCCGCCGACGTGCTTCGTCACCCACGTGGTGACTTCCACGGTCGCTCGGCTCGCCTTCGGCTGCGCCTCGCCAGGCAACCGCGGCTCTCCTCCTCTACTTCTTTCCGTAGAGGTCCTTCTCGAGCCAGCCCAGGTCGAGTGAGCGCAGCAGGTCTCGCTTGGGCTTGCCGGTCTTGCGGTCGTAGTTGACCGTCTCGTACCAGACGTCGAGCATGC
>WNFC01000568.1_pt1 | contig 37250 bp, 40 predicted proteins | sample 5400541 | NCBI WGS metagenome assembly WNFC01 (sample SAMN13153342, study PRJNA577476) | soil metagenome | isolation source: 120 cm saprolite under Douglas fir tree site 2 hole 2 replicate 1 | place: USA:California | collected 2015-04-18
ATATACCAAATCGGATAGAAGGGGAGGCATGACATGAGTGGTGCAGGGAACGTCTCGATCCCCCTCGACTTCTCCAAAATGGGGAGTCGACACCCCAACCCCACTACCCACCGCCTGCATTTAACCTGCAATTTCCAGGCGCGCGGGTCATCCGCCGCTTCCTCGACCTCCTTGCCACCGATTTCCGCCGTTGGTAGTGTGAAATGACATCGTTCTCCCCCGCCAACGGTTCGTCAGTGCTGCACGGTCGGCGCATTCTCCTGATCATTTCCGGCGGCATCGCGGCCTATAAGAGCCTCGACCTCATCCGAAGGCTGCGCGAGCGCGGCGCGGCGGTGCGCTGCATCCTGACCGCGGCGGCGCGCGAGTTCGTGACGCCCCTCTCGGTCGCGGCGCTCAGCGAGGACAAGGCCTATGGCGATCTCTGGTCGCTCACCGACGAGAGCGAGATGGGGCATATCCGTCTGTCGCGCGAGGCCGATCTCGTCGTCGTCGCGCCGGCGACCGCCGATCTCCTGGCCCGCATGGCGGCGGGGCTGGCAAACGATCTCGCCAGCACGACGCTCCTCGCGACCGACAAGCCCGTCCTCGTCGCCCCGGCGATGAATGTCATGATGTGGCATCATGCGGCGACGCAAGCCAATCTCGCGCTGCTCCAATCGCGCGGCATCTTGCGCGTTGGGCCGAATGCGGGCGCGCTCGCCGACGGCGAGAGCGGCATGGGCCGCGTCGCCGAGCCGCTCGAGATCGTCGCCGCGATCGAGGCGTTCTTCGCGACCGGCGGTCAATCGGAGCGCCATCAGCTCAAAGGACGGCGCGCGCTGGTCACCTCGGGGCCGACGCATGAGCCGATCGATCCCGTGCGCTACATCGCCAACCGCTCCTCCGGCAAGCAGGGCCACGCCATCGCCGCCGCGCTCGCCGGTCTCGGCGCCGAGACCGTGCTGGTATCGGGACCGAGCCGCGAGACCGACCCGCCCGGCGTGCGCGTCGTCCATGTCGAGACGGCACGGCAAATGCTGAGCGCCTGCGAGGCGGCCCTGCCCGCCGACATCGCGGTCTGCGCCGCCGCCGTCGCCGATTGGCGCGTCGCCGATGCCGCCGAGCACAAGATCAAGAAGAACGGCAAGCCGCCGTCGCTCAAGCTCGCCGAGAACCCCGACATCCTGAAGACCCTCAGCCAGGCGGGCAATCGCCGGCCCGCCCTCGTCGTCGGCTTCGCCGCCGAAACCGAAGATGTCGTGCGCCATGCGCAGGCGAAACTGGCGCGCAAGGGCTGCGACTGGATCCTCGCCAACGACGTCTCGCCGGCAAGCGGGACGTTCGGCGGCGACAGCAACACCATCCACCTCGTCGAGGCCGCCGGCGTCGAGGATTGGCCGGCGCTGACCAAGCAGGAAGTCGCCAAGCGCCTGGCCGAGCGCATCGGCGCGCATTTCGCGGCACGGGGGGAGAAGTGAGCTCCGGCCCAGTGCGCGCCGCCGGCCCGGTGCCCGTCGCCAGCCCGGTGCGCGTCGCCCTCAAGATCCTGCCGCATGCCACGGATCTGCCGCGCCCGTCCTATGCGACGGCGGCAAGCGCCGGGTTCGATCTTGCCGCGGCGATCGCCGGCGATCTCGACCTTGCCCCCGGTGAGCGCAAGGCGGTGCCGACCGGCGTCGCGCTCGCTTTGCCGGAAGGCTATGAAGGGCAGATCCGGCCGCGCTCGGGCCTCGCGCTCAAGCATGGGCTGACCGTGCTCAACAGCCCGGGCACGATCGATGCCGACTATCGCGGCGAGATCCAGATCATTCTCGCCAATCTCGGCGGCAAGACCGTGGTGCTCGAACGCGGCCAGCGCATCGCCCAGCTGGTTGTCGCGCCGGTCAGCCGCGTCGCCTTCGACGAGGTCGCCGCGCTGCCCGAGAGCGGCCGCGGCAGCGGCGGCTTCGGCTCGACGGGGGCTTGAGCTGCGATGATCCGTCTCTCCAAGAAAATGCTCTTCGCCATCGAGGCGGTGCTCGACATCGCCTATAACGCCAGCGCGACGCCGGTGCAGTCGAGCGAGATCACCCAGCGCCAGGGCATCCCGCGGCGCTATCTCGAGCAGGTGCTGCAGCAGCTCGTGCGCAGCGGCATACTCACCGGCACGCGCGGACCGCGCGGCGGCTACCGCCTGGCGCGCGAGCGGCGCCGCATCACCCTCGGCGAGATCATCCGCGTCATCCGCGAGCTCGAGGGCACCGAGGATCCGATCGCCGATCCCGCCGGCGCCGAGCTCGGCCACAAGGTGGTGCGGCCGCTCTGGCAGGAGCTGCAGGAATCGGTCATGCAGCAGCTCAATGCCATCACCATCGAGGATCTCTGCCTGCGCGCCTTCCGCGCCGGCATCGCCGGCGAGTTCGGCGCACGCATGGACTTCACTATCTAGGCAACCAGGAGAACGAGTAATGGCATCGGCGGAATTTCGCGGCCACGTCTACGACAGCATCATCGATACGGTCGGCGCGACCCCGCTCGTCCGCATGTCGCGCATCGCCAAGGCGCACGGCGTCGCCGCCGACATTCTCGGCAAATGCGAGTTCTTCAATCCGCTCGCCTCGGTCAAGGATCGCATCGGTTTGGCGATGATCGAAGCGGCCGAGCGCGCCGGGCGGCTGAAGAAATCGACGGTGCTGATCGAGCCGACCTCGGGCAATACCGGCATCGCCCTCGCCTTCGTCTGCGCCGCCAAAGGCTATCGCCTGATCCTGACGATGCCGGAGAGCATGTCGGTCGAGCGCCGCAAGATGCTGAAGCTGCTCGGCGCCGAGCTCGAGCTGACGCCGGCGGCGCTCGGCATGAAGGGCGCCATCGCGAGGGCGGAGGAGCTCCAGCGCACCCTCCCCGACGCGCTCATCCCGCAGCAGTTCCAGAACCCGGCGAATCCCGAGATCCACCGCAAGACCACCGCCGAGGAGATCTGGAAGGACACCGACGGCAAGGTCGATGCGGTGATCAGCGGCGTCGGCACCGGCGGCACGCTGACCGGCGTCGGCAGCGTCCTCAAGCCGCGCAAGCCCGGCCTCAAGATGATCGCCGTCGAGCCCGAGGACAGCGCCATCCTCTCGGGTGGCCCGCCCGGCCCGCACAAAATCCAGGGCATCGGCGCCGGCTTCGTGCCGGACATTCTCGACAAGTCGCTGATCGACGAGGTCATCCGCATCGGCAACGAGACGGCGTTCAAGGTCGCGCGCGAGGTCGCCCGCCTCGAAGGCATTCCGGTCGGCATCTCGTCGGGCGCCGCGGTCGCCGCCGGGCTCGAAATCGGCGGCCGGCCCGAGATGGCCGGCAAGACCATCGTCGTCGTCCTGCCGAGCTTCGCCGAGCGCTATCTCTCGACAGCCCTGTTCGAGGGGCTGTAACCGCCGGCGGGCAGGCCATGGAGCTCACCGAATCGCAGTTCCATCGCTACGCCCGCCACCTCATTCTTGATGAGGTCGGCGAGGAGGGGCAGGCAAAGCTCCTGGCATCGCGCGTGCTCGTCGTCGGCGCCGGCGGGCTCGGCTCGCCGCTCCTCCTCTACCTCGCGGCGGCAGGCGTCGGCACGCTCGGCATCATCGACCACGACCGCGTCGACCTCACCAATTTGCAGCGCCAGATCGCCCATACCACCGCGCGCATCGGCATGGCGAAGGTCGAGAGCGCCCGCCAAGCCGTCGCCGCGGTCAACCCCGAGATCCGCGTCGAGACGCATGCGGTGGCGCTCGCCGCGGCGAACGCGGCGGCGATCGTCGGCAGCTACGATCTCGTCGCCGACGGCAGCGATAATTTCGCCACCCGATATCTCCTGACCGATGCGTGCTTCGCCGCGGGCAAGCCACTGGTCGCCGCCGCCCTTGCCCCGTTCGACGGTCAGCTCTCGACGTTCAAGCCGCATCTCGGCGCCGGCCATCCCTGCTATCGCTGCCTCTTCCGCGAGGCGCCGCCGCCCGATCTCGTACCGCGCTGCGAGACTGCCGGCATCCTCGGCGCCGTCGCCGGCGTCATCGGCACCCTCCAGGCCGTCGAGGTTCTGAAGGAGCTGCTCGGCATCGGCGAGAGTCTTTCCGGCACGCTCCTGATGTACGACGCGCTGGGCACGCGCTTTCACCGCGTCAAGCTGCCGAAGGATCCTGACTGTCCGACTTGCGGCGGACCGCGGTGAGCGACGCGATCATCCGGCCAGCGACGCTTGCCGATCTGCCCTCGGTCGAGGGCATTGTCGCCGATGCCTATGCCAAATATGTCGAGCGCATCGGCAAGAAGCCGGGACCGATGCTCGACGATTATCGCCGGCGCATCGCCGAGCAGGCGGTTTCGGTGCTCGTCGATGCCGGCGCGATCGCCGGGATCATCGTGCTGTTGGCGAAAGAAGACCACCTGCTGCTCGACAACGTCGCGGTGGCCGCCAACCAGCAAGGCAGAGGCAGCGGTCGCCGGCTGATCGCCTTTGCCGAGGCGGAAGCGCGGCGGCGCGGCTACGGCGAGATCCGCCTCTATACGCACCAGACCATGCACGAGAACATCGCCCTCTACCCGCGGCTCGGCTACGAGGAAACCGGCCGCGGGACCGAGGACGGTTATCAGCGCGTCTTCTTCCGCAAGCGCGTCGAATGAGCGGTTGGTGCGCCCTACAGCATCCCCTCGAGCACCCGGTCGGGCGGCCGATGACCGTCAGCGAAGGTCTTGATGTTGATGATGACTTTTTCGCCCATGTCGTTGCGGCCGTCCAATGTCGCCGACCCGATATGCGGCAACAGCACCACATTGTCGAGCTTCAAAAGCTTAGGGTTGATCGTCGGCTCGTGCTCGTAGACGTCGAGACCGGCTCCGGCGATCTCGTGGCCCGCCAGCATGCGGGTCAGCGTATCCTCATCGATCACCTCGCCGCGCGCCGTGTTGACGATAATGGCGTGCGGACGCAGCAGTTTGAGGCGGCGTGCCGAGAGGAGATGAAAGGTCCCCGGCGTGTGCGGACAATTGACCGAGACGATGTCCATGTGCGCGAGCATCTGATCGAGGCTCTCCCAATAGGTCGCCTCGAGGTCCTGCTCGATCTCGGCGAGGGTGCGGCGCCGGTTGTGATAGTGGATGGAAAGTCCGAAGCCCTTGGCGCGGCGCGCCAGCGCCTGACCGATACGTCCCATCCCGACGATGCCGAGACGCCGGCCCGAGAGGCGCTGCCCCAGCATGTTGGTCGGCGCCCAGCCCCGCCATTTGCCGCTGCGCACCAGCCGCTCGCCTTCCGAGAGGCGGCGCGCGACGGCGAGGATCAGCGCCATCGTCATGTCGGCGGTATCCTCGGTAAGGACACCGGGCGTGTTGGTGACGATGATGTTGCGCGCCCGTGCCGTCGCCAGATCGATATGGTCGACGCCGGTGCCGAACGAGGCGATGAGGCGCAGAGCGGGACCGGTCTCGGCGAGGACCGCGGCATCGATGCGGTCGGTCACCGTCGGCACCAGCACGTCCGCCTCCTTGACGGCCGCGACGAGCTGCGCCTGGCTGAACGGCACGTCGTCGAGGTTGAGCCGCGTCACGAACAGCTCCATCATTCGCGTCTCGATCGCGTCGGGCAGCTTGCGGGTGACGATAACGAGCGGCTTCTTCGACGGCATCTCGATTCCTTTCGACTCGACCCCGCCATAGCAAGCGCCGCCTGTCCTGTCCAGCCACGACGTCGCAGGCGAGTGTTCAAGGGGCGCGGTCAGGCGCAGTGCCCGGGATTGTCGCGCGCCGATCGGATAGCGGCCAGTACGATGCCGATACGCCGGCCGTTTGCGTCACATCGCAGTCATTGTCCCTCGGCGCGCATCTTGACCCGGAATCGGCGCGGGGCTAGAGAGAATCGTGCGCAAGTTCTTTTGGTTCGGCCCCCGGAATTCCACGCCGCGATGGCGCGCGATGGCGGCTTTCGCGGTGCTCGCTCTCCTCGCCACCGTGCCGACGCATGCGGCCGACAAGAACCTGCCGGTGCCGCGCTTCGTCACCTTGCGCTCGGACAAGGTAAATGTCCGCACCGGGCCGGGCGAACAATACCCGATCGACTGGGTGTTCACCCGCAAGGACATGCCTGTCGAGATCATCGCCGAATTCAACCACTGGCACCGCATCCGCGACATCGAGGGGACCGAGGGCTGGGTTCAGGAGCGTATGGTGACGGGAAAGCGCGCAATCATCGTGCGCGGCCAACAGCGTGCCCTGCACGCCCAGCCCAACGGCGAGGCCGAGATCGTCGCGCGGGCCGAGCCGGGCGTCATCGCCAAGCTGCTCGAGTGCCAGCCCGCATGGTGCCGGGTCGAGGCCGGCGGGGTGGGCGGTTGGCTGAAGCGCGAGGAGATCTGGGGCGTCTATCCCGGCGAGTTGGTACAGTAGCAAGACTTAGCCGGCGGAGGGAGCGCGAGATGGACGAAGAGACGATCGGCAGCAAAGCCGAGTTGCGGGCTCGCTACGGGGAGCCCAGCGAACGGTCGCTGCAGAAGGAGCTAACCAAGCTCGACGCGCATTGCCGCAACTTCATCGCCCACTCGCCCTTTCTCGTCATCGCCACCGCCGGCGCCGATGGGCTCGGCGACTGCTCGCCGCGCGGCGATGCGCCGGGCTTCGTCGCCGTGCTCGACGATACCACCATCCTGATCCCCGACCGGCTCGGCAACAACCGCACTGACAGTCTGCGCAACATCATCGACAATCCTGGCGTCGGTCTTCTCTTTCTGGTTCCCGGGATCAACGAGACGCTGCGCGTCAATGGCCTGGCGCGCATCACGACGGGTGCCGCGCTGCTGGCGCCGCTCGCCGCCCAGGGCAAGGCGCCACGCTCCGGCCTTCTGGTCGAGGTCAAGGAAGCCTATCTGCAGTGCGGCAAGGCGCTGATTCGCTCGAAACTATGGGACCCCAAGACCCAGATCGAACGCGCCAGCTTTCCCTCGCTCGGCAAGATCCTGGCCGACCAGATCGGCCTGCCGGACGTCGCTGCCGCCGAGCGGATGACCGAGGAAGGCTATAAGAACCGTCTCTATTGAGTCGTCCGATGCCCAGCAGCCACAGCATCATTCTCTTCATGGTTTCAGCGCTGGCGCTCAACCTCTCGCCCGGCCCGTCAATCTTCTACATCTTGTCGCGCAGCATCGAACAGGGGCGCGAGGCCGGTCTCATCTCGGTACTCGGCCTCGCCACGGCGACGCTGATCCACGCGATGGCAGCGTCGCTCGGCCTTTCCACCCTGTTCGTCTACTCGCCCGTTGCCTTCGCGGTCGTGAAGTATCTCGGCGCCGCCTATCTCATCTATCTCGGTGTGAGCGCGTTCCGGGCGCGTGGGAGGTCGCAACCCGTGGCCGCAGCCGGCGCCGCACGTCTGTCGCTCGGCGCGGTCTATCGCCAGGGCGTCGTCACCGACCTCCTCAACCCGAAGGTCGCGCTGTTCTTCATCTCGTTCCTGCCGCAATTCGTCGATCCCTCGGCCGGCTCGCCGGCCCTGCAGATTCTGTTTTTTGGGCTGCTCTTCCACGTCACCGGCGTCCCGGTCAATCTGGTGGTGGCGCTCGCCGGCGGACGCTTCGCCACGCTCCTGGCGCAACGCCCGGGCTGGGCCCGCATCCAGGGTTGGATCTCCGGAACCGTTCTCGTCGGCCTTGGCCTGCGCCTCGCGCTAAGCGAGCAGCGGTAAGGAGAGCAGCCGCACGATGCGCGGATCTTCGTGAGCAAGGAGCTGAGCGACGGTGGCGGCGGGTGAGTGGTCCCGTCGAAGCTAAGCCTCTTGCGCTGCGTTGGCGGAGATCAACTCGCGGATCGCGTCGACCATCGCCGCAGGTGCCTCTTGCGGCACATTGTGACCGATCACCGGGATCACTCGGCGCGTATAAGGTCCGGTGAAAAAACGCGCGTCTGTCGCAGATCCTTCGGACGGGTGGACGCCATCGCAATCGCCATGCAGCACGATCGTCGGCACCGCGATCGGCGGCTGCGCTTCGAGACGCCGCTCGGTCGCCTCGAATGCCGGATCGCCCGCGGCGTAGCCGAAGCGATGACGATAGGACTGGAGGACGACGTCTACGAAATCCGGATTGTCGAAAGAGGCGGCGGTGCGCTCGTAGGTCGCCTCGTCGAATTGCCAATTCGGCGACCACAATTGCCAGAGCAGCCGGCACAGCTCACGCCGATTGGCTCGCAGACCGGCTCGCCCACGTTCGCCGTGAAAGTAATATTGATACCATAGTCGATGCTCCTCGGCGGGGTCGCGTGGGACGACTGAGCCGGGGATGTCCTGAAGATTGTAGCCGCAGCACGAGACAAGACCACGCACCCGCTCCGGCCACAGCGCGGCGACGATGCAGGCAGCGCGTCCGCCCCAGTCATAGCCGGCCAGCAGCGCGCTCTTGAGGTCGAGAGCATCGATAAGGTCGAGAAGATCATGTGCGAGTGCCGCCTGTTGACCGGAGCGCGGCGTCTCGGCGGATAGGAAACGCGTCGGACCATAGCCACGCAGATACGGCACGATCGCCCGGCAGCCAGCCGCGACAAGCGGCGCGATCGTATCGTCGTAGGCCCGTGGATCATAGGGAAACCCATGCAGAAGGACGACCGGCACGCCGCCTTCCTCCCCGCTTTCTTCGTAGGCGATCTCCAGCGTCCCAGTGCGGATGCGTTTGAGCATTCCGGATCCGGGCGCGCGCGACGGCATCAGTCAAAATCCTCGCTCAGCGCCGCCCGTACCGCCTCGGGAACGAGCGCGAGATGGCCGTAATTCGCATGGTCGAAGCCGAGAAGGAGTTGGGCTCCGTTGGCGCGGAAGCGGGCGATCTGCGTCGGGGTGAAACGGAAATGAGCGAACTGCACCGACGAGGCCTTGTTGTCGTCGCTGCGCGTGTTCTCGCGATCGCCTTCGGGGACGCCACGGATCTGCTCGTCGCCGACGCTCAGCAGAATGTGGTGCTCGATACCGCCGAGACGTTCGAGCGCGGTCTTGCGGCGCATCTCGTCATCGATCTCGAACATCACGGTGGCGACAAGCTCGTTCCCTTGCGGGATGAGCGGATTATAAGCGCGCAACTCGTCCTCGATTTGCGCCTCCCCGCCCTTCTCGATGTAGAGCATCTCGTGGACCTGATGCCACATCGTCGCGTAGTTCTCGAAGTAGAACGTGGCGAAGGGACCGACCTCGACGCGGCGCCATCGCTTCAACTCGGCCATGCGCCGACGCCGCTCGCCGCGCTCCTTGACATAATCCGCCAGCGCCATGATGTCGGCGCGGACGATGGAACGTTTCATCGTCATGATGGCGATCCCTTAAGCGGTGACGATACCATAGGCGCGGGCGAACAGCTCGATCGGGTGGTGCGGATCGGGAACCTTGCCGACAGCGCCCTCGAGACGTTCGATTCCCTGCGCGATATGCATGCCGGCGAGGGGGCATTCGGAAGCGAGGAATTGCGCCGCGTTCTTCGCCGCCTGCTTGGCGACCGGTCTACCGATCTTGAGTGCCGTCGCGAAATTGCCCTTTTCGACGCCCCACGAGCCGCCATGGCCGGAGCAGCGCTCGATCACGGTGGTTGTCGTCCCGGGCAAGAGACGCAGCATCTCAGCGGCTTTCTGTCCCATGTTCTGCGCCCGCGCGTGGCAGGCGATGTGGAGCGTGATGCCACCCGGCAGCGCGGTCAGACCCTCGGCCAAGCCTACTTTCTTGGCAATGTCGACGATGTACTCGCTGCAATCATAGGTCGCTCGGGCAAGCAGCTTGACGTTCTTGTCGTCCGGCAAAATCAAGGGCCATTCGAATTTCAGCATGAGCGCGCAGGACGGCACCAGCGTGACGACGTCGTAGCCACGCTCGATCCAAGATTTGAGCTCGCCGGCGACCTTGCGGGCCGCGGAAGCGACGGCTTCAATGTCGCCGCGTTCGAGTTGCGGCATTCCGCAGCAGGCGGGATAGACCACCTCGGTTTCGACGCCGTTCTTGGCGAGTACGGCGCGGGCTGCGATGCCGATCTGCGGATTGTTATAGTTGACGAAGCAGGTTGCGTAGATCACTGCTTTGCGGCCGAAGCCGGGGGCCTTGGCATTCACCTCGGGTGCCTCGCGCCTGGCACGCATCGCAAAAGTCTTGCCGTGGAATTTCGGCAGCGCTGCTTCGCGATCGATGCCGGCAATCTTCTCCATCACCGGCCGCGTCAGCTTGTTCTTGCTATCGACGGCCCAGTTGGCGAGCGGTGCGACGGCGCCGCCGAGCTTGCCATTGCGGTCGGTCTTGACGAGCTCGCGCTGTATCGCGCTCGTCCTCCCCGCCTTCAACTCGGCAGCACGGTAACGCAGCATGAGATGGGGAAAGTCGAGGTTGAACGCATGCGGCGGCACATACGGGCATTTGGTCATGAAGCACATGTCGCACAGCGTGCAGGCATCGACGACGCGCTTGTAGTCGGTTGGCGCTACCGCGTCGAGCTCGCCGGTCGAGGAGTTGTCGATGAGATCGAAGAGCCGCGGGAAAGAATCGCAGAGATTGAAGCAGCGGCGGCAGCCATGGCAAATATCGAAGACGCGATGCATCTCCGCCTCGATCTTCGCCATGTCGGTAAAGTCGGGGTCCTGCCAGTCGATGGCATGGCGCGTCGGCGCCTCGAGACTGCCCTCTTTCATGCGGTCCTACCTGGGGGCCGGCCAAACCGGCAATCCGAGAATTGTCGAAACGGTCGGCGATAGCGGGGCATGCGCGATGCCCCGCTATGCCCGTGCGGCGCTGTTTTAGGCCAACGTGTCGAGCGCCTTCTGGAAGCGCCCAGCATGCGATTTCTCGGCCTTCGCCAGGGTCTCGAACCAATCGGCGATCTCTTCGAAACCTTCCTCGCGCGCGGTCCGCGCCATGCCCGGATACATGTCGGTATACTCGTGCGTCTCGCCGGCGATCGCCGCCTTGAGATTGTTCGAGGTCCCGCCGATCGGCAGACCGGTCGCCGGATCGCCCACCTCCTCGAGAAATTCGAGATGGCCGTGCGCGTGCCCGGTCTCACCCTCGGCGGTCGAGCGGAACACGGCAGACACGTCGTTGTAACCCTCGACGTCGGCCTTTTGGGCAAAATAGAGATAACGTCGATTGGCTTGGCTCTCGCCGGCGAATGCGGCCTTCAAATTCTCCTGGGTTTTCGACGATTTCAGTGACGACATCGGTCTCCTCCTTGGCGCTGGGACGACTTCGGATTGCTGGATCGGCGCGACTCCGCGTCGATGCCGATCGCCATATGCTTATGGCGTGCCAAGCGTAGCTTGTCAACTACTTTAGAACAATTAAAAACTGAGAGGATTGGCCCGCTTCGCCGGCGGGCGCGGCTATTTGTCGGCGCCGAGACGGATGATGACGTCGACGCGGCGGATTGCCGTCCCAGACGGCGCCTGGGGCAACGCACTGACCAGCAGCGTGTCGCCTGGAATGTCCTGAAGCTGGCCGCTTTCCTCGAAGAAGAAATGATGATGGTCGTCGACGTTCGTATCGAAATAGGACCGACCGGGCTCGACGACGACCTCGTTGAGCAGGCCCGCCGTGGTGAATTGATGCAGGGTGTTGTAGACCGTGGCCAGCGAGACACGCACCGCAGCCTCGGTCGCCTCGCCATGAAGCTGCTCGGCCGTGAGGTGGCGATTGCCCTTGTCGAAGAGCAGTCGCGCCAGAGCAAGTCGCTGCCTCGTCGGCCGGAGGCCGACTCGGCGGAGCCGCTCGAGGGCATTGCTGAAGGGACGTATACCGGTCATTTGTCGCATATAGGGGAACCTTCTGGAAAAAGAAAGCCCCAATTTCGATTGGCGCGTCGCCGAGCGGTCCTCGCGTCCAGCATCAATCGCCCGTCTTTAGTCGCGCGACAAGCTCCTTCACCGTCGGCACGTAGCCGTTGACGTAGAACGGATCGCTGGCGAAGCGATAGGCATTGTGGCCAGCAAACATCAGCTGAAACTCGACATCTTCGGAGTGGCTGATGACCTGCAGCGTCTTCTGAATGCAGAAGCTGCGCGGGTCGGCCTTCTTGCCGGTTGTGCCGGTCTCGTTCTGCGCCCAGTTCGAGAATTGGCAGGCGCTCAGGCAACCCATGCAGTTGATCTGGTCGTTGCGGATTTCGATCGCCTTCTCCGGCGTGACGAACACCAGCGTCGAATCGGGCGTGCGCAGCGCCTCGGTGAAGCCCTGCGCGACCCAACCCTCGGCGCGTTCGCGATCATGCGGCGTCAGATAGACGAGCCGCCCGCGCGCCCCGACATGGAACTCGGCGACGTGATCGCCGACCGGCGTCACGGTGAAAGCGACCTGCTGCTCGGACCGGCGGTGCAGATCTTCCAGAAACGTGTTGCGCACCGCTGATGAATAGAACCCCGTCGGGCTGAAGCGATTGAGATAGACGTCGCCTTCCTTGAGGGTCAGCAGCTTGCGCTTCCAGACATCCGAAATCGGGCTCTCCTTGGTGAGCAGTGGCCTGGTGCCGAACTGGAACGCCATCGGTCCGAGTTCGGGATTGTCGAGCCAGTCCTGCCACTCGCGGAGGTTCCAGACGCCGCCGGCCATGACGATCGGCGTCTGGTCGAGGCCGAATTCGCGCATCAGATTGCGCAGCTCGCGGACCCGCGGCAGCGGCGGCTCTGGTTTCTCGGGATCCTCGCTGTTGGAAAGCCCGTTATGGCCGCCGGCGAGCCAGGGATCCTCGTAGACGACACCACCGAGCCACTCGCCGAACTTGTGATAGGCGCGCTTCCACAAGGCGCGGAAGGCACGGGCAGAGGAGACGATCGGGTAATAGTAGATGCCGTAACGGGCAGCGATCTCGGCGATCTTGTACGGCATGCCGGCGCCGCAGGTGACACCATGGATGAGACCCTTGGCGCCTTCCAGAACACCGAGCAGAACGCGCTCAGCGGCACCCATCTCCCACAGTATATTGACGTGGATGCGGCCCTGGCCGTTCGAGCGCTCATGGGCCACGCGCGCCTGCTGGATGGCTCCGGCGATGGCATAGGTGACGAGCTCCTCGTGCCGCTCGCTGCGGGTACGTCCGTGATAGATTTGCGGGACCTTTTCGCCGCGCTCGTCGAAGCTGTCGGCGTTAACCCCGGAGAACGTGCCGACGCCGCCGGCGGCCGCCCAGGCCCCGGAACTCTCGCCGTTCGACACCGAGATGCCCTTGCCGCCTTCAACCAGCGGCAGAACCTCCCGTCCCGAAATCACCAGCGGCTTGAGCGCGATCACGTGTCGTCTCCCTCTCGTCAGGCAGCGGTCCGGCGGGCCGCCTCCTGGGTTCTTCCCTATGTATGCACGTCCTGAGCGTTTGGCGAGGTTTTCCAGCCCGCCGGCAGGTCGGCGATGATGCGGTCTGGGCAATCGGTGAAGACCGCGCTGAGGCCCCATCCCAGCAGCTCGCGGGCTCGCTCCGGCCGATTGACCGTATAGGCAAGGAGCGGGTAGCCATCGGCGATCACCGCCCGCGCCGTCGCCCGGTCAAGCCGGCGTTCGTCACAATGGACGGTCGTGCAGCCTAGCCGCTCGACCTCGGCGCGCCAATTGGCCGTCAGCCGGCCGAAGAGATGGCCGCGCGCGATTCCCGGCGCCGCGTCGCGCGCCGCCGCCAGCGCCACCGGCGAGAAGCTCGAGAGCAGCGGCGGCGGCAGATGTGCGGGCCAGGTGTCTTGCAGCGTCGCGGCGACGGCGCGCGCCGTCGCCGCTTCCTGCCCCGCCGCAGGCTTGATCTCGACATTGGCGCCGAGACCGAGTGTTCCGAGGAGGTCGATGACCTCAGCAAAAGAGGGGATGCGTTCGCCGGCAAACCGCTTATCGAACCACGCGCCGGCATCGTACCGACGCAACGCCGCGAACGATAGATGCACCGCTTCGCCGCGACCGTCGCTCGTCCGATCGATGGTGTCGTCGTGCAATGCGATGCATTGCCCGTCGGCGCTGAGCCGGATGTCGAACTCGACCCAGCGCGCGCCGAGTTCGCGCGCCATGCGCATCCCGGCGAGCGTGTTCTCGGGAGCCGCGGCGGCCGCGCCGCGATGACCGATGACGGGCGGCAGGTCGAGTCCCGACGCGCCGGCCCGCCCGCTCACACCGGCCTCGTTCGCGTGGCTTGGCGTGCAGCGATCGTCGTCAAGACGCCGCTTTCGGTTCCTCGCGTGGCCGATTGCTGATGTCCTCGCCGGTCGCCTGGTCGACCTGCTTCATGCTCAGCTTGACCTTGCCGCGGTCGTCGAAGCCGAGGACCTTGACCTTGACCTGATCGCCGACCTTGACGACGTCGGCGACCTTGCCGACGCGTTGCGGCGCCAGCTCGCTGATATGGACGAGACCGTCCTTGGCACCGAGGAAGTTCACGAAGGCACCGAAATCGACGACCTTCACGACCTTGCCGTTGTAGATGACGCCGAGCTCGGGCTCGGCGACGATGCCACGGATCCAGTCGATCGCCGCCTTCGATGCGGTTTCGTCGACCGCCGCGACCTTGATCGTGCCGTCATCCTCGATGTCGATCTTGGCGCCGGTGGTCTCGCAGATCTCGCGGATCACCTTGCCGCCGGAGCCGATCACCTCGCGGATCTTGTCCTTCGGAATGCTGATGGTCGTGATGCGCGGCGCGTTCGAGCTGACGCCCTCGCGCGCCCCGGTCAGCGCCTTGGCCATCTCGCCGAGAATATGCAGACGCCCGTCCTTGGCCTGGCCAAGCGCGATCTTCATGATCTCCTCGGTTATCGAGGTGATCTTGATGTCCATCTGGAGCGCGGTGACGCCGCCGCCCGTGCCGGCGACCTTGAAATCCATGTCGCCGAGATGATCTTCATCGCCGAGAATGTCGGAGAGCACGGCGAAACCGTCGCTTTCCTTGATCAGCCCCATGGCAATGCCGGCAACCGGCGCCTTCAGCGGCACGCCGGCATCCATCAGCGAGAGCGAGGCGCCGCACACCGTGGCCATCGACGATGAGCCGTTCGATTCGGTGATCTCGGAGACGACGCGGATGGTGTAGGGGAAGCTCTCCTTCGCCGGCAGCAGCGGCCGTACCGCCCGCCAGGCGAGCTTACCGTGGCCGATTTCGCGGCGTCCCGGTGAGCCCATCCGCTTCGCCTCGCCGGTCGAATAGGGCGGAAAGTTGTAGTGCAGCATGAAATTCGAGCGAAATTCGCCGTCGAGGGCGTCGATGATCTGCTCGTCCTGGCCGGTGCCGAGCGTCGTCACCACCAGGCCCTGCGTCTCGCCGCGGGTGAATAGTGCCGAGCCATGCGCGCGCGGCAGCACGCCGACCTCGCTGACGATCTGCCGCACCGTCTTGGTGTCGCGACCGTCGATGCGGTGTCCCGTCTTCAGGATGGCGCCGCGCACGATATCCTTCTCGAGATCCTTGAACAGCTTGAGCGCGAGCGCATTGTCCTCCGGATCGACGAAGGTCTCGCCGAGACGCTTCTTCGCGGCCTCCAGCTTGTTGCTGCGCGCCTGCTTGGAGATCTCGGCGTAGGCGCCGCCGATTTCGTCCCGCCAGCCGGCCTTGAGCTGTTCCTTGATAGCGTCGTATTTCTCGGACTTGGTCGGCAGTTGCCACGGGTCCTTTGCGGCTACCTCGGCGAGGTCGATAATCGCCTGGATGACCGGCTGGAAGCTCTTATGGCCGAACATCACGGCACCAAGCATGACTTCCTCGGAGAGTTCCTTGGCCTCCGATTCGACCATCAGCACGCCCTCGCCGGTGCCGGCGACGACGAGGTCGAGCGACGATTTCGGCAGATCCTCGATCTTCGGGTTGAGGACGTACTGGCCGTCGATATAGCCGACACGTGCACCGGCGATCGGGCCGAAGAACGGGATACCCGAGAGCGTCAGCGCCGCCGAGGCGCCGACCAGCGCCACGATGTCGGGATCGTTCTCGAGATCGTGGCTCAGCACCGTGCAGATGACTTGCGTCTCGTTGAGAAAGCCGGGCGCGAAGAGCGGTCGAATCGGCCGGTCGATGAGCCGCGAAACCAGCGTCTCCTTTTCCGACGGCCTGCCCTCGCGCTTGAAGAAGCCGCCCGGAATCTTGCCGGCGGCGAAGGTTTTCTCCTGATAATTGACGGTGAGCGGGAAAAAATCCTGCCCCGGCTTCGCCGAGCGGCTCGCCACCGCGGTGCACAGCACCGTTGTCTCGCCATATGTCGCCATCACGGCGCCATCGGCTTGGCGGGCAATTTTTCCCGTCTCCAAAACGAGGCGGCGGCCGCCCCACATCACTTCCTTGCGGAATATCTCGAACATTTCTTATCTTCCTTCCTCAGATCGTCATCGGGGCGGCGCGCCCTCGGGCCGCGCCGTCGCACCGATGCGGCCGCGGCGCCCCATGGCGCCGGCTCGGCCGCGTTATCTGACACCGCATGAAACGGCTATGGCGCGCCGGCAAGCCGGGCGCCCGGGCACATGCGATGTCACCGCAATACATTCCTCGGGCGTTGCCATCCAACGCCCGGTGAAGGCGCCGCGAATTCAGCGGCGCAACCCCAGCCGCCCGATCAGCCCCTCGTAGCGGGCGGCATTCTTGCGCTTCAGATAGTCGAGCAGGCTACGGCGCTGCCCGACCATGACGAGCAATCCACGACGCGAGTGGAAATCCTTCTTGTGCGTGCCGAGATGCTCGGTCAGGTTCTTGATCCGTTCGCTCAGGATGGCGACCTGAACCTCGGGCGACCCTGTATCGTCGGTCTTGGTCGCGTATTCGCGAATCAGCTCCTGCTTGCGATCAGCAGTAATCGACATCGGTCTCTCCAAGTCTAAGGGTTGATGACACGCACCGGTCGCAACCCGCCCGCCACGATTTCGGCGAGGGCCACCAGCGCTTGGCCGGTGGTGGCGCGGACCATTGCGCCGGTGCCGAGTTCATCGATAAGCGCCCGGTCGGCCGCGAGGAGCGGAACAACCGATTGGCCATGGCGCAGGCGGTGAGCTTCGGCTTCCGTCAGGGCCAGTGCCGGGATGTCGTCCAGCGCGGTCTCGATCGGAAGCAGGTGCCCGAAAGCGGCGGCACTATGATCCAACGCCGCCAGATTATCCAGCGAAATCGCCCGTTCCAGGGTAAAGGGCCCTACTGCCAAGCGGCGCAACGCGCTGACGTAAGCGAGCGTGCCGAGGGCGAGAGCGAGATCGCGGCCGAGCGCGCGGACATAGGCGCCCTTGCCGGTCACCATCTCCAATTCGGCATGGTCGGCGTCTGGCTGGCCGACCAGACGCAGCGCGACGATTTCGACTAGCCGCGGCGGTGGCGCCACCTTGGCGCCGGCACGTGCCAGCTTGTAGGCGCGCTGCCCGCCGACTTTGATTGCTGAATAAGCCGGAGGGGCCTGGAGAATCGTCCCAGTGAAGCGCGGCAGAATGGCGACAATCGCCGCGGCATCGGGGCGCGTCGCGCTCGTCGCCGTCACGGCGCCCTCGGCGTCGTCGGTCGTTCTCGCCTCGCCCCAGCGCAGACAAAACCGATAGATCTTGAGGCCGGCCATCGCCCAGGCGACGGTCTTGGTCGCCTCGCCGAGCGCGATCGGCAACACCCCCGTCGCCAATGGGTCGAGGGTGCCGCCGTGGCCTGCCTTGGCCGCCCCGGTGATCCGCCGGACGGCGCCGACCGCCTGGCTCGAGCTGAGGCCGAGCGGCTTGTCGAGGATGACCCAGCCGTTGATCGGGCGGCCCCCGCGCCTACGCCCCATTGCCGCTCTGGTCGCCGCCGGGATCCTGCGCGTCGCCATCCCGTTCATCCGCTCGTTCCCTCGCGCGCTCGATATCGCGCTCGACGTCGGGTCGATGAAGCAGGGCCTCGATGCGGCTGGCATGGTCGAAGGTGGTGTCGAGTTCGAAGCGCAGCGCAGGCACATGGCGCAGATCGATCCCGCGCGCGATCAGGCCGCGCACGAAACCGGCACCGCGCTGCAGGGCAGCCAGCACTTCGGGGACGTGCGCGCCGCCGAGCGGCATGACGAACGCCGTCGCATTCTTGAGATCGGGGCTGATCCGCACCTCGGTCACGGTGATTGTTGCATTGTGCAGCGCCGGATCGCGCAGCTCGTGCCGGGCGAGGATGCCGGCCAGCAGATGCCGCAACTCCTCGCCGACGCGGAGCTGACGCTGGGTCGGGCTGCGCCCCGCCCTGCCTCTGCTGATCTTCTTTGTCATCACACTCGCCTGATCGCCGCTCGGCGGCCCAGGAACCAATTGCCCGGGATCGATTGGGGGAAAGCGCGCGACTCTAGGCGAGCGCGCGCGCCACCTCCTCGACCTCGAAGCATTCGATGACATCCCCGGCCTGGATGTCCTGGTAGTTCTCGAAGGCCATACCGCACTCGTAGCCTTCCTTGACTTCGCGGACTTCGTCCTTGAAGCGCTTCAGGGTCTTCAGGCTGCCCTCGTGAATGACGACGTTGTCACGCAGGAGGCGGACCTTGGCGCCGCGCTTCACGGTGCCTTCGGTCACCATGCAGCCGGCAACCTTGCCGACCTTTGTGATGGTGAAGACCTCGCGGATAGCGGCGTTGCCGAGGAACCGCTCCCGCAATGTCGGCGACAGCATGCCGGAGAGCGCTGCCTTCATGTCGTCGATCACGTTGTAGATGATCGAGTAGTAGCGGATCTCGACGCCGTCGCGCCGCGCGAGGTCGCGCGCCTGCGGATTGGCGCGCACGTTGAAGCCGATGATGAGCGCATTCGACGCCTTGGCGAGAATGACGTCGCTTTCGTTGATGCCGCCGACGGCCGAGTGGAGAACGCGGATGGCGACCTCGCCAGTCGACAGCTTGGCGAGCGAGGCGACGATCGCCTCGAGCGAGCCCTGGACGTCCGACTTGACGACGACCGGAAACTCCTTCGCGACGCCGGCCGTAATCTGCGAGAACATCTGCTCGAGCGTGCCGCGCGCGCCGGCTGCGGCGGTTTGATCGCGGCGGCGACGCTGGCGGAACGAGGTGACGTCGCGCGCGCGGCTTTCGCTGTCGACGACCGCAAAGTCGTCGCCGGCGAGCGGCGCGCCGTTGAGGCCGAGCACCTCGACCGGCATTGCCGGCCCGGCCTCCTTAAGATTGTTGCCGCGCTCGTCGATGATCGCCCGCACGCGGCCCCATTCGTTGCCGCTGACGAAGATGTCGCCGACCCGCAGCGTGCCGCGCTGAATCAGCACCGTGGCGACGGCGCCACGCCCGCGCTCGAGCTTGGCCTCGATGACGACGCCCTCGGAGGGACGATCTGGGTTGGCCTTGAGATCGAGAATTTCGGCCTGCAGCAGGATGGCTTCCTCGAGCTTGTCGAGGTTCGTCTTCTTGGTCGCCGAAACCTCGACATCGAGAATGTCGCCGCCGAGCTTTTCGACGACGAGCTCGTGCTGCAGCAGCTCCTGGCGCACGCGGTCGGCATCGGCGTCGTTCTTGTCCATCTTGTTGATGGCGACGATGATCGGAACCTGCGCCGCCTTGGCATGTCGAATCGCCTCGATCGTCTGCTCCTTGATGCCGTCATCACCGGCGACGACGAGGACGACGATATCAGTGACGTTGGCGCCGCGCGCGCGCATCGCCGTGAAGGCCTGATGGCCCGGCGTATCGATGAAGGTGATACGGTGGCCGCCCTTCAGCTCGACCTGATAGGCGCCGATATGCTGGGTGATGCCGCCGGCTTCGCCGGCCGCGACATCGGTGTGGCGCAGCGCGTCGAGCAGCGATGTCTTGCCGTGATCGACATGGCCCATGATGGTGACGACGGGCGGACGCGGCTTGAGGTTGCCCTCGACATCGACCTCGCCCTTAAGGCCGATCTCGACGTCGGCCTCGGCAACGCGCTTCAGCTTGTGACCGAACTCGTTGACGATCAGCTCCGCCGTGTCGGCGTCGATCACCTGATTGATCGTCGCCATGACATCCATCCGCATCAGCGCCTTGATGACGTCGGCGCTGCGTTCCGCCATGCGGTTGGCGAGTTCCTGCACGGTGATCGTCTCGGGAATGACGACGTCGCGAACGATCTTGGTGGGCTCGGCGGCGACTTGCTGCTGGCGCAGTTTCTCGCGGGCACGGCGCACCGAGGCAAGACTCCGCATGCGCTCGTCGGCGTCCGAATCGAGTGCCCGGGTCACCGTTATCTTGCCGCGCCGACGCGGCTCCTCGCGGCGCACCAGCGTCGCCGGCTTCTTGATGTCGGGCCGCAGGCCGCGCTTGAGCGGCGCCTCCTCCTCGGGCTCCTCCTCGCCGGTCGGCTTGACCTTGCCGGCAGCGGTCAGCGCGGCAACCTTGGCGGCGGCGGCCTTGCCGGCGCGCTCGGCCATTTCGCGACGCGATTCGTCCTCCGTCTTGCGCCGGGCTTCGTCCTCGCTCTTGCGCTTGGCCTCTTCCTCGGCCTTGAGGCGAAGCTCTTCCTCGGCCCTACGCTTTGCCTCCTCGGCGGCACGAGCCTGCTCTTCCTCGCGCTGCCGCCCGACATCGACGACAGCCTGGCGGCGCGCCTGCTCGTCGGCCTGCTTGGCGCCCTGCACCGCCCGGGCGCGCACGGCGACCTCTTCGGCCGTCAAGGTCCGCGGCATGATGACAGGGCGGCGGACGCCTGGCGCGGCCGCCGGCGTGGAGCTAGCGGCGGCGCTCTCCTTACCGCTGGCGGACGGCGCCTCAGCACCCTCGCCGGAGCCGGGCACGACTGCCCGCTTCTTCGGCCTGACCTCGACCACGACAGTCTTCGAGCGGCCATGCGGGAAGCTTTGGCGGACCTGGCCGGTCTCCAAGGGCTTGCGCAACTCGAGCCGCCCGCCTGGTCGCGCCAGGGTGAGCGGCCGCTTCTGTTCCTGTTCGTTCTTATCCGTCATATCGATCCGGTACCATCATTTCGCGTCGCGGCGACGGCGCTGCTGCCGTCCCCGCCCAATTTCAACCTCGCCCGGCGGCGCTCGAAAGCCGACCAACCGTGCTGCCTCTACCAACAACGCCGCGGCGAGCCGTCCCGGCCCGACCACCGCGTGAACCACGTGGTCCCGGCCAAAAGCCGCGCCGAGCTCGGCGGCGGTCAGCACGTCGACCAGCGGCAGATCCGGGCCGGCGGAGCGCACCTTCTCCCGACCACCCTCGCCGCCATCGGCCGCCGCCAGCAATATCGCCGCGTCGCCGTCGCGCAGCGCCGAGCGAACCTTCTCGTAGCCGGCGACCGCCTTACCGCTCCGCCGCGCCAGCCCGATCAGGTCGGCGCAGCGCTGGCGAAGCAGCAGCTCGACCCGGTCCGCGAGGTCGGCCGATACCGTGACCGGCTTCCGTGCCGCCCGCCCGAACAGGCGCTTGGCCATTGCCGCCTCCACTATATCGCGCCGGGCCGTCAACCACAAACCGCGACCCGGCAGCCTGGCGGCGACATCGGGAACCAGCGTGCCGTCCGGTGCCACGACGAAGCGGACCAGCGCGGCCTTGGCGCGCACCGCCCCCGTGACCAGGCATCGCCGCTCGCTCTCGCTCGGCTCGGCTGCCGCCTCCGCATCGGGTGGCGCAACAGTTCCGGGCGCCGACGTGACCTTCTACTCCTCTGCCGGCGGCGCCGCAGCGGCCGCCGTTTCCTCATCGGCGAACCAGTGCGCCCGCGCCGCCATGATGATCGCATTAGCCTCGTCCTGCGACAGCTTGGCGATCGGCTGGACGATTTCAATCAGCTCGTCACTCGCGAGATCGGCGAGATCATCGAGTGTCTTGATGCCCTTGTCACCGAGCGCCACGAGCATCGCCGGCGTCATGCCGGCGAGCGCTGCCAGCTCCTCGGTAACGCCGAGTTCCAGGCGCCGCGCCTCGAGCTCCTGGTTCTTGCGCTCGACGAAGACCTTGGCGCGCTCCTGCAACTCGCCAGCGACGTCCTCGTCGAATCCTTCGATGCCGGCGAGATCGGCCAGCGGCACGAAGGCGATCTCCTCGACCGAGGTGAACCCTTCGGTCACCAAGAGATGAGCGATGACATCGTCGATGTCGAGCGCTTCGATGAAAAGTTGACTGCGCGTGCGGAATTCTTCGGTGCGGCGCTCCGATTCTTCGGCCTCGGTGAGGATGTCGATGTCCCAGCCCGTCAGCTGCGAGGCGAGGCGGACATTCTGGCCGCGGCGGCCGATCGCGAGGCTGAGCTGATCGTCGGGCACGACGACCTCGATACGCCGCTGCTCCTCGTCCATCACCACCTTGGCGACTTCGGCCGGCGCCAGCGCATTGACGACGAAAGTGGCGGGATCGGACGACCACGGGATGATGTCGATCTTCTCGCCTTGGAGCTCGGCGACGACCGCCTGGACGCGGCTGCCGCGCATGCCGACGCAGGCGCCGACCGGGTCAATGCCGCTGTCATTCGACAGCACGGCGATCTTCGCCCGGCTACCGGGATCGCGCGCCACGGCGCGGATCTCGATGATGCCGTCGTAGATCTCCGGCACTTCCTGGGCGAACAGCTTGGCCATGAATTGCGGGTGCGTACGCGACAAGAAGATCTGCGGGCCGCGCGCCTCCTGCCGAACGTCGTAGATATAGGCGCGCACACGCTCGCCCTGACGGAAGCTTTCGCGCGGCAACAGCTCGTCGCGGCGCAGGATCGCCTCGGCTCTCCCGAGATCGACGATGACGTTGCCGAACTCGACGCGCTTAGCAAGGCCGTTGACGATCTCGCCGACGCGATCCTTGAATTCCTTGAACTGGCGCGCCCGTTCGGCGTCGCGCACCTTCTGGACGATGACCTGCTTGGCGGTCTGCGCGGCGATGCGACCGAAATCGATCGGTGGCAGCGGGTCGGTGATGAAGTCGCCGATTTCGGCATCGGGGTTGAAGCGGCGCGCATCGGCGAGCGGAATCTGCGTCGCCTCGTTCTCGACGGGATCGGCAACTTCGCGAAAACGCAACAGGCGGATTTGCCCCGACTTACGGTCGATCTCGGAACGGATGTCGTATTCCTGGCCATATTTCGAGCGGCCCGCCTTCTGGATCGCCTGCTCCATCGCCTGGAGCACCTCGTCGCGATCGATCCCCTTGTCGCGGGCGACCACGTCGGCGACTTGCAGGAGATCCGAGGGTGAGTAGGTGGCAACGTTTTCCATGTCAGTCGGCTTCCAATCAGGCAGTCTCTTGAATGCGTTGTGAGCCCGCGCGGCCCGCAGCTTGTTGCTGTTGGGCCGCGGCAAGCAGTTCGTCGGTCAGCACGAGCTTCGCGCGCACGATTTCGGCGAGCGGCAACGCCACCTCGCGATCATCGACGGCGATGCGCACGATAGTCTCGTCGGCGCCGAGCAGGCGGCCGCGAAAGCGCTTACGCCCGTCGATCATTTCGCGCATCTCGACCTTCGCTTGATGACCGGCGTAGCGGACGAAATCGGCGCGCTCGACCAGCGGTCGGTCGATGCCCGGCGAGCTCACCTCGAGCGCATAGGCGACCGGAATCGGGTCGGCAACATCGAGCAGCGCCGACACCGTGCGACTGATATCGGCGCAGTCATCGACGCTCATCGCCACCTCGTCGCGCCGCTCGGCCATGATCTGCAGCGTCGGCCGCCGGCCGCCCGTGAAGGCGACGCGGACAAGCCGGTAACCCATCGCCTCGAGGGAAGGCGCAATCAGGGCCGTGATCGGTCGCGTCTCGAACAATTCTGCCTTCCGCGGCGCGCCAGAGGGAACCGGTCGCGCCAAAATAAAAAGGTGGGCCTTGGCCCACCGGGTTTTTCAGTCGATCCGCAGGCGGACCGTATGGGACTTTTGCCGCAATATAGTGAATTCCGGCCCGCCTGCAAGATGCATCGCACCGCGAGCTGCGGCATCCATCTAGCGCGCCCGGCGGCGCAGGCGGAGGAAACAAGGCCGCCGTCCCGCCGCGATCGCCTTGGCCTCATAACGCGTCGCCGGCCAGTCGGCAGGCCTGGTGCGCCAGTCGGCCGGTCGCTCGGCGAGCCAGGCGAAGGCGGGATGGACGGGGACGCGCGCCAGCATCCAGCCGAGATAGGCAAGATCGTCGGTGGCGATGCGCAGCTCGGCACCGTCCTTCATGATGGCGGCAAGGCGGTCGAGCGTTGTCGGGTCGACAATGCGGCGCTTGTGATGGCGCTGTTTCGGCCAGGGATCGGGAAAGAGGATGAAAACCCGTCCGATCGAAGCCGGCGTCAAGGCCGCGATCAGCAGTCGCGCATCGTCGGCGAGGATGCGCACATTGGCCAGCGCCTCGCGCTCGACCTCGGCGAGGAGCTTGGCGATGCCATTCTCGAAGACCTCGCAGCCGATCAGGCCGACAGAGCGATGACCGGCGGCCTGCGCCGCGAGATGCTCGCCGCCGCCGAAGCCGATTTCAAGCCACACGTCTTCGACCGGCGGGCTGAATAGGTCGACAGGATCGAGCTCGCCGACTGTCGGCAGCGTCACGGCAAGACGCGGCAGCAACGTGTCGAACAGAACCTGCTGGCGGCGATGGAGCGGCCGCCCGCGGCGCCGACCGTAGAGCACGCGTCTTTGCGCCGGCGGCCGATCGGGCGGCCGCGCCGTCATGGCGTCGCGGCGCGCCTCAGAAGGCGCGTTTCAACGCATCGACGAGGTCGAGCCGCTCCCACGAAAACCCGCCATCCGCCTCGGGCTTGCGGCCGAAATGACCGTAGGCGGAGGTCCGCGCATAGATCGGCTTGTTGAGCCCGAGATGGGTGCGGATGCCGCGCGGCGAGAGATCGAGCATCTCCTGCAGAGTGGCCGAAAGCTTGTCTTCGTCGACCTGACTGGTTCCATCGGTGTCGACATAGACCGAAAGCGGCTTCGACACGCCGATAGCGTAGGAAAGCTGGATGGTGCAGCGCTCGGCGAGGCCAGCGCCGACCACGTTCTTGGCAAGATAGCGCGCCGCATAGGCGGCCGAGCGGTCAACCTTGGTCGGGTCCTTGCCTGAGAAGGCGCCGCCGCCATGCGGTGCAGCGCCGCCATAGGTGTCGACGATGATCTTACGGCCGGTCAGACCGGCATCGCCGTCCGGGCCGCCGACGACGAAACGCCCGGTCGGGTTGACGTAGAAATGGTCCTCGTCGCAGATCCAGCCCTCGGGTAGCGTCTTGAGGACATAGGGGCGGATGATCTCGCGAACCTCCTGCTGCTCGATCTTCGCGCTGTGCTGCGTCGAGACCACCACCGAGGTGGCGCCAACTGGCTTGCCGTCGACGTAGCGCAGGCTGATCTGGCTCTTGGCATCGGGACCGAGGAGCGGCGCCTTGCCGGCGTGACGGTCGTCGGAGAGCGCCTTGAGGATGGCGTGGGCGTAGAAGATCGGGGCCGGCATCAGTTCCGGTGTTTCGCGGCAGGCATAGCCAAACATGATGCCCTGGTCGCCGGCGCCCTCGTCCTTGTTGCCGGCGGCGTCGACGCCCTGTGCGATGTCGGCCGACTGCTCGTGGACGTAGCAGGCGATGTCGGCCATGTTCCAGTGGAAGCCTTCCTGCTCGTAGCCGATCTCTTTGATCGCCTGGCGCGCGACTTCGATGAGCCGGTCACGGCCGATATCACCGGGACCACGGACCTCGCCGGCGAGCACGACACGATTGGTCGTCGCCAAAGTCTCGACGCCGCAGCGCGATTGTGGATCGGCAGCGAGAAACGTATCGACCACGGCATCGGAAATCCGATCGCACACCTTATCCGGGTGCCCCTCGCTCACGGATTCACTGGCAAATACATAGTCGCGCTTGGCCACAATCGATCCTTTCGCTACTTGTCCGGGTTTGTTCAAACGGCCGCTCGAAATTCGGCCTTTTCTACTAATGCGCACTATATTTCGCCTGGCCGTCCAATGCGCCCGAGCGGAGCCACTTTAGCCACGAGTTGTGGCAAGCGCGTGCCATTGCCGTCAAGCGATTTCACGCGCGCTACAGGCGAAGAGATGCCGTCTCAGGCCGGCTCCGCCGATTTGGCCAATGCCTTGGCGAGATCGAAAAGTCGCCGCCTGATATGCGGGTCTGCGATTTTGTAGTAAGCACGGACGAGTTCGAGCGTTTCCCGCTTCAGCAGCGGATCGGCCTCGTAACCGTCGGCCGCCTCGGCGAACCCGCCGATATGTGGCTGCGGCTCGCTGACTTCCACCATATCCTCGAAGAAGAAGGACACCGGGACATCGAGCACGCGGCTGAGATCATACAGCCTGCTGGCGCCGACTCGATTGGCGCCGCGCTCGTATTTCTGCACCTGCTGGAACGTAAGTCCGATCGCGTCCCCCAGTTTTTCCTGGCTCATGCCGAGGAGGGTGCGACGTAAGCGCACACGGGCGCCGACATGGATATCGGTGGGATTCGGCTTGTCGGATTTCTGTCGCCGCCCAATCTTGATTTTTTCCGCCATTGATACTCGCAACGCTTGCAATCAGACTGCCGCTAAATATTCATACGTTTGTTGGATGGTCAACCTTCGACGAGTGGCCGGCAGCACTGGCCAAATAGATCCCCTGCATTCCATGCGACTGCGTCTCGCGACTGGCGCCGCTAGCGGTACCGTCGGTGCAGCAGCGGGAGGCTGGCGCCGAGCATTACGACCAGTAACATCCAATCACCGGCGCGGCCGTAAAGCGGCGGCTCGGCGAGGCCGATCGGCAAGCCAGCGTCGATGACCCCGACATCGTCGAGCCCGAGACGTCCGACGATGCGGCCATAGGCATCGACCACCGCGGAGATGCCGTTATTGGCGGCCCGCACGAGCGGCAACCCTTCTTCGATCGCACGCACCCGGGCGATGGCGAAATGCTGGAACGGTCCCGAGCTGAAGCCGTACCAGGCATCGTTGGTGACGTTGAGCAGCCATGCCGGACGCTGTAGCGGATCGGTAACGGCGCCGGGAAAGATCGCCTCGTAGCAGATTAGCGGGCCAACCGGTGGCAGACCCGGCAGGTCGAGCGTATGCGGCCCCGGACCGGCGGAAAAATCGAGTCCGTCATTGGCGATCGCCGGGATCGGGATGAGGTTGCGCAGCGGCACGTATTCGCCAAAGGGCACGAGATGGAACTTGTCGTAACTGCCGCGGATCGCGCCAGCATCGTCGAGCGCCACCAGGCTGTTCCAGGTATGTTCCGCGCGAGTCGGCTCAGGGTCGGTGCGCAGCGCGCCGGTGAGAAGAAGTCCGCCACGTGGTACGACCGCCGCGATCGCGGCGCGGCGCGTCGGCTCACGATTGAGAAAATAAGTCGCCGCCGCCTCCGGCCAAATGACGTCGGTGATACGGTCGCTATCCGGTCCTGCCGATAGGCTGAGGAGGCGCCGGAAATTGGCCTCTCGCTCCTGCGGGTCCCACTTCAAGGTTTGCGGGATCGACGGCTGCACGATGCGCAGACGGATATTGGGTACGGTCGCGGTAGTCGCGCCGGCAAGGCGGATGGCACCGGCACCGGCAAGCCCGGCAAGCAGGACCAGCGCCATGGCAACCGGAACGAAGCGGTGCCACGGGCGCACCGTGCCGAAAGCCGGATCGCCGAGCGACGCCGGCAAGCCGGCGACGATCACGGTGAGGAGGCTGAGACCGTAGATGCCGATCGCCGACGTCGTCTGCAGCACCACTCCGGCGCCGGGAAATCCGCCTGACCACGCGTAGCCGACGAGGTTCCAGGGAAATCCGGTGAGGATATGGCCACGCAGCCATTCCGTGGCGACCCAGGCAATCGCAAGGGCGCAGGCCCGCCCGACGCCCCGCGGCGCCAGCCAGTCATAGGCGACCAGCGCCGCGCCGCTGAATATTCCAAAGAAGACCGGCAATGCGATCAGCGCCAGCGGGAGCAGCCACCAATAGGTCGCGATATCGACGAGGAGGGCCAGGGCGATCCAGTAGAATCCGGCGAGAAAGAAGCCGAGGCCGAAAGTCCAGCCCAGGATAAAGGCGTCACGCCGTCCGGTGACGCCGGCGGCGAGCCAGATGAGCCCGCTGAAGGCGACTGCGAGGAGCGGCACAAGGTCGACCGGCGGCAGCGCAGCCGCTGCGAAGACGCCGAGCAGCGCCGCGATAGCATGACGACGCCAGCCCGTCAGCGCGCTCGCCCAGGTGGCAAAACGCTGCACCGGATCGAGCGCGGATGCGGCCTTGAAGTCGACGCTCGACGGTGCCTCAATCATCATCGCCCCGCTTCACCTCGGAGATCGCGGTGCCTTCGGGCGTTGCCGCAGCAGGACCGGACAGCTCGCCCCGCGGCAAGCCCCGAATACGCAGTCGCTTGACCCGACGCGGATCGGCATCGAGGACCTCGAAGGCGACGCCGTCCGGGTGGGTAATGATCTCGCCGCGGTTCGGCACGCGGCCGGCCAGCATGAAAACAAGGCCGCCGAGCGTGTCGATATCCTCCTCCGCGTCGACATCCCGCAGGCGCACACCGAACCGCGCCTCGAACGCCTCGATCGGCGTGCGCGCGTCGGCAACCACGCTGCCATCCGGGCGCTGGACGAGCTGCGGCCTCGCCGCGTCGTCGTGCTCGTCCTCGATCTCGCCGACGATTTCCTCGATCAGGTCCTCGATCGTGACGAGACCATCGATGCCACCGAACTCGTCGACGACCATGGCCATGTGAAGGCGCGAAAGACGCATCTGCAGCAAAAGATCGAGCACCGGCATCGATGGCGCAACGACGAGCACCTTGCGCACCAGTTTCGTGAGCTGAACCGGGCGCCCCTCAACCAGGGAGCCAAGGATGTCCTTGACGTGCACGAAGCCGACCACGTCGTCGAGCGTCTGCCGGTAGACCGGCATCCGCGAATGGCCCTGTTCGACGAACAGTTTCACCACGTCGGCAAAGTCGGTATCGATGTCGAGGGCGACGATGTCGACGCGCTGAACCATGACGTCGGCAGTATTGAGCTCGTGCAGCTTGAGGATGTTGCCGATCAGCGTTTTTTCCTGCGGATCGATCGGTTCGGCGACGTCTTCCCGCTCCTCGATCATCTCGGCGAGGGTTTCGCCGCCGGTTTCCTCGCGCGACCGGGTGAGCTGACGCAGCCAATTGCGCAGTCCCTGGAACGGCCGCTCGGTTCCGGATTGCTCGATCCGCGGTCGCTCGCTATCACCGGCCTCTGCCGGCGGCGGCATACCTGTCGTCGGCTCAGCCATGCCGAGCCTGCTTCGGTCGAGCGGTTGCCACATAGGGATCGGCAACGCCAATTCCGGCCAGCACCGCGACCTCCAGCGCTTCCATCCGTGCCGCCGCCGCCGCCGCCTCGTGGTCGAGACCGAGGAGATGAAGCACGCCGTGGACCACGAGGTGAGCGAGATGGTCGGCGAGCGTCTTGCCTTGCGCCACAGCCTCGTCGGCGATCGTGCCGAAGGCGAGGACGACGTCGCCGAGCGGCAACGGAGCATCCGATTGCGGCGCTGCGGCACGCGGCCCCTCATCGTGCGCCGGAAAAGAGAGCACGTTGGTCGGCCGATCCTTGCCGCGCCACTGCCGGTTAAGCCGCCGCAGCATGGTATCGTCGCCGAGCACGATGCTGAGCTCAGCAGCGGCGGAATCCGCGAGCCAGCGGTCACACGCCGCGGCGAGCGCCGCGCGTGCGGCGGCCCTGCAGATCACGCGGCGCCGCGGCAGCGCCGCCCGCCACGCGGCGCAGGGCTCGGCAATATCGATGGCGATGCGGCTATCGGTCGCTTTGGCGGTCATTTCGGCACGGCCGCGACGTTCCACGTCACGGCCCTTCCTTTCAAGATGGATCATCGGACGCCGCCCGCAGGCGGTCCCGCGTATCATAAGCGCCGACGATGCGCGCGACGAGAGGATGGCGCACGACGTCGGCCTCGGTGAATTCGACGATTGCGATCTCCTCGACCTCGCGCAGCGTCTCCAGGGCATCGCGCAGCCCCGAGCGGGTTCCCCGCGGCAGGTCGACCTGCGAGAGATCGCCGGTCACCGTCATGCGCGCATGCTCGCCGAGCCGCGTGAGAAACATTTTCATTTGCACCGGTGTCGTGTTCTGCGCCTCGTCGAGGATGACATGCGCGTTGGCGAGCGTGCGACCGCGCATGAAGGCAAGCGGAGCGATCTCGATTTCGCCGCCGGTCAGCCGCTTCTCGATCTGTTCGGCCGGCAGCATGTCATGCAACGCGTCGTAGAGCGGGCGCAGATAGGGGTCGACCTTCTCGCGCAGATCGCCGGGCAGAAAGCCGAGGCGCTCGCCGGCCTCGACGGCTGGGCGCGACAGGACGATACGCGCGACCGCACCGCTCATCAGGTTATCGACCGCGGCGGCGACCGCGAGATAGGTCTTGCCGGTACCCGCCGGTCCGAGCCCGAAAACCATCTCGCGCTCGCGCAACGCGCGGATGTAGGCGGCCTGCATCGGCGAGCGGGCGGTGATGCGGCGCTTGCGCGTGCGGATCGCCGTCGCATCGTCCCACAGCGGTGCTGCACCGCCAGCTGGCGCGCCGTTAGCGAGGCGCAACGCCCCATCGACCGAGGCAGCGTCGACCTCCAGGCCGCGTTTCAAACGATCGTAGAGAGCGACTAGCGCCGCCCGCGCGATATCGGTGGCGGCCTCGGGCCCGGCAATCGCCAGGCGGTTGCCGCGCGACACGACCGAGACGCCGAGCTGCCGCTCGATGCGGTCGAGATGCCGATCGCGCTCGCCGAACAGCAACGGCAACAACCGGTTGTCGTCGAATTGCATCGTCACCCTGCCTTGCCCCGCCGGTGCCGCCTCGCGCGAGGAAGTCACCGCCGTCACGCGGACGCCTCCGCCGCCATCGCCACTGCGGCTGCCGCACCTGTCAGCACGCCGGCGATGCTGTTCTGCCTGGCACCGACGATGCGGACGGGGAGCAGAGCACCGAGATGGCAGGGTGCCGCCACGACATGGACGGATTGCAGATAGGGGCTGCGGCCGATCAGTTGCCCGGGGTGACGGCCGGGACGGTCGAAGAGGACAGGCATCATGCGGCCGCGGCACGCTTCGTTGAAGCGGCGTTGCTGCGCCCACAGCAGTTCCTGCAGCACGGCAAGCCGCTCCGTCTTGACCTCGTCCGGGATTTGCGGCGCGAGCGCCGCTGGAGTGCCCGGCCGGGCGCTGTATTTGAAAGAGAAAGCCTGCGCGTAACCGACCGCCTCGACGAGGGCGAGCGTCGCCGCGAAATCCGCCTCCTCCTCGCCGGGATGGCCGACGATAAAGTCCGAGGAGAACGCCATGTCGGAACGCGCCGCGCTAAAGCGCTCGATGAGGCGGCGATAATGGTCGACAGAGTGCCTGCGGTTCATCGCCGCCAGCACGCGGTCTGATCCCGATTGCACCGGCAGATGCAGGAACGGCATGAGCTGCGGAACGTCGCGATGCGCTGCGATCAGCGCCTCGTCGACATCGCCGGGATGAGATGTCGTATAGCGGATGCGCTCGAGCCCGGCGATCTCGGCGAGGGCGCGAATGAGCTGCCCCAATCCCCATTCCTTGCCGTCGTCGGGGGCGGTGCCGTGATAGGCATTGACGTTCTGGCCCAGCAAGGTGATCTCGCGCGCGCCGGCGGCGACCAGACGGCGCGCTTCGGCGAGGATATCGCCTGCCGCTCGCGAATATTCAGCGCCGCGCGTATAGGGTACGACGCAGAAGCTGCAGAATTTATCGCAGCCTTCTTGTACCGTCAGGATGGCGGCGATGCCGGGCGGTGAGGCGGTTTCGGGCAGGAAGTCGAATTTCTCCTCGGTCGGAAATTCGGTGTCGAGCACGCCGCGCCCAGCGACGTCTGCCGGCAATGCCAGCGCGCGTGTCACCATTTCGGGCAACCGGTGATAGGTTTGCGGGCCGAAGACGATGTCGACATGCGGCGCGCGGCGAAGGATTTCGGCGCCCTCGGCTTGCGCGACGCAGCCGCCCACTGCCAGCACCAGCCGCTCGCCGCGTCGGCTGCTGTCGAGCTTGCGCGCACGCAGCCGGCCGAGTTCCGAGTAGACCTTCTCCGCGGCCTTCTCGCGAATATGGCAGGTGTTGAGGATAACCATGTCGGCGTCGTCTGCGGCATCGACCAGCCGGTACCCGAGCGGCGCCAAGAGATCGGCCATCCGCGTCGAATCATAGACATTCATCTGGCAGCCGTACGTCTTGATGTAAAGGCCCTTATCCACGCCGCGTCTCTCCGCTTCTGCCATGCTCACGCCTGCGCGCCGGCGATGGCGTCCGACGATGCCGCTGCAGGCTGTGGCGCGAGCGCCGCGTCGCCAGACCCCGCGGCGCGGCGCTCGCGCCCCGACAGCGCCGTCGCGACGCCTTCGGCTATGGTGGCGTAGCAATGGGCCGCGAGCGCCTTGCGCGAAGGAAAGACGCTGGCGAGCATCGGCGCATGGAACTCGACGCTGACGGTAACGATGCCGAGGCCAAGCAGCGTCCACAGATGGGGCGCCATCTCCATATCGCCATACCAAGCGAAGAACGGCCTGTAGAGGCGGCCGATCGGCATGCCGTTGAGCCGAACATAGGCGAGCGACACCGGCTGAACCGTGATCGGCGCGTCGCCGGCGGCGTTTTCCGCTGCGCTGAGCAACGCGCTCTTGAAGGGCAGCACGCGGTTGCCGTCGCTGCTCGTCCCTTCGGGAAAGAGGACGAGGTCGTCGCCGGCGGCGAGACGACTTGCAATCGCACTACGTTGGCTCGCCGCACGGTGCCCGCGACGCTCGACGAAGACGGTCCGTTGCAGCTTTGCCAATGTGCCGAAGAGCGGCCAATTCGCGACTTCCGACTTGGCAACGAAGGAGCCATTGATCAGGGCCCCGAGGATGGTGATGTCCGTATAGGAGACGTGATTGACGACGAAGAGGATCGGATGGCGATTGGGCGGCGCGCCTTTGGCGTCGATGCGGAAGCCGAGGATACGGCAGCACAGGCGGTGATAGAGCCGCGGCAGAGCGGCGGCAAGCGGCGACTTTAACGCAAGCAGCAACGCCTGGACGCCCATCAGCGACAAGGTCAGACCCAAATAGAGGGAGATGCGGACGAGCCGCAAGAGAAAGGAACGCATGGCGTTCAGGCCACCCAGGCCTGATCGGCGTGCCTGCCGGTGAGGCGGTCGCCCAGGGGGTAGGGATCGGACGGGTGACTGCCGGTGCCGGCGATGATCGTGGCGCTCGCCGTCACGGCGCGCCGCGCTTGCCCGGCTCAAGCGGAACGGCAAACAACTCCAGACGGTGGTCGATCAGCTTATAGCCGAGTTCGTTGGCCACAAAGCGCTGCAGCTTCTCGATTTCCTCGTTGCGAAACTCGATCACGCGCCCGGATTGCACATCGATCAAATGATCATGGTGGTCGGTCGGCATCTCCTCATACCGCGCGCGGCCATCGCCGAAATCGCGCCGCGCCAGGATGTTTGCCTCTTCGAACAGGCGAACGGTGCGATAGACGGTGGCGATGCTGATGTGAGGATCGATCTCGACCGCCCGGCGATAGACCTGCTCGACATCCGGATGGTCAACCGCATCGGACAGCACGCGCGCGACAACCCGGCGCTGCTCGGTCATTTTCAGCTTCCTGTCGATGCACAGTTGCTCCAAGCGAGAAACCATCTCATGGACCATGTCAGCGAGGGGCTCGCGAGCGTTAATTATAGCCGAAAGGACGGTACGAGCCTACCCCGTTGGCGCGCGCCGGCCATCTGCCGGGCGATTCGGCCTTTCCGGACACCTGCCTGCCTGAGGCCAGTACGGTTCATCGCTGAAAACCGAGTCACGACACTATAGGTCTGCGCAAGCTGGCAGGTACATGCGCAAGGACAGATGTAGCGACTTTCTACGAAAGTCGCTACTAGGCCGCGCCCGCCTTGCGGGCGCGTGTACCGAGGCCGATCTCCTTGGCAAGACGGCTCCGCTGCTTGGCGTAGTTTGGCGCGACCATCGGATAATCGGCCGCCAGGCTCCAGCGCTCGCGGTAGTCCTCCGGCGTCATGTTGTACGCCGTCTTGAGATGCCGCTTCAGCATCTTCAGCTTCTTGCCGTCCTCCAGACAGATGATGTAGTCCGGGGTTATCGACTTCTTCACGCTGACGGCAGGCTGCGGCCGCTCGGTAACCGGTGTCGCGCCACTGCCGATCGTCGAGAGCGACTGGTAGACCTGGTTGATCAGGTGCGGCAGGTCTGAGACGGACACCGTATTGTTGGACACATGGGCGGCGACGATTTCCGTCGTCAAGGCCAAAATATCGCCCGCGTTGGCACTTTCAGTCATTGCCGGCTCTTCCTCTAATCTATCACTGTGGCTCGATATAATTATCTTTCACGACCAAAGCAATACATTAGTAACGACAAAAGCAGGTGTCCCCTCGAAAGTGATCACATCCGGCTCTTCTTCATTATGAAACGGCCGTATGCGCCGCGCTGCGCCGCAGTTTCAACGCGGCGACCATGGCACCACCCGTCCGCCGATAGTATGCAGGCCGCCGGCCAACGAGGAAGAAACCTGCCCGCCGATAGAGGGCGAGCGCCGACGCATTGTCCTCGGCGACCTCGAGAAGGACGACCGGGCAAGTACCGGCGATAGCGACGAGGAGACGCCCAAGCAGGGCAGCGGCGACGCCTCGCCGTCGGGCCCGGGTGCGCACGCCGAGAGCAAGTATCTCGCACTCCCCGGCAACGGCGAGCGCAATGAGAAATCCGCTCGGCCCCGCCGCGTCGACCGCCAGGAAGCCGAACGCGCCGGGCATCGCCAAGACCTCGCTGACCGCCGCCGGCCCCCAGGGATCGTCGGGAAAGCATTCTTGGTGGAGGGCGGCGAGCACGGCGGCGTCGGTCGGCGCGATCGCGCGCAATTCACTCATCGTCGCACCGGCGCCAGCGTCACGTCAGGCGCTCGCAGGTAGAGCGGGAGCGGCGGCATCGGCCGCTCGCCTGGCCGCCAGCGCGCCACCGCCACGGTAGCGACATGCGCGGCATCCGGGGCGCCGACAGCACCGCTGAGAATTGCCGGACACCCCACCGCCGCGAGCACCGCTTCGGCACGCCGCGCCCCGTCACCCGCCAACAATAGCGCACCCGCGGGTACAATCTCCGCCAGCCGATCCGACGTCACCGCGGCCGGCGCGGCGAGGGGCGTCCCGTCGCCGGCGAAGAGCTCAATGAAGAAATCGCCGCGCCGACTGTCAATCGCCACCATCAGTGTCCGCCCCGCCCATTCGCGCGGTGGAACTGCCGCCGCAATGGCATCGAAGGCAGTAACGCCGAGCACAGGCAAGCCGCTCGCTAGAGCGAGGCCGCGCGAGGCGGAGAGGCCTACGCGGATGCCAGTGAAGCTGCCTGGTCCGGTGGTCGCGGCGATCAGAGCGAGCGCGGTAAAATCGACGCCGGCCTCGGCCATCGTCTCGCGCACCATCGGCATGAGCAACTCGGCATGGCCGCGCATCATCGCCTTGCGCCGGTGGGCGAGGAGCGTCCCGGCATCGTCTCTTATCGCCACCGAGCAGGCGGCCGCCGAACTGTCGAGCGCGAGGACGATCATCGTCGCACAGCGGATGCCGGGGCGGGGGCTTCGCTCGATTGCCGCGTCATGCTAGGTAGGCGTGCCAGAAGACCTGCCCCGCCCTCTCCCGCGAAATCTCGATGCTCGTCGAAATCACCCCCCAGACGCACGATGTCGAGCTCGACATCGCCTATGCCAGCGACCGCAACCTGACGGGGCGACCCGTCTACGCCCGCGCTGCCTGCTATCTGCACCGCGACGCCGAGGTGAAGCTGCGCCACGCCGTCGAGCTCGCGCGACCGCTTGGCTGGCGCCTGCGGATCTTCGACGCCTTCCGTCCAAGTGAGGCGCAGTGGCTCCTGTGGAACGCCCGTCCCGATCCGGAATTCCTCGCCGATCCCCGGCGCGGCTCGCCGCATTCGCGCGGCGTTGCGCTCGACTTGACGCTGATCGATCGCAGCGGCGCGGCGCTCGACATGGGAACGTCCTTCGATGCCTTCACGCCGCTCTCGCATCACGGCAATCTCGAGATCATGCCGGCGGCACAACGCAACCGCCTCAGCCTGCTCGGGCTGATGAGCGCTGCCGGCTGGGATTTCTATGGCAGGGAGTGGTGGCACTATCAGCTCTTCGACGCGCGCAATCGGTATCCCGTGCTCAGCGACAGCGTGCTGCCGCGGCCGATGATGTGATGCGTCCGATCAAATGATCTTGCAAGCCTCGTCGAAGGCGAAGCGGGGGTGACGCGGCAGCAGGGAGGCAGGATTGCCATAGCCGAGATTGCACAGGAAATTCGACTTGACCTTGCCGCCAAAAACATCGGCAGGAAAGAACGCGGCGTCCACCGCCGCGTTGTCGAATCCCGACATCGGCCCGCAATCGAGGCCGAGGGCGCGCGCTGCCATGATGAAATAGGCGGATTGTAGGGTGCCGTTGCGAAAGGCAGTCGCCTCGATCAGCGCCGGATTGCCGGTGAACCACGCGCGGGCATCGGTATGGGGAAAAAGAAACGGCAGCTTTTCGTGGAAGTCGAGGTCGTAGCCGAAGATCGCCGTCACCGGCGCCACCAACGTCTTGGCACGATTGCTTTCGAGAAGCATCGGCAGCAGTTTCGCCTTGGCCTCCGCCGATCGAACGAAAAGCACGCGCAGCGGGCTGCAATTGGCGCTCGTCGGTGCCATCTTGACAAGCTCCCAAACCGCTTGGAGCAGCGCATCGCTGACCGGCTTGTCCTGCCAAGCGTTGTGCGTGCGCGCGTTACGGAACAGGGCATCGAGCGATGCGTCGTCGAGAATCTTGCTCATCGTCCCCTCACGCGACACGACTGCATGGAAAGGGCGCCGCAAGCGGCGGCGCCCTTCATTCGACGATTGACCACTAACGATCTGCTCAGATGGCGCGAACTTCCTGCACCTCGGGAATGTAGTGGCGCAGCATGTTCTCGATACCGGCCTTGAGCGTCGCCGTCGAGCTCGGGCAGCCCGAGCACGAGCCCTGCATATGGAGGTAGACAATCCCGTCGGCGAAGTCGTGGAAGATGATGTCGCCGCCATCCTGGGCGACGGCCGGCCGCACCCGGGTCTCAAGCAGCTCCTTGATTTGGCTGACAATCTCGGTGTCCGCCTCGCCGCTCTCGTCGCCCTTCTCGGCAACGCCCTCGGCGTCGAGCAGGACTGGCCGCCCGGCGGTGAAATGCTCCATGATGACGCCGAGAATGGCGGGTTTCAGCTGATACCAGTCGCTCTCCTCGTCCTTCGACACCGTGACGAAATCGCTGCCGAGAAAAACCCCGGTGACGCCGCCGACCGCGAACAGCCGCTCGGCCAATGGCGAGCGCGCGGCGGCGACCGTCGGATCGGTGAAATTGGCCGTGCCACTGCCGATAACGGC
>WNFC01000570.1_pt1 | contig 37244 bp, 36 predicted proteins | sample 5400541 | NCBI WGS metagenome assembly WNFC01 (sample SAMN13153342, study PRJNA577476) | soil metagenome | isolation source: 120 cm saprolite under Douglas fir tree site 2 hole 2 replicate 1 | place: USA:California | collected 2015-04-18
TTGCAGCTTGAATGGCAGTGCCGCTCAGTTGCCGGTTATACGCCGGGTTCCGCCGAAGCAATTCTTGCTGTTGCGCCGGGGTGAGGTCGATATCCCGGACCCAGCGACTCACGGAAGAGGCAGCGACGCCGACACGCCGCGCGATTTCCTTAATGGGCGCCCCTTCATCGCGGCGCATGGCTCGGGCGCGCTCTCGCTGTTCTGTTTTCATTTTGGAAAACATGGCGAGAGCGTCGGACGTACTGAAAGCGCCCGACCGGGCTCGAACCGGTGCCAGGAGATTGGAAATCTCCGGTGCTACCACTACACCACGGGCGCGTGCCCCAGTAGCGTAGCGGCGTGGATCCGCACTCGTGGTCGCTGCACTGGGACGTGCTGCTTGCGATCGGCGTCCTCGCCGCCGGTTACGTCTGGAGCCAACGCCGGTGGCCGGCGGACGCGAGACGCCGGGCCGCCTTCGACCTCGCCGTGATCCTGCTGCTCGCGGTCTACGTGACCCCGCTGCACACGATCGCGCTGCACTACCTGCTCTCGGTCCACCTCCTGCAGAACGTCGTCACGGCCGAGTGGGCGCCGGGGCTCGTCGTGTTCGCAATCGCACCGTCGCTTGCACACGAGCTCGAACGATGGCAGGCGGTTCGCGTCCTGACGCATCCCCTTGTCGCTCTGCCGCTGTGGCTGGGGACGTACTTCGTCTGGCACGTTCCGCCGATCTACGACGCTGCGCTCGAGCAGTCCGGCTGGCTGCTGCACCTCGAGCACCTGACGTATTTCTTCGCCGGCGTCCTGCTGTGGTGGCCGGTCGTCCATGGGCGCTACTCGGACGGTGCCAAGGCGCTGTACCTGTTCGGCGCCTTCGTACTCGCGGCGCCGCTCGGGCTGCTGCTCGCACTCCTGCCGCGGCCGATCTATGACTTCTACAGGGATGCCCCGCAGCTCTGGGGTCTTTCGGACCTCACGGATCAGCAGATCGCAGGCGTGACGATGGCGGTCGAGCAGGCGATCGTGTTCTTCGCCGTGTTCGCCCACTTCTTCATGCGCTTCCTCCGCACCGAGCACATTGCGGGTGTCTTCAGCGAAAGCTCGAGATGAGCGCGCCGCCACCGACGACCAGCGCGGACGCGAGCAACAAGCGCCATCCGATCCGTTCCGAGCGGCGCAGCACCACCATCGAGATGAGCACGGCGAAGAGCGACTCCGTCGCGGCGAGCGGCGACACGATCGTGAGGCGCCCGCGATCGAACGCGGAGTAGAGACACGCGTAGCCGATTCCGTAGACGAGCCCAGACGAGACGAACGGACCCGCAGCGCGGCGGATGCGCTCACGCGCATTCGGGCGGTAGGCGACGACGATCAGGATCATGAGCGTCGCGGACACTAGGGCCACGGACGAGTGCGAGACGGAGCGTGACGGCGAGGGCGCCGAAGAGCGCCGAGCTCGCAGCTAGGAGGACGACCAAAATCGGGGCGGCGAGATTCGAACTCGCGACTTCTGCCTCCCAAAGGCAGCACTCTAACCAGGCTGAGCTACGCCCCGCCGTGCGCAGATTACATGTGAAGGTTCGCGCGATGGTCCAGCCACGCCCAGGGCTCGGCTACGCAATGGTCGCCGCTGCCGCAACGCTCTTCGCGATCAACGGGACGGTTTCGAAGGTGATCCTCGGCTCGGGGATCAGTTCCGGTCAGCTCACGGCCGTGCGTTGCGCAGGAGCCTTCATCGGCCTGACGCTTATCGCCGTCGCAACGCGCCCCGGGTCGCTGCGAGCTCACGCCCGCGACCTCCCGCTGTTGATCGCGCTCGGCATCGGGCTTGCCGTCGTGCAGTGGTCGTTCTTCTTCGCGATCCACCGGCTCGACATCGGAATCGCGTTGCTGATCCAGTACGTCGCGCCGATCCTCGTCGCGCTCTGGGCCCGGTTCGTCTTCCACGAGCACGTACGCCGCCGCATCTGGGCGGCGCTCGCGCTCTCGCTCGCCGGGCTCACGCTCATCGTCGAGGTCTGGCACGGCGGACGTCTGAGTGGTCCCGGACTGGCGGCGAGTGTGCTCGCTGCAATCAGCTACGCCGCGTATGTCCTGGTCGCCGAGCACGGCGTGCGCCGGCGCGATCCCATTTCACTGTCTGCCTGGGGCTTTCTCTTCGCGACGATCTTCTGGTCGGTGTTCGCGCCCTGGTGGACCTTCCCCGGGCGGCGGGTCGACGACCACGTTTCGCTGCTCGGGAACCTCGCCTCGACCCACGTCCCACTCTGGCTGCTGATGCTGTGGATGGTCGTCCTGGGCGCGATCGTGCCGTTCGGGCTGATCGTGAGCGCCCTTCGCCACATCTCCGCCACTCGGGCCGGAATCACCGCGATGCTCGAGCCCGTCGTGGCCATCGTCGTGGCCTGGGCCTGGCTGGGAGAGTCCCTGCAGCCGGTCCAGCTGTCCGGGGCGGCCCTTACCCTGCTCGGGATTGCCCTGGCCCAAACGGCCCGCTGAGAAAGACGCTCTGAGCGAACCCGATGTACCCCTTTTGGGGGAGGCGACCCCAGAACGACGACTCCAGACTGCCGCGAATGCCCATTAAAAGGAAGATTCTCCTAGCTTTTCTGGCAAGTTTCGCCCTCCTCGGGCCGGCGGCCGGCGCCCAAGCCCGGACGTTGAGCAGCTCGGAGGCCTCGCTCCTCCAGACGATGAACGCCGTCCGGACGAGCCACCACCTCGCCCCCTTGCGAGTCGACGTTCGTCTTCTCCGCGCTGCCCGCGGCCATTCGGCGGACATGATGCAGCGTCAGTACTTCGCACATGGCTCGGTAGCCGGCCGTGTCCTGGCCCAGGGTGCGCGCGGACCCCTCTTCGGCGAAGACCTCGCCTGGGGCACCGGGGTCGGCGCCCAGTGGGCCGTCGACCAGTGGCTGGCCAGCCCGCACCACCGAGCCGTCATGCTTCGGCCGGGCTTCCGCCGCGTCGGGATCGGGATCGCCTTCGGCACGTTCGCCGGTCACGGCGGCGCCGTGGTCTTCACGGCCGACTTCGCGGGACGCTAAAGCCGTCGGGAGAAACACGCGCGGGAGGCCGTCGGCTAGGCGGCCTCTCTTGCGCTATTCGGATTCCATCAGCGAGCGGAGGTCCGCGAGCTTCTCGGCGCGGAGCTCGTCCCGCTCGCCACGATCGAGACGATCGAGCAGGCTTTGCACGAGGGGTGCCAGCTCCAGCGGGTTGAACGGCTTCGTCACGTAGTCGACGCCGCCGATGTCGAGCCCGCGCGCCCGATCGCGAAATTCCGCTCGCGCGGTCAAGAAGATGATCGGGATGCGCACGGTGCGGTCGTCTTCGAACAACTGCTCCGCGACCCGCCACCCGTCGAGGCCGGGCATCATCACGTCGAGGAGGATGACGTCGGGCCTCTCCTCGCGCGCCTTGTCTACACCGGACGGGCCGTCCGGCGCCTCGATCACCTCCATCCCCTCGGCCTCGAGATTCACTCGGCAGAGCAGGCGAATGGGAGCCTCGTCGTCGATGACGAGAACCTTTGTCATGAGGGGACACACCCGGCGATCGCCCCCGCTATACCCGAACCGGCTGCCATCACTCGCGCGCCGCCGGTAGCTCGAACGCGAAGCTCGAGCCCTCCCCTTCGGTCGAGTCGACCCAGATGCGGCCACCCATCGCCGTCACCAGTTCCTTGGCGATGAAGAGGCCGAGCCCGGTGCCGGCTGCACCGTCTCGGGCGGCGGACTCCGCGCGATAGAACTTGCGGAAGATTCGCTCGCGTTCCGCGGCGGGGATCCCGATGCCCTCGTCTGCGACGCGCACCTCGACGCGGTCGTGATTGCGGCGCGCACCGACTGTGACGGTGCCCCCGCCGGGTGAGTACCTGAGCGCGTTCTCGACGAGGATGTTGAAGACCTGCCGGACCTTGTCCGGATCCGCCTCGGCGGCGAGCGGCTCCTCGGGCAGGTCGATCTCGAAGCGATGGCCGTTCATGACACCGCTCTCCTCGACGGTCTCGACGAGCTCCGAGACGACTGAGCCGACGTCGATCCGACCGAGCTCGACCTGCAGGTCGCCTGCGTCGAGCCGCGCGACGTTCAGGAGCTGGTCGACGATCTCGGTGAGGCGCTCGGACTCCGATGCGATGTAGCCGAGGAAGATGCGGCGCTCTTCCTCGCCGAACGGGACGTCCTGTCGAAGCAGTGTCTCCGCGAAGCCGTAGATCGAGGTCAGCGGGGTGCGAAGCTCGTGCGAGACGGCGGCGACGAAGTCGGACTTGACCTGTTCGACCATGCGGTCGGCGGAGATGTCGCGAAACGCGAAGATGCGCCCCGCGACCGCCCCGAGCGGGTCGCGCATCACCGCCTCGCTCAGAGACAGCCAGACCTCCTCGGCCCCCCGGCTGATCGAGACGAGGCGCTGGCGCGAGGGCGTCTCGGTAACCGGGGACTCGAGCTGACGCTGCAGGACCTGGAGCGTCGTCAGGCCGATCGCCTCCTCCTGGGGCACGCCGGTGATCTCTTCGGCGGCGGAGTTCCAGAGGACGACGTGGCCGTCCCGGTCGACCGCCACGATCCCGTCTGCGATGTTCGCGAGAATCGCGACGCTGCGTTCCTTCTCCAAAGAGACGCGCGAGTAAAGCTCGGCGTTCGCGAGCGCTGCGGAGGTGTTTCCCGCGAGCGCCAGGAGCGCTTCGGTCTCTTCGGGCCGCCACTGGCGAGGCTTACGGGCGTAGACCGAAAGCACGCCCGCGAGCGAGCCTTCGGGACCGGACAGGGGCACGCCCAGAAACGCTGTGTACCCCGCGAGGAGAATCGCATCGGCGCCCGCCAGCCGTTCGTCCGTGCCGACGTCCTCGACCGCGAGCGGCGAGCGTGATTGGAAGACATCCCCGGATAGACGCGATGTCACGGATGTTCGACTCCCGACGGCTTCCTCCGCGCCTTCGCCCGACGCCGAGCTGACGACGAGCTCGTCTTCCTCGAGCGTGCGAACGGCGCACGCGTCGGCCCCGAGCAGCGCCGGGGCTTGCTGCACGACCTCTTCGAGAACGGCCGCTGGATCCAGCTCGGTCGCCAACACGCCGCCGGTGCGCGCAAGCTGCTGCGAGAGAGCGCGCGCTGTACGCTCGGCCTCGAACAGCTCGCTCCGCTCGAGTGCGCCGCGGGCTGCATCGCCGAGGTGCCGGCCGAGCTCGAGATCCTCGTCGGTGAACTCGCGTTCACCCGCGAAGAAGACGACGACCAGACCGGAGTCCTCGGCCCGCGGGCTCGCCGCAGGCACCGCGAGCAGAGCGCGATAGCCCGCGGCCCTTGCCTGCTTGCCCCAGGCCTCGTCGAAGCGATCGTCGCGAGTCACGTCGGGCGAGGCCAGGGCGCGACGTTCCGCGGCCGCGGCCTGGAGGCAGTTCGCCGACTCCGGCACCCTCTCTTCGAGCGCCTCGACGAGCGCCGGGGGCAGGCCCGCCGCGGCTGCGAGCTGGAGATGCCCGCCGCGTGGCATCAGAACGGCGGCGAAGGCGCCCCCGAGCACCTCGTTTGCGGCCTGGGCCAGCGCCTCAAGGGTGTCGGCGAGCGAGAGGGACTGGCCGAGGAGTGCGGCGATTCGAAAGAGCGATCCCTGTTGGGCCATGCGCTGCTCGTTCTCCCCAAGCAGCTGGGCGACCCGCACCGCCAAGCCGATCTCGCGGGCGACGGCTTCGGTCAGCGCGATCTCCTCTTCCCCCCAGCGTCCGGGCGTGTTGCGGTGAAGCGCGAGGACCGCGATCAGCTCGTCGAAGATCACGATCGGAACGGCGAGGACCGCCCGCGACCCCAGGCTCAGGAGGGCCTCACGCCCTCCGAAGGACGCATCGTCGAGCTCGGGCGCCGTCTCGACGTCCACGACGGCCACGGTCTGCCGGCGCTTCACGGCGAGGTTCGAGACGGCGAGGTGCCGCGCTGTGTTGACAGGTTGTAGGCCGGGCTTTTGCCATTGTGCGGTCGGAATCTCACCGTGCGGCCCGAGGCGGATCAGACACCGGTCGACCCCCAACGTGAGGCCGGTCTCCTCCACCGCAACGCGCAGCAGCTCGTCGATGTTCAGCTCCGAGCGAACGCGCGCCGAGATCCGGGCGACGAAGCGCTCGCGCTCGAGCGCCGCCGCCAGGCCGGCGTCGTCGCTGCGGCGCACTGCATTGGTCGGGCGTTCGAGCGGCGCGCGCTCGCGCTCATCGACCGGCCGGGCAGTTCGAGCCGCGGCTCTGAGAGCGAGAAACGCGGGCAGAGCGAGGACGGCAGCGACGGCCAGGGCGAGCCAGGGCCCACCAGGCGGAGCCTTGCGCTCCACGGCGAGCACGATCCCGTAGACGGCGCTCGCGAGCCCGACCGCTGGAAGCGTCACGAGGAGTGCCGGGTCGAGGTGGCCACGATCTCGCCTTCCACGGACGAGCCGTGCCGTAGCCCCGAGGAACGCCGCAGCGACGATGAGCAGCGGCACTGCGTCGAACCAGAGAACTTGTTCAGTTCGTGACACTGGGCGATCCTGATTGTAGGGAGCGGCCGAGCGGCGGTCGAGCCGCCCGGAGGCGCCTGACGACCACGCTTTTCCGCCAGAGGAACCGCTTGCCTCTCGCTTCCAAAGATGGGCCGTTCGGCCTATTGGAAAGGGCGGTAGGACCCGTTAGTTTCAATCCTACTGGGCGATGCGAACCGCGGTGCGTTCCTGGCCTTGCAGTCCGCGGTGAGCACTAGGAGGAGGCCCGTCGCCACCGACCCCCCCGAGCGACGGGCCTTTTCCTGTTCGAACGGCCGCCTCGAGCGGCCACTGCTACCGTGGCCGCCGGTTTGGTTCAGCGGGTCTTGCTTGCATCGCCCCGGGGATATTGCGCCGGGGTAGAGCGCGCCGTGGAAACGGTCGAGCGTGCGCTCTCGCTCTACGGCGCTCCCGTTTTCGTCCGAAGGCAGATCGTCCACAACGCGCACGTCGTCCGCGAGCTGGAAGAGCGGGGAGCGATCTTCGTGGAGGACGAGACGGACGCCCCGCTAGGGGCGATCCTCGTGCTCTCGGCTCATGGCGTTGCCCCGTCGGTCTACGAACGGGCCGCGGTCCGCGGGCAGACCACGATCGACGCGACCTGTCCGCTCGTGACGAAGGTGCACGTTCAGGCGCGGCGCTATGCGGCTGAGGGAAGGCGCATCGTCCTGATCGGACACGCCGGGCATGAAGAGGTCGTCGGCACGATGGGCGAAGCCCCGGAGGCGACGGTGCTCGTCGAGAGCGTCGAGGACGCCGAAGCCCTCGAAGTTCCAGTGGGCACCCCGCTGGCCTACATCACTCAGACGACACTCTCGGTCGACGAGACGATGGAGATCATCGACGTGTTGAAGCGACGCTTTCCGCACATCCACGCCCCGCAGCGCGAGGACATCTGTTACGCGACCTCCAACCGTCAATGGGCGGTGAAGGAAATGCTGGAGCAGATCGAGCTGCTGCTCGTGATCGGTTCGCGCAACTCGTCGAATTCGAACCGTCTCGTCGAGGTCGCCCATCAGGCCGGCGTGAAGGCGCATCTGATCGACGACGAGACGGAGATCGAGGAGCGCTGGTTCGACGACGTGGAGACGGTTGGACTGACGTCGGGCGCCTCGGCGCCGGAGCGACTCGTAACGCGGGTTTGCGACTGGTTCCGCACTCAGGGCGTGAAGGAGATCAGCGCGTTCTCGTCCGTCTACGAGGACGTGGTCTTCCGGCTCCCCGTCGAGCTGCGCCGAGCTGAAACGTCGGCTGCCTGAGGCGTCGCTCGTCGACCCCTCCTAGCATCCCTGCCATGCGCGAGGTCCCGGATCGGGTCCGGCGGTTGCCGGACCAGTACTTCACCGGGCTGCTCGCTCGCGTCGCAGCGGCGGCGCTCGCCGGCGGCCAGCCGCTCGTCGACCTCGGCCGCGGCAACCCGGAGGTCGGGCCTCCCGACCACGTGGTGCAAGCGCTCGCGGAGTCCGCGGGGCGACGTGACGTCCACGGTTACGCGCCGTTCTCGGGAGTGCCTGCTCTCAAGGACGCGATCGCGGTTCGTTACGGCGAGGTCTACGGCGTGCACCTCGACCCCACCCGCGAGGTCGCCGTTCTGGCGGGAACGAAGACCGGTCTGGTGGAGTTCGCGCTCTGCGCGGTCGAGCGCGGCGGCACGATCGTGCTTCCCGATCCGGGGTATCCCGACTACTTCTCTGCGGTCGCACTCGCTGGGGCGAAACTCGTTCCGTTCACCGACTTCGAGGTCACGGCCGACGCGATGTATCTGAACTACCCGTCCAACCCCACCGCCGTGACCGTGCCGGACGGACTCTTCGCAGAAGCAGTCCAGTGGGCTGAGCGCAGCGAGGCATGGGTTCTACACGACTTCGCGTACGGCGACCTCGTCTTCGACGGTCGGCGTCCCGAGAGCTTCCTCGCCGTCGACCGCGCGCGGCACGTCGGCATCGAACTGTTCAGCATGTCGAAGACCTACGGGATGGCCGGGTGGCGCCTCGGCTTTGCGTTGGGCAACGCCGAGCTCGTGCGACGCATCGAGCTGCTTCAGGATCACGTCTTCGCTGGCATCTTCAGGCCAATCCAGGACGCAGGGATCGCCGCCCTGACCGGACCGCAGCATTCCGTCGAGGAGCGTCGCGCTACCTATGAGCGACGCCGCGACCGTGCGCTCGCTGCGCTCGACGGAATCGAGGCGCGGTCGGAGGGCACGTTCTTCGTCTGGTTTCGGCTCCCGGACGGAGTCGCGGTCGACGACCTGCTCATCGAGCACCGGGTCGCGGTTGCGCCTGGAGAAGGTTTCGGTGCCCGCGGCGCGGGCTGGGCGCGGCTCTCGCTCGCGGTCAGCGACGAGATCCTGGAACGCGGCCTCGAGCGGCTACGCGCCGCGTTCGCCTAGACCGCTTCGATCTGCGGCTCCGCGATCTGCTCGACGACAATCTCGGTCGCGAGGACCTCCTCCTTGATACGGTCGGCGTAGACGAGCAGGTCGGCGTCGGAGTCGGGCAGCACCACTCGGATTCGATCCGTCAGCCCGAGTCCCGCCTCTTTGCGCATCGTGTTCAGGCGATGCGTGAGGTCGTAGACGCGACCCTCCTGCCGTAGCTCGTCGTCGAGCTCGGTGGCGACTGCGACCGTCAACGAATCGGCTTCTGCCAACGCCCAACCCTCACGCGCACCGCGCTCGACGAGGATCTCGTCGGCGCCGAACTCATGACCGTTGACTCGCACCCCCCCGCCTTCGAGCTGCTCGAACTCGCCCGCCTGCAACGCCGCGCGAATGGCGCCCAGCTCCTTCCCGAGCCTCGGTCCCAAGACCCGGAGGTTGGGCTTGACGCGCAGCTCGGTCGCCTCGACGGGGCCGAACTCGACCTCCTTGACCCGCAGCTCCTCGCCGATCTCCTCGGCGTGTCCTTTCGCCTTCTCCGCGCCCTGCACGACCATGCGACGAAGCGGTTGGCGCAGCTTCAGGCCGGCTTCTCCGCGCGCCTGGCGACCGAGCTCGACGATCGCGCGGACCTCGGCGACCTCCGCGAGCAGCTGCTCGTCGAGTGCGCCGTGCTCGGGCCACGGCTCGAGAAAGACCGAATCTGGCTGCTTGTCGCTGCGCAGTGTGCGCCAGAGATGGTCGGCGAGAAACGGCATCACCGGCGAGATCACCTGCACGCCCCGACTGAGCGCGTGCCACAACGCCTGCAGGGCCTCGGGGTCTCCGTCCCAGAAGCGCCTCCGGGAACGCCGGATGTACCAGTTCGAGAGATCGTCGACGAACGCCATGAACGAGCGTGTCGCATCCGGGGTCCAGAATCGGTCGTAAGCATCCTGCATGTCTGCGACCAGCTGGTCGGTGCGGGCATACAGCCAGCGGTCGACCGGGTGAGACGACTTGGTGTCGCCCGGCCGCGGCTGGAAGCTTGCGACGTTCGCGTAGTCGACGAAGAACTTCACCGAGTTCCATAGCGTCAGCAGTCGGCGTTTGATCTCGCCGGCGGGGGTGTAGCCGAACTTCACTCCTTGCGTCGGCGCCTGCTCGCAGTACATCCAGCGCATGACGTCCGCGCCCATGCGCGAGAGCGCTTCCTGTGCCTCGATCGTGTTGCCGCGCGAGCCGTGCATCTCGTGGCCATGCTCGTCGCGCACGTCCTCGTGACCGAGCACCTTCTGGTACGGCGCGCGCCCGTCGAGTACGACGGACATGAAGAGGAGCGAGTAGAACCAGAGGCGGATCTGCTCACGCATCTCCGTCACCCAGTGCGCGGGGAACCACTTCTCCCAGTACACGTGATCGGGAAGGTCCGCACGGGTGAGGCCCTTCGCCGCCCCGGTGGCATAGCCCTCGGGGATCCACTCGGGGTTCTGCCAGCCCAGCGTGGAGAAGGGGACGATGCCGGCGTCCAGCCAGACGTCACCGACCTCCGGTATGCGCCGGACCTCTTCGCCGCACGATTCGCAGCGAATCGGCACGTTGTCGACCCACGGGCGGTGCAGCTCCTCGAGCTGTTCGAGACCCGAAGTGGCGCGCTCCTCGAGCTCCGCCTTCGAGCCGATCACGTTCACATGGCCGCAGGCGCAGGGGTAGATCGGCAGTGGTAGGCCGAAGTAGCGTTTGCGGGAGATGTTCCAGTCGCCCAGGTTCCGGAGCCAGTCCTCCATGCGCTTTCCGTAGAAGGCCGGCGTCCATTGCACGCTCGCGTTGGCTTCGAGGAGCTTCGGGCGGAGCTCCTCGACCGCGATGAACCAGTCGTCGACGACGCGGAAGATCAGCGGCGTCTCGCACCGCCAGCAGTGCGGATAACGGTGCACATAGGTCTCCGCATGCTCGAGCAGCCCGCGCTCGCGCAGATCGCCGAGGATCTGGTCGGCGGCCTCGACGGTCGAGGTTCCGTGCAACCAGCCGTACTCGGGGAGGAAGCGCCCGCTCTCGTCGACCGGGACGAGCACGGGCAGGTCGTGCACCCTCGAGAGCTCGAAGTCCTCGGTGCCGGCGCCCGGCGCGATGTGGACGATGCCCGTCCCCTCCTCCAGCGAGACCTCGTCCCACGGGATGACACGGTGGACGATCTCGTGCGCGGCCTGCAGGTGGTCGTACGGGCCTTCGTATTCGAGCCCGACGAGATCGGACCCGCGCACGCGCTCGACGAACGTGTCCTCGGGGAAGCGTTCGACCGCGACCCATTCCCCTGTGTCCTGCTTGCCGTACTCGGCGGTGGGATTGACCGCGGCCGCGACGTTCGCGGGCAGCGTCCACGGGGTGGTCGTCCAGACGACGAGCGACTCCCGGTCGCGCGCTTTCAGCGGGAAGCGAACGAAGAGGGATGGGTCCGACTTGTCGCGGTAGACGTCCGACTGCGAGAGCTCGTGCTGCGAGATCGACGTGCCGCAGCGGGGACACCACTCGGTCGAGCGATGACCTTGATAGACCCAGCCCCGGTCGTGGAGCGTCTTCAGGAAGCGCCAGATGTACTCGATGTTCGTGTCGCTGAAGGTGTAGTAGTCGTTCCCCCAGTCCATCCACTGCCCGAGCCGAATCGACTGCTGGGTAATCACGCGCGCGGATTCCGCGACCAGCTCCCGGCAGCGGCGGGCGAATGCGTCCATCCCGTAGTCCTCGATCTCGCGCTTCGAGTTCAGCCCCAGATCGCGCTCGACCTTGACCTCGACCCAGAGGCCCTGGCAGTCGAACCCGTTCTGGTAGCGCTGATCGAAGCCCTGCAACGCCTTGTAGCGCTGGAAGACGTCCTTGTACGTGCGGCCCCAGAGGTGATGGACACCCAGGCCGTCAGTGGTGTTCGCCGTCTTCGGGCCGTCGAAGAAGCTCCAGTGCTGACCGCCGCGGTTGCGCTCCCGGAGCCGGTCGAAGATCCGTGCCTCCTCCCACCAGGCGAGGATCTCCTCCTCGAGGGCCGGGTGGTCTGGATACTGGGGGAGCGGCGCGAACACCGGAGCCGATTGTAGGGGTGGAAGAAGTAGGCGATTCAAAGCGTTGATGCGTGGGTACGACCGATTGATTCGCTAGAAAGGATCCAATGACAACTGCAGTGACCGAACAGAGCTTCGAAGTGGAAGTGCTCCAGAGTGAGAAGCCGGTGATCGTCGACTTCTGGGCCGAGTGGTGCGGCCCGTGTCACGCGGTCGCACCCGTGCTCGACCGGATCGTCGACGAGCGAGAGGGCGACCTCAAGCTCGTGAAGGTGAACATCGACGAGCAGCCGGCGCTGTCGCAGCGCTACGGGGTCCAGTCGATCCCGACGATGATCCTCTTCAAGGACGGGGAGCCCGCGGCCGCCGCGATCGGCGCCCAGCCGAAGTCCGCCCTGGAGCGCGCGCTCGGCCTCGCCGACTCCGAGAGCTAGAAGCTCTCGGCCTCTTTAGGCGTGCGGGATAGGCGAGGGTGCCCGTCCCGCCGGCTTGCGACTACGCCTCTTGCGACTCGAGGAAGCTCAGGAAGGCCGCATGCTTGGCGAGGAGCGCCTCGATCTCGAGAACTCCTGCGCCCGCCCAGTCCTCGAGCCAGGTTTCGCTGAGGTCGTCTTCGATCTGGTGAAGGCCGCGTTCACTCATGGCTCTAAATATCGGCACGAGCGCCGGACGGCGCCATGGGCCGAACGGCTCATTCGAGGGGCCGCAAGGCCCAATCTCGCGGCCGTCGCTGCCCGGCGCGCTACGGCTGCTCGGGCCGCTGGCCAAGGGCGGCTGAGAGCACGTCTTGATAGTGGCTGAAGGCGAGCTCGGACGCCGCCGGTAGCTCGTCCGCGTCGAACCAGCGCACCTCGACGAGATCGTCACCGGCCTTGGCCTCGCCGGTTGCCTTGGCGGTCCACGCGAGGCAGAGCACGATCCGTCCGTCATACGGCTCGAGCCAGAACCCGAGGAAGTCGAGCGGCTCGATCTCGAGAGCAGTCTCTTCGCGGATCTCGCGCTGCAGCGCGTCGAGCGGATGTTCGTCCTCGTGAAGGAATCCGCCGGGCAGATCCCAGAGACCCTTTCCGGGATCGAACGCGCGACGCCCGAGGAGCACCCTCCCCCGTTCGTCGAAGCAGACTGCCTCTGCGCCGGGAACGGCGTTCGCGTAGCCGACATAACCGCAGGCCGGGCAGTCGGCCCGGTCCTGCACCTTCTCGATAGCCTCGCCGCAGACGGGACAGAAACGCCAGGAGTCGAGTGCACCCATAGGAAGGACCATGCACGATCAGCCCGAGCCGACCGAGGAAGACCAGGAAGCGTGAGCCCGCGGGCTGCCGGCGCGACCCAGCACGAGCTCTCGCGGATCGGATTGCTCGCGACCCTCCCCGGCGAGACGCTGGCGCGGCTTGCGACGAACATGTCGCGGGAGGAGATCCCGGCGGGCGCAGGCGTCGTCGTGGAGGGTGAGGACGGCGACCGCTTCTACGTCGTCCTCAGCGGGATGCTCACGGTCAGCCAGCGGAGTCGCGGAGCGCAGAGCATCCTGCGGCCGGGCGACTACTTCGGCGAGGTCGCGCTGGCGATGGATGTGCCGCGTACCGCATCCGTCCGTGCGCTGACGCCCGTGACGGTCGCAAGTTGCGATCGAGAGACGTTCGACACATACATCCGCCCGCTGTTCGCGGAGGACGGATGAGCGTCTGGCACGACGTCTGAGCAGGCGCGACTTCTTCGGCCACGTACCGGTGCCAGGCACGGGTACGAAACGGGAACGAGTCTGTCACGAGACGAGCACGGCGTCTGAGCAGGCGCCACTTCTTCGGCCACGTACCGGTGCCAGGCACGGGTACGAAACGGGAACGAGTGTGTCACGAGACGAGCACGGCATCCGAGAGCCGCGGCCACGCTTCCTTCGCCCAGTCGCCGAAGTCCAGATTCGTGAGCACGCCGAGTGCGACTGCGGCATCCGGGTCGACCCACAGGAACGTGCCGCTGCCGCCGAAGTGGCCGAACGTGCGCGGGGAGTTGCGCGCGCCGGTCCAGTGCGGCGACTTCGCATCACGGAGCTCGAACCCGAGGCCCCAGTCGTTCGGGTCGAAGCGACCGAAGTCGGGTAGCACTCCTGCGAGGCCCGGGAACTGCACCGTCGTCGCCTCGGCCAGCGTCTCCGCAGCGACGAGGGTGGGACGTTGCAGCTCGCGCGCCAGGATCAAGAGATCGTCGAGCGACCCGTGCAGGTCCGCGGCCGGCGAGCCGCGTAGCTCGGCGTTCATTCCGAGCGGTTGCAGGACACCGGAGGCGAGATAGCCGGAAAAGGACATTTCCGCGCGCACGGCGATGTGGTCCGCGAGCGTCTCGAAGCCGACGTTCGAGTAGATGCGGCGCTGCCCGGGCCGTCCTGTCGGCGCGCCCGGCTCGAACGGCAGGCCGGACGCGTGCGCGAGCAGGTGGCGCACCGTCGACCCCTGGGGCCCGGCCCGCTCGTCGAGGTCAATCACTCCCTCCTCGGCTGCGACCAGCGCCGCGACGGTGGTGACGAGCTTCGTCACCGAAGCCCACCGCAAAACCTCGCGACGTGCTCCGCGCGTTGCGACCACCTCGCCGTCGCGCAGAACACCGGCCGCCGCAAAAGGTGCAGGCCAATCGTCGATCTGCCGAAATGCGTCTTCCACCGGCGCGCGATACTAGATGCGTGACCCGCCGTCTCGTCTCCTCCGGCTCGCCCTACGAACCGAAGATCGGGTTCTCCCGGGCCGTCCGCGACGGCCGGCACGTCCTCGTCGCCGGCACCTGTGCCGTGATGCCGGACGGCGCCGCCCCGCCCGCAGATGCGTACGGCCAGGCGAAGCGTTGCCTCGAGATCATCGCGGCCGCGCTCCGCGAAGCGGGCGCCGAGCCGGAGCACGTCGTCCGCACTCGCACCTTCCTCGTCGACGTCGAGGACTCGAACGACGTGGGCCGCGCCCACGGCGAGATGTTCGGCGACGTGCGGCCTGCGAGCACGATGATCGTGGTCGCAGGCCTCCTCGATCCCCGATGGCTCGTCGAGATCGAGGCTGACGCGCTACTCCCCGCGTAGTAAGACTCCCGTATGGAGCGGGACGGCAGGCAGATCTATCCGCCTTCGATCACGGGCAAAGGTGCCCGGTTCGCCCCGGGCGGCAGTGTCCTCGACCATGCCTTCGGCCGGAGCGACCCGTACACGCTCGGCGTCGAGGAGGAGTACATGCTGCTCGACGGCGAGACGTTCGATCTCGTGCAGCACATCGACACGGTGCTCGCAGCGGTCGCGGGGCACGAGCTCGAGCCGCGCATCAATCCGGAGCTGATGCAGTCCGTGCTCGAGATCGCGACGCCGGTGTGTCACACGCCCGCCGAGGTCGCGGACCAGCTGCGCCACATTCGCGCCTATGTCTGCGGCATCGCCCGGGAGCAGGGAATGCGTGTCGGATCCGCGGGAACGCATCCGTTCAGCCTCTTCGAGCGGCAGCGCATCACCGCGCGCGACCGCTATCGCGCGCTGGTCGACCAGATGCAATACGTCGCCCGGCGCGAGCTCATCTTCGGCATGCACATCCACGTGGCGGTCGACGACGGAGACAAGGCGATCCAGGTCGTCAACGGGCTGCTTCCCCACATCGGCCCGCTGCTGGCGCTGTCGGCGAGCTCACCGTTCTGGCGCGGCGAGCCGACCGGGCTGCACTCGAGCCGGCAGATGATCTTCGCGGCGTTTCCGCGCTCGGGCCCGCCACCGCGCTTCAAGAGCTACGCCGACTACGCAGAGGTCGTCGGACAGCTCGAGAAGACGGGCTGCATCGCGGACTACACGCACATCTGGTGGGACATCCGCCTGCATCCCCGGCTCGGCACGATCGAGGTGCGGATCTGTGACGCGGTGACCCGCCTGGAGCACGTCGTCGCGATCGTGGCGTACTGCCAGGCGCTCGTGAAGCTCTTCTCGGAGCGCTACGACCGCGGCGAACAGATCCCGTCGTATCACCGCATCCTCACCACGGAGAACAAGTGGCTGGCCGGACGTTACGGCCTGGAGGCGCCGCTCATGGATCTCGCGACCGGGCGGCGCAACCGCGTGCCCGTGGCGCAGCTGATCCGGCGGACGCTCAAGGAGATCGAGCCGCACGCCCGAGAGCTCGGCTCCGAGCGTGAGCTCGAAGGCGTCGAAGAGATCCTTCGCAACGGCAACGGCGCCGACCGGCAGCTCAGGGTGTTCAACGCGAATCGCGACATCGTCGAGGTCGTGAGCGAGATCGCGGACCTGACCGAGGTGGCGGCCGAACCACAGTTGGCGACGTAGGGTTCGCGGGCGTGCTCTCGGTCGGCGACAAGATCTCCGCTGCAACCGTCTTGACTGCTCCCAACCAGCAGCAGACGCTCAACGCAGTCCTCGCGGACGGACCGGCGCTCTTCTTCTTCTACCTCTTCGACTGGTCCGCGACCTGAACCCACGAGATGGAGCTCCTGCGTGACAGGAGCCCGGAGTTCCTCGCGGCGGGTGTCCGCCCATTCGGCATCTCCGGCGATTCCGAGTGGACGCACATTGCGTGGGCCCAGGCGCTAGACCTGAACTTTCCGCTCCTCTCGGACTGGAACAAGGAGGCGATGCAGGAGTTCGGAGTCGAGAGCGAGTTCCGCGCCCACCGTGGCGTCGCCGATCGAAGCGCCTTCCTCGTCGACCAGGACGGTACGGTCCGCGGCGCATGGCGCTACGACACGGCAGAGGTGCCGGACTTCGACGAGCTTCTTCGCGCCGCGCAGGCTTTGTAGCGCTCGGCGCCGCTCTGTACCTTGCGGCCGGCGCAACCGCGACGTGGCCCGCGCTCCAGCATGCTCGGTCGCACTTCCTCTCGGGGGGCGCACCTTCACACGGCGAGGCATCGCCGGGCGACCACCTACAGACGCTCTACCACTACTGGCTCGTCGGCCACCAGCTCGAACACGGCCGGGCGCCGTGGCGGGATCCATACAGCTTTCGGCCGGAGGCCAAGCGGCAGCCGAACTTCTCCGGCTGGCCCTACGGGATTCTCTTCTGGGCGCTCGGGGCCGTGTTCGGCCTCGTCGGGGGCTGGAACGTCCTGCAGATCCTCTTCTATGCGTTGGCGGGACTGGCAACGTGCGCGTGGCTGCGTGAGCTCGGACTGCCGCGCGGCCCGGCCCTCGCGGGCGGGCTCGCATTCGCGCTCGCGCCGTACCGGGTGGAACAGAGCGTCGGGCATCTGCTCGGACCGATCTCGATCCTCATTCCTCTGTCGCTCTGGGCCTTCGAGCGAGCTCGGCGCGGGAGTCGGTGGTGGCTGGCACTAGCCGCGGTCACGCTGGCATCGATTCCCCTCTCGGGACAGGTTCACCTCGCGCTCGGTGCGATCCCGTTCTTCCTCGGCTATGCGCTTTGCCGGACGCGCGACCCGCGGCTCTGGGTCGGCGCGGGCGCGGCGGCACTCGCTGCGGTCGGCGCAGGCCTCGTCGTCCGCCGGGCGGCCATCGAGCAGTCGACGCAGTCGGGCGGGCGCTCGCTGGACGAGATCGCGGTCTATTCAGCGCGCGTCGGCGACTTCTTCTCGCGACAGGTCGATCACTCGCGAAGCGAGCAGTTCGTCTTCCTCGGGTGGGCGACGCCGCTCGTCGCGCTCGTCGGTCTGCTGCTGCTCATCAGGTCGCGCCGATTCGCACTCGCCGCGATTCTCGGGTTGGGCGCTCTCGTACCGCTCCTGCTCGCGCTCGGGACGCGGACGCCGGTCTACTCGGCGCTCTGGCACGCGCTGCCGCCGTTCCGCTTCCCACGCGTGCCGGAGCGACTCGTGCCGATCGCCTGCCTCTGCATCGCGGCGCTGTTCGCCTACGCGGTCGCGCAGACCAGGCGGACGATCGTCGTCGTGCTTGCAATCGGCTTGCTCTTCGTCGACCTGCACGTGCGCCTCTACGGCGAGTCCGCAGCCGGTGATCCCGCGGGAATGGTTTCGTCTGCTCCCGGTCGCCTGCTCGAGCTGCCGGTGTTCGATCCAGGCGTCCATTACGGCAGCGTCTACCTCTGGTACGACACGGCGGCCGAGCGCCAGCGGCCCGGAGGCTACTCGACGACCGCGCCCCGGTCGGCGAAGGCGGTCGCCGACCGTCTCCAGCGGCTCAATTGCGGCGACTGGAGCGGAAACATGGCAGGCGAGCTCCAGCGGTTGGGTGTCGGCTCGATCGCACTGCACCGCGGGCTCTACGTGCACAACCAGGCAGTCCCGAGCAGCGGTTGGTTCGCCGCACGCGGACTGCTCACGCACGGCTGGAAGGTTCAGCGAACCTCCGGGCCCGTGTGGCTCTTCGAGCACGGCGGCATCGGCATCGCCCCGACGCGCGTCGAGCCTGCCCGCTCGCGACCCGTCTTCTGCCAGGGCTGGTTCGGGGACACAGGATCGGGCCGCTACATGAGCGAAGCGCATGCACCGTTCTGGATCTACGGGACCGGCAGGTTGCGGCTCGAGTTCGCCCGCTCCCCGCTACCTCGTCGCGTGACCGTCGACGGCCGTGCCGGACTCGACCTGAAAGGTCGTGGCTGGCATCTGGTCACCGTCGACGTGCCCCGGCTCGTGACCGTCGAGGGACAGAACGACCGCGTCGGACTGAAGCTCCTGCTTGTGGCTACATCCCCATCGCGTGGTACCCGGAATCCACGTACAGCGTCGTCCCCGTGACGTTCCTCGCGTCGTCCGAGAGGAGATAGGCCGCGGCGGCGCCGACGTCGTCGGCGCTGACATGCCGGTGCAGCGGCGACCGCTCCTCCACGATTGCCTCCATCGTCGGGAAGCCGGCGATCGAGCGCGCAGCCAGGGTGCGCACGGGCCCGGCCGAGATCGCGTTGATGCGGATGTTCTTCCGGCCGAGATCCCACGCGAGATAGCGCACCGAGGCGTCGAGGGTCGCCTTGGCAACGCCCATCACGTTGTAGTGGGGAACCGCGCGCTCGCCACCGAGGTACGTCATCGTGAGGATCGAGCCGCCCCCGCGCTGCTCCAAGAGCGGCTCCGCGGCCCTCGCGCACGCGACCAGCGAGTAGGCGCTCACGTCGAGCGCCATCCAGAAGCGGTCGCGCGGAGTGTCCGTGAAACGGCCTTCGAGATCTTCCGCCGCGGCGAAGGCGACGGAGTGCACGAGCAGGTCCAGCCCGCCGTCGAATGTCTCGCCGACTTCGCGAAAGACACGCGCGACGTCTTCGTCCGAGCGCACGTCGCATGCGGTTACGAGCGGACTCGAGATCGACTCTGCGAGCTCGCGGACGCTCTTCTCGATGCGCTCGCCCTGGTACGTGAACGCAAGCTCCGCCCCTGCATCCGCGAGCCGCCTCGCGATCGCCCACGCGATCGACCTCTTGTTCGCGCAGCCGAGCACCAAACCCCTCTTGCCTTCATAGGCCTTGCTCATTGCGCGAGCATAAATTGCTCCGTCGTTGGAAGCGGCGGTTCGTACTGCCTCAAAGACGGTGGGTTAGACGGCCGCGCGAGCGAAGCTCGCACGGCCTCTTGCGGCGCCGCGAGACGGCGCCTTAGTGATTCGGCTAGATTGCGTTCCCTTGCGCCGTTCTGTGGGTCTCCTTGCGGTAGCGGCGGCGCTCGCGTCGACAGGCACGGCCGGGGCGTCTTTCGTTCACATCGAGCGGAGCTTCGGGGAGGTGACCGTCCCTCGCGTACGCGCCGGAACGCTGACCATCCCACCCGGCCACGCCTCCGGCCGCGTGCGCGTGATCGTCGGCCTCCCACTTCCGGCACTCGCCTCCGAGCGCGGCCGCGAGCTCTCCGCGCAGGCCGGCAGCCGCAAGCTCAACGTCGCGAGCTCCGCGTCGCGCCGCTATCTCGCGCGGCTCGCAGCGGCGCAACGCGTTGCCGCAATACGGCTCCTGCACGCAATCCCGCAAGCACGGATCGGCAGGCACTACCAGGTGGTGCTCGACGGATTCGTCGTCTCGCTGCCGGTGACGAAACTCCCCCGCCTGGCCCGGCTCGGCTTTATACGGAAGATCTATCCAAGCGTCCGCTACCACCTCGCCACCGACACCAGCCCGTCCGTGATCGGCGCCACCGAGCTGCAGACGCTCACCGGCGTGAAGGGAGACGGGATCAAGATCGGCATCGTCGACGACGGCGTCGACAGCACGAACCCCTTCTTGAACCCAGCGGGCTATTCCTATCCACCCGGTTTCCCGAAGGGCGGGCTGAAGTGGACCACGCCGAAGGTCATCGTCGCGCGTGCGTTTCCCGGGCCGAATTCGGGCCGGGCGGGCCGACTGCCGATCGACCGCGCAGCTTCGTTCCACGCGACTCACGTCGCGGGTATCGCCGCCGGTGACGCCGGAACCTGCTCTCCGGGCGGCCGCGACCACCCGCCGACCTGCGGGCTCTCCGGTGTCGCGCCGCGCGCCTGGATCGGCAACTACCGGGTGTTCAACGTGCCGACGCCGATCGGGCACGTCGCCAACACCCCGGAAATCGCGGCTGCGTTCGAGTTCGCCGTCCGCGACGGCATGGACGTGATCAACTTCTCCGGCGGCGGCGCGGAGACGGAACCCGCCAACGACGCCATGATCGACGTGATCCGCAACGTGACGGCTGCCGGCGTCGTCCCGGTCATCTCGGCCGGAAACGATCGCGACCAGTTCGGCATGGGCTCGGTCGGCTCGCCTGGGTCCGCCCCCGACGCGATCAGCGTCGCGGCCGTCTCGAACACCCACGTCTTCGCCCCCACCCTCTCGGTCCGCGCGGCGGACGCGCCCGGCGACGTGCGCAGCATTGCGATCGCCGGCGCCGGCGGAAGCCGCTTCCCCAACTTCTTCGCATCCACCGGCCACCGGCTGGTCGACGCCGGCGCGCTGATCGCGGCAAACGGAAACCCGATCGACCGCCGCCTCTGTGGTCCCGAGGACGACACGAACAATCCCGACAAGTCCCAACTGCGGGCCGGATCGCTCGACGGCGACATCGCACTGGCATCTCGCGGGCACTGCACGTTCGTCTCCAAAGCCATTCGCGCTGCACGCGCAGGAGCGATCGGCCTCGTGTTGGTCGACAATCGCGCCGGAGGCCCGGACGACATTCCGATCGAGCTGCCTTTGCCGGCGGGAATGATCTCCGACCTCGACGGCGCCCGGCTCCGCGCCTACCTCGGCGCGACCGGAGGCGCCGCCGTCGTGACGATCGGCAACGCCGTCGAGCGCGTCGAAACGGGCCGCAGCGGCATCGTCACGAGCTTCTCCTCCGGCGGGCCCACCGCCTTCGCGCATCTGCTCAAGCCCGATGTGTCGGCACCGGGAGGCCAGATCCTTTCCTCCACCCTTCCGGAATTCACCGGTGGCGCGCCGTTCGCAGTCTTCGACGGCACCAGCATGGCCGCGCCGCACGTGTCGGGCGCCGCGGCGCTCCTCCTGCAGCTTCACCCGGGCTGGTCGCCGCAGCAGATCAAGTCCGCCCTGATTTCGACCGCCGTTCCAGCCTGGGGGGACACTGCGCGCACCCAGGAGGCCGCCGTCACCCTCGAGGGCGGAGGCCTCGTCAACCTGCCGCGCGCAGCACGGCCCTTCGTGCTGACCGAGCCCGCTTCGCTCTCGTTCCAGGATCTCGACGTCAACCACCGGAGCGACAGCAGAGCGCTGCTCGTTCGCGTGACGGACGCCGGCGACGGCGCAGGAACCTGGAACGTGCAACTCGTGCCGCAAGCGACCTCGAGCGGCGCCTCGCTCGACGTGCCACCGGCCCTCGTCGTCCCGCCGGGAGGTGAGGCAGACCTCGTCGCGGTGGCGCGCGCCGGCACCGAGGCGACGGCCGGCGAGGACTACGGCTTCATCCTGTTGCGCCGGGGCGACGTCACGCGGAAGATTCCCTACGAGTTCTTCGTCGGGAGGCCGCAGCTCGAACTGCTGCAGCCGAAGCGGCTCGAGCGCCTGCAGCTCGGAGACACGGTGAACGGGCCGAACCGCGTCTCCGCGTACTGCTGCCCGTCCGAACCGTTCGGTCCTCCGCCTGACTACGTCGGCCCGCCGATGAACGAGACGGGAACGGAGACGCTCTACGTCACGAGCATCAATCAGCCCGTCGCCAACATCGGCGTCGCGATCGAAGCCGCGCGCGCAGGGTCGAGGGTCGATCCGTGGTTCCTAGGCTCCCCCAACGAACGTGCCGTGCAGGGATACGCCGGCACCCCGGTGAACGTCAACGAATTGATGTCCGATTTCGGTGTCGACGTCGGCGCAGCGGGAGCGTCGTTTCCGAAGGTGCAGCGCTTCTATGTCTCGGTCGACTCCGGCTCGGACAACTTCACGCATCGCTCCCTTCCGGGCAGCTACGTGCTCCGCTCGTGGGTCAACGACGTGCGGCCGCCGCGAATCCGGCTGTTGACGAAACGGGTCACTGCCGGACGTCCGACCATCGTCGCTCGCGTCACCGACAAAGGCGCCGGCGTCGATCCGTTCTCCCTGGTGCTCGGGTACCGCGGCGTGCTCGTCGGCGCGGCGCTGTACGACCCGACCACCGGAGTGGCGGCCTTCCCGTTGCCACAGCAAGCAGCCAGGATCCCGAAGGGCCGAACGCGCGCGGTCATCACCGCGGCCGACTACCAGGAGTCCAAGAACGTCAATTCGGTCGGCTCCGACATTCTTCCGAACACGGCCTTCCGCCCTGTCGGAATCACCGCCGTGCCGGGCCCGGCGCTCACCTGGGTCACCCCGGCCGCGAACCGCTGCGTGGCGAAGACGGCCGCCCTGGTGGTTGTCGCGAGCTCGACGAAGCGAGTGCGGTCGGTGCGCTTCCTCGTGGACGGGAAGCAGATCGAGATCGTCCGGAAGGGCGCCGCCGACGTCTTCTCGGGCTCGTGGGCCACGGGCCTGGTGCCGGCAGGAAAACACGATCTGCGCGCCGTCGTGACCGACGCCGGCGGGCGCACCTTCGCCGCGACGCGTCACGTGAAGGTCTGCCGGTAGATCACGACCGCGTAGCCGTCGTCACCGGCGCGTCGAGTGGAATCGGCGAGGCAATTGCCCGCGCGCTCGCCGGCGAAGGCTGGCGACTGGTGCTGCTCGCCCGTCGCGAGGACCGCCTGCGCCGGCTCTCCGAGGAGCTCTCTTGCGAGTACGAGGTGTGCGACGTCGGTCGGCGCAGGGACATCGAGCGGGTCGCGGCGGCGGTTTTGTCACGTCATCCGCAGATTCACCTGCTCGTGAACAACGCAGGAATCCCCGGGCGCGCCGGCTTCGCAACGATCGACCTGGACCAGCTCGAAGAAGTTCTTCGCGTCAACTATCTAGGGGGTGTGTGGTGCCTGCGCGCATTCCTGCCCGGGCTCGAGGCAGCGCGACGCTCGGACGTCGTGAACATCGTCTCGGTCGCGGGCACGGTCGCGTTCGCGCCGTCGGGCCCGTACTCGGCCTCCAAGCACGCCGAGCTGGCCTTCTCGCGCTCCACAGCCGCGGAGCTGCGCGGGCGCGGCATCCATGTCCATACCGTCAATCCGGGTTTCGTGGAGACGCAAGGGTTCCCACAGGCGTCAACATTGCGCAGCGCGCTCCTGCGGCGAATCGTGGTGGGCCCGGAGCACGTGGCGCAGCGTGTCCTCGAGGTGCTCGAGCGCGACACGCGGGAGACGTTCGTGCCGCGGTGGTACCGCGCGGCCGCTGTCGCGCAGGCACTCGCACCCGGCCTGGTCGCGCGAGTCTCCTCCCGCGGCAGCTTCCGCGGCCGCTCCTAGGGCTTGCGCAACAGGTACCAGCCGCTCTCGGCCACGTAGGCCTCGGGGCCACCGGGCGAGAGCTGCCGCGCCCGCGCCCGTGCGTCGCCCTCGCAGCCGGCGAGGTCGAGGTAGTAGTCGAGCTCGCGGCGATGGGTCTGAAAGTGCGCGCGAATCAAGACGAGCCCGTTGGCCTCGAACAGCTGGCGGAAGTCGACGTCGGGCAGCGTCCGAGTGTGTGAAGGATCACGCGCCCGCTCGAAGCGGTCGAGATCCAACGCGGCCAGGGGATCCACCGGCGCGATCTGATCGTCGACGAAGACACGCCCACCCGGCGCGGTGACACGAGCAAGCTCCGCGATGGCCGGCTCCGGGTGCGCAATGTGATGCAGCGTGCGCCGCGTGCAGGAGAGATCGAACGAGCCCGTCTCGAACGGAAGGCTCGTCGCGTCTCCCTCGACGAACGTGGCGTTCGCCGGCGCGCCCTTGCGGGCCCGGTCGAGCAGTTCGGGAACGACGTCCACGCCTACGACCTCACGGACGAGCGGCGCCAGGGCGAGCGCGAGCGTACCCGCACCGGTCCCGCTATCGAGTGCGCGCTCGTCGCCGTGCGGTGCGACGAAGGTGCGGAGCTGCTCGCGCACGGTTTCGATCTGCTGCCGGGAGTGATCCGCGACACGCTCGGCCGTTGCGCCGAAGCGCTCGCGCACGTCGTCGACGTTCGACTCAGGCATCGATCACCGTCCTGCGAGCGCGGAGTGGCCCGCTCTCGATCCCGCACACGAGCTCGTAGTTGATCGTGTCCGCCACGCGCGCATGAGCCTCCGCCAGCACGCCGTGGCCGAGCAACACGACGGGTGTCCCGACGGGCAACTCCCGGTCGAGCTCGACCGCGAAGGAATCCATCGAGACGGTGCCGACGACTCGGCGCGGCTCGCCGGCGACCCGCACCTCGGTGCCGGTGAGGTCGCGCCGGAAGCCGTCGCCGTAGCCGACCGGCACGATTCCGATCCAGGTCGCGCTTTCGGCGACGAACCGACGGCCGTAACCGGTGCTCTGGCCGGGCTCCAGCCTCTTCACCTGTGCGAGCGACGTCTGCCACGACAGCACCGGTTCGAGCCCGTCCTCGACCGGGTCGGTGTTGAACGGCGACAGGCCGTACAGGGCGACCCCACAGCGAGCCGCATCGAATCGAGACTCGGGCAGCCGGAGTGCCGCCGCGCTGTTCGCGGCATGGCGCGTGAGGTGCCTGAATTCGTCCGTCGCCGCCTGGAAGCGCTCGATCTGTTCGCGCGCGAAGGCCGGATCGCTGTCCGCGGTGGCGAGATGCGTCATCAGCCCGACGACCTCGGCTGGAGGCGGAGGCAGCTCCGCGAGGCCGTAGCGGCCCATGCCGGTGTCGAGCTTCAGGTGGACGCGCACCCCCTCCGGGATCTCGCCGTCGGCGATCGCGAGCTCGAGACCGGCGGCGCGCGCCTGCGCGACCTCGCGGTTCGACCCGGCCGGTCCCAGCACGACGATGCGCTCGGTGCGGTACTCGTTCCGCAACGCGAGGCCTTCAGGGATCGTCGCGACGCATAACGCGGTCGCGCCGGCGCCGAGCGCGGCGCCCGCGACGTCGATCGCGCCGTGACCGTAGCCGTCGGCCTTCACGACCGCCCACAGCCGGGACCCGTCGAGCGTGCGCAAAAGCGTTCGCACGTTGCGTCGCAGTGCCCCGAGGTCGATGGTGATCTCCGAGCGGTGCATCACCTGAGCGCGAGCGGGAGCGAGTCGATCACATCGGACGCCACGAGGCCGACCTGGTGGGGCGCGAGCTCGGCGGCGCGGCCGTGCGCGACCGCGCCGGCGGCGGCGGCAAGGCGCGCGTCCATCCCTTTCGCGAGGAACGACGCGATCACCCCGGTCAGCACATCGCCGGTTCCGGCCGTCGCCAGCGCTGGCGTTCCAGCGTCGCAAACCAACACGCCCTCCCCGGGTGCAGCCACGAGCGTGCCCGGGCCCTTGAGGAGGACGACGCAGCCGTAGCGGTCGACCGCGCGCCGCGCGGCGTCGAGCCGGTGCGCATCCACCCACCTCGACTCCTCGCCGAGCAGACGCCCGAGCTCCCCTGCATGGGGGGTGAGCACACGCGCTGCGGGCCAGTCGGCGGCTTCGAGCTCGAAGAGGGCGTCCGCGTCGACGACGGCCGGCAGCTCCAAGTCCGCGAGCAGCCGGCGGACCAGCTCGCGCTCCTCGTCGCCGCGACCGAGCCCCGGCCCGACAGCAAAGGCCGAGGCGTGTTTTGCGAGCTCGTCCACTCGCTCGCGCGGAGCCTTCACCGCCTCGACGAGCAAGGTCTCGATGACCGGCAGCGTCTCCTCGGGCACGGCGACCGCGACGTAACCGGCATCCGCGCGGAAGGCGGCTTCGGCGGCAAGGCAGACCGCACCGGTCATCCCACGCGAGCCGCCGACGACGAGCACGGAGCCTGCCGTGTACTTCGTGTCTCCCTCGCTCCGGCGCGGCACGAGCGCTAGGACGGTGTCCGTGACGAGGCGATTTTCGGTTTCCGCAGGCTCGAGCCCGATCTCCGCGACCTCGAGCTCGCCGGCGTGGAACCGACCCGGAGCGACGACCAGGCCGACCTTCCGGCCGTGCATCGTCACGGTCACATCGGCGCGGACTGCAGCGCCGGGAACCTCTCCGGTCGACGCGTCGACGCCCGAGGGAACGTCGACCGAAACGACAGGTACGCCTGCGCCGTTGACGCGCTCAATCAGCCCGGCCGCATCGGGGCGCGGCTCGCCGCGGAAGCCCGTGCCGAACAACGCATCGATGATGACGTCCGGGGTGCCGTCGAGCTCCTCGCTCGTCTCACGTCCCGACTCCGCGAGCGCGCTGAGCGCGATCCTGCCGTCGCCTCCGTTCGCCCCCTGACCGCAGACGGCTGCGACTCGCTGCGCCTCGGGATACCGGCGAACGACGGCGTCGGCAACTGCCCGCCCCGCCCGCTCCATCAATGCCTCGACGTCGTGGCCCCGTTCGGCGGCTCGCATCTCGTCCGCCGTGTAGAGCGGCTCGAACATCAGTGTGCGTCGACGACGGCCACCGCGTTCGCCAGGTCGCGCGAGTGCGTCATCGAGAGGTCGATCGAACCGGCGCCCATGCGCTCGGCCCACGCCGCGAGCCGGCCGCTCAGGCGCACCGACGGCTTGGGCCGCCCCGCGATCTCGATCTCACGCCACGCGAATGCCCGGGCGACGCCGAAGCCCAGCGCCTTCCCGACCGCCTCCTTGCCGGCGAATCTTCCTGCATAGCTCTGGGCCGGATTCGGCCGCGAGTCGCAATACGCGCGCTCGGCCTCCGTGAAGCAGCGCTCCCGGAAGCGGGGGTACCGCGCCAGCGCCCGGCGCACGCGCTCGATCTCGATCAGATCGACGCCGACCGACGTCAAAGATGCTCCTCGAGCCAGTCCGGCAGCTGCGCGATCGACGAGATGATCCCGTCCGGGCGGATGCGATTCGCCTCGACCGCGTCGGGCCTGAACTTTCCCGTGCGGACCAGGACGGTCTTCATGCCGTGCGCCGCCGCGCCGCCGATGTCGGCCTCGATGTCGTCGCCGACCATCCACGTGAGGCTCGGTTCCGCGTCGAGCGCCTTCAAGGCGGTTTCGAAGTAGGGGGTGGAAGGCTTTCCGAGGACGATTGCCTCGGTGTCGGCGGCGTACTCGAGACCGGCTACGAACACTCCCGTATCGAGGAGTGGCCCGTTTCTCGTCTGCCACCACCGGTTCTTGTGCAGCGAATAGAGCTGCGCGCCGGCCTCGAGCTCGTGGAATGCGCGCGCCAGGTTCATGTAGCTGAAAACGAGATTCGTCTCAGGGGTCTCGTCGGCGCCGCCGATGAGGACCGCCTCCGCGTCCTCGCCCACCAGCTCGATCCCTTCGAGCTCGCCGACGATCGCCTGCATCGTCAGCGCGAGGACGCGCCGCCCGGCGAGTGTCTCTGAGGCCGCCCTGGGCGTGGTCTGGAGCTCTTCGTCGTCGAGCTCGATCCCCATGGCCCGCAGCTCCTCGGCCAGGGTTGCGCGTGCGCGCGTCGTGTTGTTCGTGACGAAGCGGATCCTGTGCCCGTCGGCACGAAGCCGCCGGACGGCCTCCGCCCCACCGGCGATCGGCTCGCCCGAAACGTGGAAGACACCGTCGACGTCCAGCAGAATTGCGGCCATGGACGGCGAGTCTATTCGTGTGACCCGTTCCGTCGTTCTTCCGCTCGCGGAGGTGCAGCTGCGATTCTCGCGCTCGAGCGGCCCCGGCGGACAGCATGCGCAGAAGTCGGAGACGCGCGTCGAAGCGCTGTTCGACGTCGAGGCCTCCGACGCCCTCACGGACAACCAGAAGCGGCGAGTCGTCTCCCGCGCGGGGCCGGTGCTGCGTGCGGTGGCCCAGGACGAGCGGAGTCAGCTCCGAAACCGCGAGCTGGCGATCGAGCGGCTGACCGAGCAGCTTCGCCGGGCGCTCCGGGTCGAGCGCCGCCGGGTGCCGACGAAGCCGACCGAGGCCTCCCGCCGGCGCCGGCTGGAGGACAAGCAGCGGCGTTCCCGGACGAAGCGGCTGCGGCGCGAACTAGACGACTGAGCGCCGCCCGTATCCACCCGGACCGCTTCCGCGTTTACGGGTTGAAAAGAATGGCGCCGATCTCCGTCACCCTAGCTAGGCGGGATCCACCGGCTGCCGTGGTCGCCCTCGTCGGGGAGCACGACGCCTACTCCGCTCAGCGGCTCGAGAACGAGCTCGCAGTCCTGCTCGAGGAGGGCCGTCGGATCGTGGTCGACCTCCGAGAGACCGAGTTCATCGACTCGACGACGTTGAGCGTCCTCCTGGTCGCGCGGCACCGCGCTGAGCAATCGTCGCTCGGCTTCGCGCTGCTCCTGCCCGATCGGACGTACACGCAGGTTCATCACATCCTCGACTTGACCGGCCTCGGCCCAACCTTCGCGATCTTCGGGAACCTCAACGATGCGCTCACCGCCGTTCGGGCGGGCCGCAGCGCCGGCCGTCCCGTCCGAGCCGCCTAGCACGCCGTCCGACCGTCCCCGTAGCTTCCGTCGGCGATGGATTACGACCCGCTCCGGCGTGGCGCCGCCGAGTTTGTCGGTACCTTCGCGCTCATTTTCGTCGGCGCGGGGTCGATCCTCACTATCGCCAAGGCGCTCGCGCCGGCACTGACGACTGCGCCGGCTGTCGACGTGTACGGCGGTCTCACTCTCGTCGGCGTTGCGTTGGCGCACGGGCTCGCGATCGCCGTCATGTCCTCCGCTGTCGGGCACATCTCAGGGGCGCACTTCAACCCCGCCGTCACGCTCGGGTTTTTCATCACTCGCCGAATCGCGCCGTCGCTCGCGGTCGTCTACTGGAGCATGCAGTTCGCCGGCGCTACGGTAGCCGCGGCGCTGCTGCGGTGGTTCTATCCCGAAGCCACGCGGCGACTTACGCATCTCGGTGCTCCCGGGCTCTCGAGCGGGATCACGGTGTGGCAAGGGGTCGTGATCGAGATGGTCTTGACCTTCTTCCTCGTCTGGGTGATCTTCGCGTCCGCTGCCGATCCCGGCGGCTCGTTCAAGTCGATCGCCGGGCTGGCAATCGGACTCACGATCACCATGGGCGTGTTGATGGGCGGTCCGCTGACAGGTGCCGCGCTGAATCCGGCTCGGGCGTTCGGCCCGGAATTGCTGTCACGCCACTGGAGTGACGCGTGGGTCTGGTACGTCGGCCCGTTCCTCGGCGGCGCGGTGGCTGCGCTCGCGTACGAATACCTCTACCTCCGACCTCCTCGCCCGGTTCCGGTCGGTCCACCCGAGACCGGCGTGGTCGAGCCACGCCCCGGCGACGCAGCAGTCTCCTAGACGCCCTACTCGACGGTGACGGTCTTCGCCAGGTTGCGCGGCTGATCGACGTTCAGTCCACGCAGGCGCGCGATGCGGTAGGCGAGCAACTGGAGCGGGAGCACCGCGAGGACCGCCTGGAGAAATGACGGCGTGCGCGGGATGTAGATGACGTCGTCGGCGTGATGCTGGATCCCCTCGTTCCCGTCCGTCGCGATCGCGATCACCTGCGCGCCGCGCGCCCTCACTTCCTGGATGTTCGAGACGACCTTGTCGTAGACCACCTTCTGGTCGATGGCGATGCAGACGACCGGCGTGTCGGAGTCCAGGAGGGCGATCGGTCCGTGCTTCATCTCGCCCGCCGAGTAAGCCTCGGTGGGGATGTAGGAGATCTCCTTCAGCTTCAATGCGCCCTCGAGGGCGATCGGCAGGCCGATGTGGCGGCCCAGGTAGAGGAAGAACGGCTTGTTGTAGTGCCGCTGCGCGATCTCCTCGATGGGATGGTCGGCGTCGAGGAACTGCTCCATCTTCTCGGGTAGGTCGAAGAGCTCCTCGAGGATGAATTCGATCTCTTCCGCTGGCAGCGTACGTCGGATCTGCGCAAGCTTGAGAGCGATCAAGGAGAGCAGGGCAACCTGCGCCGTGAACGTCTTCGTCGCCGCCACGCTGATCTCGAGCCCGGCCCGCGTGTAGAGAACGGCGTCGACCTCGCGGGTGATCTGGGTTCCCAGTTGGTTGGTGATCGCGAGCGTGCGCGCGCCCTGCTCGCGTGCGAGGCGCATCGCTGCGATCGTGTCGGCCGTCTCACCCGACTGCGTGATCCCGATCACGAGCGTGTCCTTCGAGAGCACCGGGTTGCGGTAGCGCCACTCGCTCGCGATGTCCGGCTCGACCGGGACGCGCGCCCATTCCTCGATGATGTAGCGCCCGGTCACAGCGGCGTGGTAGGCGGTGCCGCAGGCGACGATTACGATGCGGCGCAGGTTCTGGATCTCGAGCTCGTTGAGACCGATGCCCTCGAGCACGAGCTTGCCGCGACGTGCGCGGTCGCCGATCGTCTCGCGCACCGCCTCGGGCTGCTCGTAGATCTCCTTGAGCATGAACGTCTCGTAGCCACCCTTCACGGCGCTCTCGTCGTCCCAGTCGATTGGCTCGACCTCCTTGTGCTCGACCTCCCCTTCGTCGGTGAAGAAGCGCGCGCCCTCGGGGGTGATCGCGACGACCTCGTCGTCCTCGATCAACTGCACCTTGCGCGTCTCACGGAGGAACGCCGCAATCGACGAGGCCAGGAACATCTCGCCGTCCCCGACTCCGACCACGAGTGGGCATTGGCGGCGGGTGCCGACAAGAAGGTCGGGCTGGTCGTAGTGGATCACGACAAAGGCGAAGTGGCCCTCGAGCTGGCGAGACGTGGCTTGGACGGCTTCCACGAGATCACCGTCGTAGTTGTGCTCGACAAGATGTACGACGACTTCCGCATCGGTCTCGGAGCTGAAGCGATGGCCGTCTGCTTCGAGTGCTTCCTTCAACTCGCGATAGTTCTCGACGATTCCGTTGAGCACGATCGCGAGCCGGCCGTCCTCGCAACCCGTCAGCGGGTGGGCATTCCGCTCGTTGACGGCACCGTGCGTCGCCCAGCGCGTATGACCGAGACCGTGATTCGACTCCGACCCGTTCGGGCCGGCTGCGTCCTTCAGGAACTGGAGGTTGCCGACTGCGCGCACGTACTCGAGGCTGCCGTTCTCGCGCAGCGCGATGCCCGCCGAGTCGTAGCCACGGTACTCGAGGCGCTCGAGACCGTTGAGCAACAGCTCCTTCGCGGCGCGGTTACCGACGTACCCGATGATCCCGCACATCCGAAACTCCTCTCAGTTGCCGCCCCGTGCTTCAGAGGTGGATCGAAATGCTGCAGCTTCTCGGTTTTCCGAAAACGGGCTCCCGAAAACGCCAAAAGCCCGGCTGCGCGATCCGCCCCTTCGCCGAGACGGTCAGCCGAGCTCTCGTCGCACGAGAGCTGCGATCCTACCACAGAGGGTTTCGGCCTCCAGGCCGGTTTCCGCCTCGGCGAGCACCCTGATCACGGGCTCCGTCCCCGAGGCTCTGACCAGCACCCGGCCACGGTCGCCGAGCTCTGCGTTGAGGCGCGCCACCTCCTCCTCGATCGCAGGAGTGAGGTGTCCATGCGGCTCGAACGAGACATTCTCCTTCGCCTGCGGGTAGCGCGGCATCACGGCAGCTGCCTCGGCGAGTGGACGGCCGTGCAGTGCATTGCAAAGGAGGAGGGCGGCAACGAGGCCGTCGCCCGTCACGTGTCCGTCGAGCCAGATCAGGTGCCCCGACTGCTCCCCGCCGAGGAGGCCTCCTTCGCGGCGGAGCGCCTCGAGCACGTAACGGTCGCCCACGTCCGTGGTGACGACGCGGACCCCGTGCTCGGCCATCAGGCGATGCAAGCCCATGTTTGCCATCACCGTGACCGCGACCAGGTCGACCTCACGGTCGAGGGCGAGCACGGAGACGATCTGATCGCCGTCGACGACGTCACCGTTGGCGTCGACGGCCAGCATGCGGTCGCCGTCGCCGTCGAAGGCGACGCCGAGGTCGAGCTCGCCCGCGGTCACGGCGCGCTGCAGCGCACGCAGGTCGGTGGCGCCGCAGCCGACGTTGATGTTCGTCCCATCCGGCTCGTCGCCGATTGCGGTGACTTCCGCGCCGAGCTCCGTGAAGGCCTGCGGCGCGAGCCCCGAGTAGGCGCCGTTCGCGCAATCGACACCGATTCTCAAGCCGGTGAGGTCGGAGCCGAATCGTTCGACGACATGCTCCAGGTAGCTGTCCGTAGCGACACCGACCTCGTCGATGTCGCCGCCCCCGGTCGCCGCAGCGTCGAGCAGCGCCTCGATCTCCTCCTCCTCGGTGTCGGACAGCTTCTGGCCGTCACGATCGAAGAACTTGACGCCGTTGTACTCCGGCGGGTTGTGCGATGCGGTGATGACGCACCCGAGATCGAGCGTCAGCAGCGCGACAGCCGGTGTCGGCAACACGCCCGCGACGACCGCGTTCCCGCCGGCAGACGCTATCCCGCGCGCAAGCGCCTGCTCGAGCTCCGGCCCGGACTCGCGTGTGTCGCGCCCGACGAAGATGCGGCCGCGGCCCGACCACAGTGTTGCGGCGCGGCCGAGACGTTCGACGAGCTCCGGAGTGAGGTCCTTGCCGACAACGCCACGGACCCCGTCCGTGCCGAAGTACTTTCGCGCCAACCTATCGCTTGCTGAACTGGGGCGCCTTGCGCGCCTTGTGCAGGCCCGCCTTCTTGCGCTCGACGATCCGAGCGTCCCGCGTCAGGAAGCCGGCGCGCTTGAGCGGGACACGCAACTCAGGATCGGCTTCCACGAGCGCGCGGGCGATGCCGTGGCGGACCGCACCTGCCTGTCCACTCGGGCCGCCGCCGTGGACGCGGACCCGGATATCGAACGTTCCCTCCACCCCTGCGGTCTGCAACGGCGCCAGCGCCGACGTGCGATGCGCGGCACGCGGGAAGTACTCCTCGATCGTGCGACCGTTGAACCATGTGTTCCCGTCGCCGGGTCGCAGGATCACGCGGGCCACGGAGGTCTTCCGCTTTCCCGTCCCGCGGTACTGCGCGATCTGACTCATCTGTCCTCCCATGTCAGCGGCTGCGGCGCCTGCGGCCCGTGCGGATGCTCGGGCCCCGCGTAGATCTTGAGCTTCGTGATCTGTTGTCTAGCCAGCCGGTTCTTCGGAAGCATGCCCTTCACCGCAGCGCGGAGAACCTCTTCGGGCCGGCGCTCGAGCTGCTCGCGCAGCGTTCTGCTGCGGATCCCGCCGGGATAGCCGGAGTGGCGGAAATAGCGCTTCTGGTCGAGCTTGTTGCCGGTCACCTGGATCTTCTCGGCATTGACGACGATCACGAAATCGCCGGTGTCGACATGCGGCGTGTACTCGGGCTTCCCTTTGCCGCGCAGCTGCTCCGCGATGCGGGTGGCGAGCCGGCCGAGCGTCTGCCCATCGGCGTCCACCACGTACCAGTGGCGGTCGATTTCTCCTGGTTTGGCGTTGTAGGTCTTCATTGAAACGGCGGACAAACGGTGTCCGCCGGCGCAAAACTGTAGCAGCCGTGGGCCGAATCCGGCCGGCCTGGAGCGGACGATCTCGCCCAACGCTGGCGGTCGGAGGCGGGTCATTATGCTCACGCAGGTGAGAGGACGCACCGCCGCGCTGGTTGCGGCCTGCGCGGGGGTCTGCGTACCCGCCGCGGCCGCGGCTCCGTCTCAAGGCATCCAGACGGATGCGGCATTTGCCGCCAGCTACGCGCAACGCGGGGTGACCAGCGTGGCCGCCACCACTCAACGCGTCAGCTGCTATACGCCGGAGGTCTACTACCAGGGGAGCCTCGCGCCTGCGCAGGGATATCCGGACGGCGGCTCGACGTTGTGCAACGGCACTGCGACCACGGGCGAGGACATCGGCCCGTATGCGACGCAGGACGTCTCCAACCCGCCGCTCCGCGCGAAGGACTTCTCCGAGTCCGATCTGCATGTGGATCCGACGAATAACCGCCACCTGATCGGCATCAGCAAGTGGATCGTGAACAGCGAGGGCTACAACCACCTCGGCGGCTTCTTCGAGTCATTCGACGGCGGCGCGAGTTGGCCCCAACAAGGCCACATTCCCGGCTACGAAGGCTGGACGGACAACTCGGATCCGGTCGGGGCGTTCGATCCATGGGGGAACTTCTACGCCGTCGTGTTCCCCTACCAGTTCTCGTACATCCCGAGCGGCCAGCACTTCTTCCTGTCCCCGGACGTGAATCCCTCCCTTGCCCGCTCGGGACTTGGGATCGCCGTTCGCCCTCACGGTGCCGCGACGGCGACGGCCTGGAACACGACGCGTGGCGGGCAGCTGGATCTGATCGAGCGGACGCCGTTCGAGGGAAAACAGATCTTCGACAAGCAATGGCTGGCCATCGACACCAATCGCCACAGCCTTCATTTCGGCCGCGTCTACGTCACGTGGGCGGTCGGGAGCCAGGACAGCGACCTGCGCGTCTACGGTGCGTACGCGGACGCGCACAAGAACGGGACGCACACGAACTGGTCGCAGCCCCGGCTCGTGCTGCCGCAAGCCCGGCGGATCGGAGACAACGGCTCACTCCCGCGCGTCGCCCCCGACGGGACTGTCTGGCTGGCGACCTCGAGCTTCGGGAACTCGAACGAGCCGTATACGATGTCGTTCACCTCGTCGCGGAACGGCGGCAGGTCGTGGGCGCGCCGCCGCGTGATCGTCCGGCACTTCGTGGACGGCTACATGAACACGACCTTCCGCGCCGCTTTCGGGGAGGCGTTCGTCGTCGGCCCGCGCAAGGTCGGCCGCTTTTACCCCTTGTACGCCGCGTACGAGCAGTCTGCAGGCGGCGTCACGACTCTGTTCATCCGGGCTTCGTTCGACGGCGGCAAGCACTGGTCCCGCGCGACCCAGGTGAACGACGGGTCTGGCAAAGGCGACGCGCTCCAGCCGAATCTCGCGGTCGCTCCCAACGGAACCGTCGCGTTGGCGTTCTACGATCGACGGCTCGCCTGTCCCGAGTCGGACACGCCCGAGGCGACCATCGCGGGATTGCTCTTCGACCCGCGCGCGCCTCAAGGGCGAGAGAACTACTGCATCAACACGGCGATCCAGTTCTATCGTCCGAAGCTCCGGCCGATCGGTCACAACATCCGGCTCTCGCAGCACACCTGGGATCCACAACTGTCGTCGCCGCGCTTCGATTGCATCTGCAACCCGGTGAGCTTCATCGGCGACTACTTCGGCGTCGACTCCCGCGGCGGCTACACCTACACGGCGTCGGTCGAGACGTTCAACGCTTTCGGCGAGAACCCCGGCTACCACCAGCAGCAGCTGGTGTCGAAGATCCGTACGCCCTAGCAGCGAGAATTCGGTTCGTGATCAGGAGGCGAGTGATCGTCCGCGGACTCGTGCAAGGCGTCTTCTTCCGCGACTCGACGCGCCGGCTGGCACAACGCCACGGGGTGGCCGGCTGGGTCGCGAATCGCTGGGACGGCGCCGTCGAGGCGGTCTTCGAAGGCGAACCGGATGCGGTCGAGCGACTCGTCGCCTTCAGCCGCAAAGGCCCGCGTGGCGCTCGAGTCGACGCGCTCGAGGTGACGGACGAGGAGCCGGAGGGCCTTCTCGGCTTCGCCGTACGCTAAGCCGGCGCAGCGACGTCACAGTTTCGTACCCGTGCCTGGCACCGGCACGTGTCCGGAGGAGTCGCGCGGCCCCGGAGTTCGTTACTTCCTACCGCGCTAAGTCGGCGCAGCGGCGTCACAGTTTCGTACCCGTGCCTGGCACCGGTACGTGTCCGAAGGAGTCACGCGGGTGCGGAGCTCGTTACTCCCACTCGATCGTGGCCGGGGGTTTCGAGCTCAGGTCCAGGGCGACGCGGTTCACGCCCGGGATCTCATTGATGATCCGGCTCGAGATCGTCTCCAGCAGGTCGTACGGCAGACGGGCCCAGTCCGCCGTCATCGCATCGTCCGAGGTGACCGCGCGGATGACGATCGGATACGCGTACGTGCGCTCGTCTCCCTGCACGCCGACCGACCGGATGGCGGGCAGCACCGCGAACGACTGCCAGAGCTCGCGATACAACCCCGCGCGCCGGATCTCCTCCTGCAGGATCGAATCCGCCGACCGCAGGATCGCGAGCCGTTCCTCGGTGACGTCTCCGATGATGCGGATCGCAAGCCCCGGGCCGGGGAACGGCTGGCGCCACACCATCCGTTCCGGCATGCCGAGCTCCTCGCCGACCCGGCGCACCTCGTCCTTGAAGAGCAACCGCAACGGCTCCACCAGCTCCATCTGCATGTCGGCGGGCAGCCCACCCACGTTGTGGTGCGACTTGATCATCGCGGCCACTCCGTCTGCGCCGCCGCCCGACTCGATCACATCCGAATACAGCGTGCCCTGGACGAGGAAGCGAATGTTTCCGAGCTTGCCCGCCTCTTCTTCGAAGACGCGGATGAACTCCTCGCCGACGATCTTCCGCTTCTGCTCCGGATCGTCGACACCCTCGAGCCGGGACAGGAACCGCTCCTGCGCCTGCACGTGCACGAGCGGAACACGGAAGTGTCCGGCGAACGTCTCGACCACCTGCTCGGCCTCGTTCTCCCGCAGGAGGCCGTGGTCGACGAACACGCACGTGAGCTGATCGCCGACGGCCTTGTGGACGAGCAGAGCGGCGACTGCGGAGTCGACACCGCCGGACAGCGCGCAGAGCACCCGCTCGCGTCCGACGGCCGCGCGGATCCGCTCCACCTGTTCCTCGATCACTGCGGCGGGTGTCCACGCGGGCGGCGCGCCTGCGACGTTGTAGAGGAAGTTCTTCAGCAGTTCGGTGCCGTGCGGCGTGTGCACGACCTCCGGATGGAACTGCACGCCATACAGACGCCGTGTCGCATCCTCGAACGCCGCAACCGGAGTCGACCGCGACGAGGCGACGACTCGAGCTCCGGTGGGAGGCGCGGTGACGGTGTCGCGATGCGACATCCAGACCGTCTCGTCCTCGGGCAGGCCTGCGAACAGCTCCGACTCGACGGCGGTCAGATCCGTCTTGCCGAACTCTGATGCTCCCGTCCGTTCGACGGTGCCCCCGAGATCTAGCGCCAGCAGCTGCGCGCCGTAACAGATCCCGAGGGTCGGAATCCCGAGCTCGAACACGTCCGGATCGACATGCGGAGCGCCTTCTGCGTAGACCGATGCGGGCC
>WNFC01000583.1_pt1 | contig 37243 bp, 23 predicted proteins | sample 5400541 | NCBI WGS metagenome assembly WNFC01 (sample SAMN13153342, study PRJNA577476) | soil metagenome | isolation source: 120 cm saprolite under Douglas fir tree site 2 hole 2 replicate 1 | place: USA:California | collected 2015-04-18
GATCCGTCGGGAGCTGCCTCTGACTGTTATCGCGAGTCCGGCTGAGCCTGTCGCATAGGGCAAACGAGGATTCTCCTTCGTGCTTGCCTCGGCTGCTGCTGGCTCCGTGCTCGAAATTGGCGACGATGTTCATCGATTGGGTGGCCTTTGCTTTTTCATTCTTAGGGATGTTCTTGCTTTTGTCTTTTCTTTTGTCAGGCTGCAATCCACTGCCTGGCGACAGTTTCTGCCCTGATCCCTATGGCCCAGATGAAGCCCAACAGTTCACGAGCCACTGCGGTGGTGATCTTTCTTTTGTCCTTGCCTGCTGCAGCCAGTCGCATGTAACGCTTGTGCAGCCGGTGTTGTGCCTTCCACGCAATCTCTTTAACCTCTTCCGAAATACTCTCCTGTCGTTTGCGCAATCCGTACCAGATACATGGGGGGACGATGATAGCTCCATGCCGCTTCGACGACGATTCGTCTCAAGTGTGCGTTGCCGGTTTTGGTGATGCTCCCGCGCCGGGTCCGCTTGCCGCTGGAATCCTCGCTGGGCACGGCGCCGCAGTAACCCATCAGTTATCGTTGATGACCTGCTGTAACCCGGGCGAGGCCAGTTTGACCGCCTCGGCAATAGCTTGCTCCAGCCGTGCTACCCGTTCGCGCATGTGTTCGACTTCGTGCAGATAATCTATCCGCGTCGCTTCCTGAGCCCTCTGTGTGAGGCGTAGCTGCGCCACCCAAATCAGATAGGAACGCGTCCACGGCCTGATTCCAGACGGTGGGCGCTGGCCCGAGCGCAGCAGAAACTTGTTCAGCCGATGCCGTGCCCTCAACTGATCCTGCTTGGCTGCTTCGCGCGCACGCACCAGGTCGCGCAGCGCCTCGGATCCTTCGTCCGGAACCCACACTGCGGTCAGATCACCGGATCGGTAACAGCGCGCCAACTTCTCAGCATCGCGCCGATCCGTCTTCACCCGGTCACCAGCCTTCACTGGCACCAGTGTTGGCGCTATCACTTCGCACTTAACGCCCAGCTCTGCCAACTGCCAGTAGGTTACGTATCCGGTCGGTCCGGCCTCATAACAGACTCGCAGCTTCTCCGTCGGGCCCAGCTTCTTGATCAGCTTGCGTAGCGACTCTGCGCGGTTAGGAATGGTTCCAAGGCCTCGTACCTCCCCATCCGCCTCCGCAATGGCAACGGCTATCGTCTCGGCATGGACATCCAAACCCAAAAATCGTAACTTTTCCTTCATGACCGGCTCCCTTCCGCTTGTGGCTCTAAACTGTGCGTCCTTCCGAACTCACAGCCTAACCCACGATCAGCGCAGCGGCGCCGGTCACTCCATCATGACTGTTCCGCCAACTGAGACCCCAATTGAATCCCGGTGTCTGCGAGCGATACAAAGGATATTTGGCGAAAGTCTAGTATGCCGATCTGCTATTACGACTTCAAGACACGCCTGCTTACACCGGTTCTCCAATTAGAGGACCCATTGCCGGGGACGGCAAATCTGGCCGCTTCGCGCGACGGACGGACAGTGTGGTTTGCCCAGGGAGAACAAGTGCGTGGGCAAGAGATCGTGCCTGTGGCAGAAAAATTGAAATTCTGAATTTGGGTTACTGACGATTCTGCTTGCGCCTTACAATCTCATCAAGAGGCACTCCTAGCCTTCTTCTGTAACCGCTTGATCATTGCAATGTCGGCTCGCTTTTTCGTCTTTGCTGCTCTTTCTTCGCTTCTGTGGCCGCGGCGGTCTTCTCGCTTGAACCGCTTGGCCTTAGCTTTGGAACCAGATGTCTGGCTCCACTTTCCTCTTTTGAAAACGATCTGGTATCCGCCTGAAAGGATCTGGAAAGGACGTTTAACTTTGGACATCTGATCCAATTTCACTGAGCCAGACTTATGAAAATCTTCGAAATATGAGGGAAATACGAAATTGCTCATCGGAATACCATTAACGTTGAAGGTCAGTTCTTCGACCGGATCGGCACTCTCGTATGCATAGATAGTTTTGGGATCCGGACCAGTGGTCATCAAATTAGTTGCCGGATCGACCAGCATCTCTACAAGTTCGTGAGATGCTGAAACGCTCACCAGATCGTTGTTGTTGAGGGTTGTTTTCACGAAGACTTTGGATTCGGGTAACCCATCAGGAGTCAGATCGTGGTAGGCCAAGGCATCGGGTTGATCCGCATCGTCGAGAAACACGATTGCCCAGGATCCCTTTTGGAAATCATTCGTCTTGATGAGCTTTGCTGGGGTACCCCAAACCGGAGCGACATACTTGTCAACGTAAACCTGCATCGCGGCAATCAATTTGTCCAAATCCACTCCAAGCGGAACCGTCGCCCTATTAAAGCAAGCAATGGTTGGAACTAGTCCTTGGTTGAACGCGCTAAAAATAGGCCTCTTTGCCATGAAATCCTCCCAGGATTGAACAGAAACAGATCGACAGCATTCCTATGGTGTAGGCAACCTGATTAGCGTTTCTTAAAGTTTTAAGTTAATTTGTTGCTTAGTCCGTAGCTTCAGATGGATTCAGACAGCCTGGTCGAGGGGCTTTTCTCCTTCATCTTTTGCACGTGGAATGACAGGGCGGTCGAAACATTGGGCAAAGATCCAACTCGCTGATCCACTATCTCGAAGTGGAACTTACGCCTATCGCGGATCAGAGGTCTGAAGGGATTTTTCAAAGAGCCGAAGTACAAGAAAACTTGACATTTGCGCCCTGCTGCGAGCATCTTCATGACAGAAGTAGTTACTCATTCAGCGATAGGCCCCGTAGTCAATATAGAGCGGTTGGGATGTTTTGGGTGTTTTCCCCTTCGGCAAATTCTGATCGCAGGCTCTGCAATAAGTTCATCGGAAGTGTCTTAGCCATGACCTCCGCACGATGGGCACAGATAAAGGACATCTTTGAGGCGGTGCTCGATCGCGAAGAACGCGACCGGCCAGCCTTCCTCTCCAATCGTTGTCGAGGGGATAGTGACCTCGAGAACGAAATCAACCGTCTGCTTATCGCAGACCGTGAGTCGAGCGACCTTCTTAAAGTTCCGTTGTCAAATCTAGGGAATCTTCTTTCTTCCGAGGAGTCCACACGTTCGCTCGCGCTGCCGCAGATTCTGTGCGGTCGATTTGAGGTCCTTGCCTATCTGGGTGAAGGCGGCATGGGACAGGTGTATGAAGCTCTAGATCTGGAGTTGCGACAGCATATCGCGATCAAGGCAATAAAGCGAGAGATTGCCGACAATCCCGGTGTACTATCGCGTTTCAAGCGAGAGGTGTATGCCACCAGGAAAGTGACCCATCCAAACGTCTGCAGAACGTTCGACCTGGAACGCCACATCTTTTCCGACGCAGCTCCGGGTCTCCCTGAACGTGGAATCACCTTCCTCACTATGGAACTTCTGCGGGGCGAAACTCTCGCTCAGCGATTGCGCCTGAGCGGACCGCTTCCCTTGGATCAAGTTTCTTTGTTTGCGTTACAAACTGCGAAGGCTCTTCTCGCAGCACACGATGCAGGCATAATTCATTGTGACCTCAAACCGTCAAACATAATTTTGACGACCTCAGAGGATAACTTTCGAGCCGTTGTTACCGACTTTGGCGTGGCAAAATTTATGCTGCCACAATATACGAGCCTGCCTTCAGGACTAGTCACGCGCGATGGTCAGATTGCCGGAACGCCCTTCTACATGGCACCTGAACAATTTAGGCATGGGCACTGCAGCCCGGCTAGTGATCTATATTCGTACGGTCTGATCTTGTACGAAGCTCTGACGGGGGAAAAACCATCGCCCACCGATTGCTCGCCTGTCGAAATTCAGAAGAGACTCAATGAAGTGGGAGATCATTCGAAGGGTCTCGGATTTGAAATCGATCCGAAATGGAGTGTCGTCGTCTCTGGATGTCTCCAAGCCGATCTCAAAAATCGTTTCGCGCACGCACAACAGGTAATCGACCTGATCATGAGTGTGCCAGTTTCCCCGTCACTGGATCTCCCGGACAATAAGGGCGGCACCAGTAGAGTGGATGGGTTGAGCATCCCGTGGCGTCAAGTCACAGTAAGCCGGTTCGCTACGCCCTGGGCAAAGTTGGGACTCTGGTATGCAGCGGTGATCCTGGTGGTGTTTTTCATAGTCGCATCCGTAAGATACGTGCTATCAAATCGTCGTTCACAGAACCCGATCGCGGTCCCTTCCGTTGCTGTGCTACCCGTCGTCAACGTGAACGGTAATCCTGATCTGAATTATCTCAGTGACGGCATTACAGCCACGCTCACAAATGATCTCTCCGAGGTATCTGGTCTAAGAGTTCCCTCTCAGACCGTCGTTCGAAATCTCGGCAAGCCACTGGACCTCCAATCTGCCGGACGCCGGCTGGATGTGGATTCAATCGTAGCAGCTTCGGTTTCGAAAGAAACCGACCGTTTGTTGCTACAGATTGAACTCGTCAATGCGCATACCGGTGTACAACTCTGGGGTGAGACTTACGATCGCAAGGAAGGGGATCTCGCCGCTCTCCAAAAGGACATTGCGCAGGAGATAGCCTTCCGCCTGCGCCTGAAGGCTGAGAGCGCGCCAAACCAGAGAATCGAGCGCCAGCATGCGACAACACCCGTCGCCCGCGCCGCCTATCTCAAAGGTCAAGATGCAATGGCCGAGCACACTTCTGCTGGCTTCGACAGAGCCGTCAACGCGTTTCAGGAAGCGATCGATGCTGATCCCCACTATGCTCCTGCATTCGCCGAACTGGCGAACTGCTACACCCTCATGGCCTACAACTACAACCAGCCGCAGGCGACCATCGCCTTATTGACTAAGGCTAAGGAGAGCGCTCGCCGTGCTCTTCGACTTGATAGCACGTTGGCGGAGGCCTACGGGTCTCTTGCCGATATTGAAGCTCTGAGCGAGTTCGACTGGCATGATGCGGAACAGAACTACAAGAGAGCGGTAGAGCTTAATCCGGCCTATCTTCCAGCCCACATCTCTTATGCTCTTCATCTGCTTACACCTCTCGGGCGGTTTGAAGAAGCTCGCGCGCAGTTCGCCTATGCAGACCGAGTGACAACCAGGACTGTCCGTACGGACGCGAGTCTAGCACTTGCAACTTATTTCGCGCGACGATATGACGACTCTATTCAGAAGGCTTTGTCTGTCAAGAAGCAGTTTCCCGATTTTTCGGTAATCGACGAAATCCTCGCGGAAAACTATTTGGCCAAAGGAGAGCCGGCCAAGGTAATGAGCCTGCTTGCTCTAAGCCGGCCCGTATCAGACGATGCTCGTGCTGTGAAGGACATTATGGTTGGCATCGCATTCGCAAAACTAGGTCAAAGACGTAAGGCGGTGGAACAGCTGAAACACATTGAGGCATCGGAGTATCCGGGGTTCAGTCTCGACTATGAGGTTGCCGCTCTCGCTGCGGCAGTCGGAGATAATGGCAGGGCAATCAAATACCTGGAGAAGTCTTACGCTTACCGGGATACGAGCATTCTCTTTCTGAACGTTGATCCCCTTATGGATCCCCTGCGGTCGAACGTGCATTTCCAGCGACTGTTAACCAAGCTCAATCTGCATTAAACCGTCACCACCTGAAGATGAAAAAAATAAAAAGGGAGGAAACATTCATGACGCAAAGAGAAATGCTGAAAAAATTAGGTGTCAGCAAGGATGAACTTCACGACCTGTTAACGAAAATGTCCAACTTGCAGAAAAGGCTGAGTCCAAAACAACGCAGGCTATTTCAAGAGTCGATGCCAACGCTGCAGGATGCCGCAATCGCATTTGGACCGGACGTGGATCCATTGGACGTGCAAAAATTCTTCAACAAGGCACATCCTATAGCGGGCCTTGCGGGGATACGGTTAACGGTGCCCAACCCTGTTGGGAACGAGCCGCCAGATGGAGACGCCTAAACGTTCCTTTCCCAAGATTGCGGGAACGCAGCGAACGCTACACGCCGAGGACACCTTGCATCGCGTTCATGAAGCGGCGCGGACCCTGGGCGTCACGCGCCTAGCGGATATCACTGGGCTCGATCACGTCGGCATTCCCACCTATAACGCGGTCGTCCCCGCATCCGCTGATGCAATCTCTGTATACACGGGCAAGGGGCTGCGTCCTGTCGATGCGAAGGTGGGAGCATTGATGGAGGCGATCGAGCGTCAAACAATCCTCAGGGAAAGACTGCCACTGCTGGAGGGCACCATCGCGGAACTGCGGCAGACGAATGCCGTTCTCGACCCGAGAGATCTAAAGGAGAAACTGTGCGCCGGTTACTCGGAAAAACATCCCTACTCTTGGATCCTCGGGACAGATCTGATGTCCGGTTGCGACATCCTGGTGCCCGCCAAATTTGCCGGGTACCTGTGGAACGAGGTCCCCCACCCCCCGTGCTTCGAACATAGCACTACAGACGGCATGGCTTCAGGAAACATCCGGGAGGAAGCCATTTGTCAAGCTCTCTGCGAACTGATTGAGCGGGACGCATGGACGATGGCAGAGTTAGGAGCACACCTGCTTCCCTGGGCCCGCCGTCGCGTGGTCGACCCTCGAAACGCTGAAAACGGGCCGGACGACTTCGAGATGTTCCCATGCCTCGATCTTGAGGACGACCCGGTAGTCGAGCTCTTCAATCGGGCAGGGCTGCACCCGGTTCTGCACGACGTCACCTCCGACCTGGGCATCCCTACCATCTTCGCCGCCATTCCAGACGAGATGCTGCCCGGCTTTCCCATGGTCCACTTCGGTCTGGGCGCCCATCCAGATGCTCGGGTTGCGGTAAGAAGGGCTCTCACCGAGGCGGCCCAATCACGTTGCGTCGACATACAAGGCGTTCGCGAGGACATTGTGCCCGCTGGGTCTGCTCCGACTGTCATAAACCTGCATTCCCGCCGCATTGAAAAGATTAATCGGCAGCAATGGATTCTCGGAGAATCGAAGGTTCGGCGTAGGCTCTCAGATATTCCTTCCGTCGTCCACGATGACATTCAGATGGACGTCGAGCATATCCTCTCCCGACTAAAGGCCCGCGGCATCGGCGAGGTCATCGTCGTGGACTTCACCCCTCCCGGCGCCCCTTTCGCCGTGGTTCGCGTCATCGTGCCTGAGCTAGAGACGTGGTCAGTCTGCCACGGTCCATTGGGGCGACGAGCCCTCAATTTCTGGCGGAGCCATGTTTGATACTGCGATCTTTTTAGGCCCGAGTCTGGACGCGGCATCCGCTCGGTCGATCCTGAAAGCGGCGTACCTTCCGCCCATCAAGCGAGGCGATCTCTCGCAGCTCAGCAGCGAGATCAAAACAGTCGGCATCATCGACGGCGAGTTTTATCAGAGCCTTGCCGTATCTCCGAAGGAGGTGCTTCAGCTCTTAGATCGAGGCATCAAGGTCTATGGTTCTTCGAGCATGGGAGCATTGCGAGCCGCCGAAACCCACATTTACGGTACGGTCGGCATGGGTGCGATCTTTGAGATGTATCGGGATGGAATGATTGACGCAGACGATGAAGTGGCGCTCACGTACGACCAGGATAGCTACCGTTCGTCGTCCGAGCCCCTGATCAATATCCGATTCGCATTGAAGGCTGCCGTCCTCGAGGGTCTCATACCGGAATCCACAGCAGATGGACTTATTAGAGAGATGAAGGCTCTCTACTTTCCGTTGCGATCGTATAGGCTAGTCGTTCAGATGTTCCCGCAGCTGAAGAGTTTCATTGAGAAAAATGGTCCGAATCAAAAACGCGATGATGCAAAATTACTACTTCAGACGATTGCGGGAAACGGAGCGTGATCAGCTTCGGTAGTGGAGTAGGCGGGAACGGGACTAAACAGCTAGTTCACGCCAATCCTGCCGGGTCCGGCTACCGCGCCCGAGCACTGATAATTCTATGACCGGTTATTGGATCCGTTTTGCATCGGCTTAACGCTGACCTTTCTGAAGAATAAGGCTTTCCTGTCGCCCCAAGAGGAAAAGGTCGCAGGCGTCATCTACGCTTTGCTAAGCGACGAAGGCGTTCACCGCCGATTGCGGAGCGCGCGAATTCGCGCGGTTGCTTCGGTAACGGATGTAGTACCGAACTCAGCATCCCTAAACGATATCCATGATTCCGGTTCATCACTCCATTGGAGCGGGTAAGCCATAGGATTATCAGGGATTTGCCTGTCCTCAGCGATGGGGTTTTGTTGGCACTCCCACAGGGCACAAAATTTGCACTTTTTGAATTAAGCAAACAATTGCGCTGTCTGGTGGTTAATATTTGCCGCTTTTATGTCGTGGAAAGGCTTTGTATTGTGGAAGGAATGAGTTAATTTATTTTTTTTATATTAGCCAACCACACGAGCTTGACCGGGCATCTCCTTATTCAGTGCGGGGAAGGTTCCGCACACTTTACCCTCTGCGGAGACCACCCATGATGATAAAGCGCCTCGTCATATTGACTGCCTTAGCTATTAGCAGCGCTGCTGTTGCCCGTGCCGATTCCATCAGCGGTTTCTTTTCCGCTACCGGAGTCGATTCCTTTACCAGTTCAACCCTCATGTTTGCACCCGGCACTTCGGTAGTCGCAGGAGCAATTGGAGGTACCTTCGCTACCTACTTGACGGACGGCAACCCAATCAACTTTGTTTCCGCTACCATACCCTATGTGCAAGGAAACAATACGCCACCGTCAATCCAACTCTTCTCGACTACTGAGGCCGGGGAAACCTTCGGCTTCACTGTAACCTCCTTTAACGCAAATCTCGTAACTGGAACTCCTGCGACCATAGGGTGCCTTACCGGCAATACCTGCCTCGACATCACGGGATTTGGAACCTTTACGGGAACGGGGGCGGTGACCTACACGCCGACTCCAGCCCAGTTCCAATTTACCTCACAATATGTAGTCGGCCAGTCTTTGGGCACCCTCACATCGTTCTCTGCGTCGGCCTCGGCTACTCCCCCGCCTATTCCGGAACCAGCATCGCTCGCTCTCTTCGGGACCGGTTTGGTCGGACTCGTCGGGATCGCTCGTCGCAAACTCAGCGCTTAAACTTGTACTTGTTCAGTAACACCATACGGGAGCCGCAACTGGCTCCCGTATGTTTTTAACATCCGTCAGCTACCACTGGAGCAGAAGCCGCTCAGAGCAGAAGGCTGGACCGATGGTCCCGATCATGCGCTTAGCGACCGGACTTCGCGGACGGTGGAGAAGAAGGTTCCATATCGCCATTGCGAAGGCAGTTTGAGGAGATTGCGATGCGAACAGTTGTTCCTTTTTTAAGCAAAGATTTGCACTGTATTGATGGCCTGCCGTCGAAAAATAAATTAACTCGTTCTTTCTACGGCACTAACTGGAAGTATTCGCCGCATCAGATTGGCACGGCACCTGCTTATAATCACTGCGAGGACGTTCCTCGAACGTATGCTGTTCCCCCCGGGAGACCACCCATGATGATAAAGCGCCTCGTCATATTGACTGCATTAGCTATTAGCAGCGCTGCTGTTGCCCGTGCCGATTCCATCAGCGGTTTCTTTTCCGCCACCGGAACCGATTCCTTTACCGCCTCAACCCTCACCTTTGCACCGCCGCAGAATTCGGTAGTCGCAGGAGCAATTGGAGGTACCTTCGCTACCTACTTGACGGACGGTAACCCAATCACATTTGCAACCGGCCCCATACCGTATGCGCAAGGGAACAATGTTCCACCCGCAATCCAGCTCTTCTCGACTACTGAGGCCGGGGAAACCTTCGGCTTCACTGTAACCAACTTTAACGCAAATCTCGTAACAGGAACTCCTGCGACCGTAGGGTGCCTTACCGGCAATACCTGTCTCGAGATCACGGGAATGGGAACCTTTACGGGAACGGGGGCGGTGACCTACACGCCGACTCCAGCCGAGTTCCAATTTACCTCTCAATATGTAACCGGCCAGACTGTGGGCACCCTCACATCGTTCTCTGCGTCGACTTCGGCTACTCCCCCGCCTATTCCGGAGCCAGCATCGCTCGCTCTCTTCGGGACCGGTTTGGTCGGACTCGTCGGGATCGCTCGTCGCAGGTTCAGCGCCTAAACTTGTACTCGTTCAGTAACACCATACGGGAGCCGCAACTGGCTCCCGTATGTTTTTTAACATCCGTCATCTACCACTGAAGCAGAAGCAGTTCGGTGCAGAAGGCTGGACCCATGGACCCCATCATGCTGTAGCAACCTGGGCTTCCGGGGCGATTGAGCAGATAGTCCTGCATAACCGTAAGAACCGAAACGGAGGAGAGATTTCCGCGCTGCCGAAGAGTGTTCCAGGATGCAGCCAGAGCATGGGGAGGCAGACTAAGACTATTTTCCATGGCTCGGAGAACCTTGGGGCCGCCGCCATGAAAGATAAAGCTGCAAATGTTTCCCATACTCAGGTCATTGTCAGCGAGGAAGCTCTCGACGGTGTCACGAAGCTCTGCTTTAACGAGCTCGGGAACTTCAGGGGAGAGGATAATGCTAAAGCCGTTGTGATTGATGGTCCATCCCGTCAGATGCTCCGTGTCGGGATAAAACGTGGAACGAGTATTAACGACGCGCGGACAAGGATTCTGAACGCTAGTGGGCCTTTGGGCGTGCGGTGTCTCCTCTCCAGCCAGGACCACGGCTGCGGCGCCGTCACCGAAGAGTCCGCTGGCGACGATATGAGCCAGGGAGTAGTCGTTCTCCTGCCACGTGAGGGAGCAGAGTTCGACAGAGAGCAGGAGCGCATATTGTTTGGGGTATGCACGCACATAATCAATCGCTCGCGAGACTCCGGCGGCTCCGCCAACGCAGCCGAGACCGAAGATCGGGGTGCGTTTAATGTTCCTGGGGAAGCCCATGCGGTTGACGAGACGGGCGTCGATGCTTGGACAGGCGATACCGGTGTGTGACGTAAAGAAGATGGCGGAGATATCCGATGGAGCGAGTCCGGCGTGATCGAGCGCAATCTGGATACATTGCTGACCAAGTTCGACAGCTCCCTTGATCCAAAGATCGTTGTTTGGGCCGAAGCCGGAGAGCGTTCCTAAGCTTTCAAGGGGAAACATAATGTTGCGGAAATCTACGCCACAGTTCGAGTGAAGGCGATCCATGACGTCAGGAATCGACGGTTTGTTCTGGATACGCTCTTTCAGAGCTTGGGTGATGACTGCCTGCGGGTATCGATGCGCAGGAAATGCTGTACCTACAGATGCAATGCGCATAGTGGAGCAAACCTCGTGTGGAGAAGGGGTTGGTGTTTACATGCTGAGGCCTAACCATCAGCAGTCAATATTTGGCAGGAGGTCGAACAATGCCGGGGCGAGGCGCGAGAGTACTGCATCCAGCGCGCAGGGAGAAGGCCCGGTAGGGCTATGAACTGAGTATAGACCAAAAAAGGTTGCCTGGTGCCACAGGCTTTATTAACTTTAGTGGTATTCCTTCTAGGAGTCTGCTTCAGGTATAATAACGTCCCGCCAAACAGCCGAACGGGTGGCCCACCCCTTAGCTTTATCCCTTCGAATCAGAAATTTTTGTTCCGCCATGGAATAATCTTTGCGCAACCCAGTTTGGATACGTACAGGACATCTGACTTCAGGCCGTGGCTCTTGCTAGTCCCGTCACGGTTTTTGAGGATTTGGGGTCAAGGGATCAGCCAGCTAACGTCTCGCACACGCGTATCATTTCCCGCATGAGACGCTTCACTTCGACACGTCGAGAATTCTTGCAGACTGCGGCCGTCGCCGGGTCCGGAGCCGCATTCGGTCACATTACGCCAAGCCTGCTTTGGGGCCAATCTTCCTCATCTGGCGAGTCGAAGTCCGTCCCTGTGTGGGCGTCAAAACCGATGCGTTGGACGCAACTCACTCTTGTCGAAGATGACCCTGCTCACTTCGACCTCGCTTTCTGGCTCGATTACTTCAAGCGCACACGCTCTGATGGCGTGTGCCTCAGTGGCGGAGGCTGCGTCGCGTACTACCCGACTGAGATTCCTTTTCACCATCGCAGCGTCTGGCTTGAAGATCGTGATGTCCTTGGTGAACTTATCTCCGGCTGCCGCAAGTTAGACATGTCCGTCCTCGTCCGAACAGATCCTCATGCCACCTATGACGACGTGAAAATCGCACACCCGGACTGGATCGCCGTTGATGTTGACGGCAAACCCCGCCGTCATTGGTCTTCGCCCGAGATGTGGGTCACCTGCTGTTATGGTCCTTACAACTTCGAGTTCATGACAGCTGTGCACAGAGAGATCATGTCACGTTATCGCGCCGACGGTCTTTTCATCAATCGCTGGGACGGCTCAGGAATGTGTTACTGCCAGCACTGTGTCGCTAATTTCAAGGACGCCACCGGCTTCGAGCTGCCGCGCTCGGCCACTGAGCAGGGCCCCTCTTACCGTGCCTATCTCATCTGGCGGCAAGAGCGGCTCATCAGCCTGCTCGATGTCTGGAACGCCGAGATCCGAAGGATCAACCCTGAAGCGGCCGTCATCCCCAACAATGGCAGCGGTGCGTTGACTCCGCTGAACGCGCTTGAAACAAGCCGCCGCGCGCCTATGCTCGCTGCCGACCGCCAGGCACGCCACGGCCTCGCCGCGCCATGGCTTATCGGCAAGACGGCAAAGGAGTATCGCGCAACGATGGGCGACAAGCCTGTTATCGGTCTCTTCGGTGTCGGCCTAGAAGAACCGTATCGGTGGAAGGACAGCGTTACCAGCGACGCCGAGATTCGCATCTGGGTTCTGGACGCCATTGCCAACGGTATGCGTCCGTGGTGCAGCAAATTCTCCGGTACTCTCCATGATGAGCGTTGGCTTAAGGGCGTTGAAGAAGTTTATCTCTGGACGGAAAAGAATCAGCAATACCTCGTGCACCAGCGATCGCTCGCGCGAATCGGATTGGTTTACTCCCAGCAGACGGCCTGGTACTACGGCCAGGGGCATGCCGAAGCGAAGGTGGAGAACTATGCTCTCGGCTGGTATCAGGCTTTGATCGAGTCGCGCATCCCCTTCGAAATGGTGCATGACCGCCTACTCGACCCCGCACACCTTGCTCCGTATGCGACGCTCATACTGCCTAATCTGGCCGCACTCAGCGACGCGCAGTGCGACCAACTCCGCGCCTTCGTCAAGAACGGGGGAAACCTTATCGCTACGCATGAGACTAGTCTTTACGATGAGTGGGGCGTGCGCCGCGGGAACTTCGGCCTCGCCGATCTCTTTGGAGTGGATTGGACAGGCAAAGCCGAAGGACCGATGCTCAACTCCTACATCCGCCTGGAGCATGACGCGCTACCGCATCACATCCTCTTCACCGGTCTTGAAGACGCACCTCGCGTCATCAATGGCGTCACGCGCCTTGAGGTTACACCGCGGGAGACGTTCGCAGAGATGCCGCTCACGCTCATTCCAAGCTACCCTGATCTGCCCATGGAAAAGGTGTATCCGCGGACGACAAAGACTGACATCTCCTGCCTTTATCTCGGCCAGACCGCGGGTCGCGTAGCGTACTTTCCCTTCGACATCGACCGGACTTTCTGGGAGGTGTTGTGCGCCGATCACCTCAAGCTGCTGCGCAACGCAGTTCTTTGGGCGAACACGGAGATGCCGGTCGTTGAGGTCAATGGACCTGGTTTCGTTGATGTCACCGTGTGGAAGAACGCCGGCTCCATTACGATCCACCTCGTCAATCTCACAAACCCAATGGCGATGAAGGGCCCATATCGCGACTTCTTCCCTATCGGAGCGCAAACTCTCAAGCTTCGTCTGCCCAGCGGCGTTCGTGCCAATCATGTACGCCTGCTCGTTGCGGATAGGAGCGTCGCCTTCGAGCTTTCCGGCTCCGTGCTCACAGTTACGGTACCGTCCATTCTCGATCATGAGGTCGTTGCGATAGACATCTAGCTTTAGAGGACGTTCGGGCCATACGAGGTGACTGGGCCTATGCAAATGCCTGACGTGATTTGGTCGGGACGTGAAGGCCCCCTTGCAATCTGCGGCTGAGGCTCGTAACCTCCTCCATCGGGGGGATTTTGGCATCCGAATCCAACCCGAAGACGATGAACATCGGAATTTTGTGCACGCATTTTAATTCTCCATGACTGTCGCGATATTGTGCGGCAACTAGACAAGTTCTCATTCAGAGGTGATTAACAACAATGCGAAGACGCGATTTTGTTAAGGCGATGGTGGCGGCATCGGCGTCCGCCAAGACGATGTTAGGACAACAGACGCAGACTCTGGTGGCGCCCTCTGTGCCGCCTGCAGTGCCGCCCGCGGCGCCGACGGCCCCAGGGCCTGTGCCATGGATGCGTGGACTAATGGAGGTGAAACCGCTGTCGATAGCGTCGGTAGTTCCTGATGCTGTGGCGCAAACCGAAGCGTATTTTTTCAATGAACAGCAGCTCGCGACCCTGCGTCGGTTGAGCGAAATCCTATTACCACCTCTCAAGGGTTATCCGGGCGCGAAGGAAGCCGGTACGCCGGAGTTTATCGATTTTCTGATTGGGGTTTCGCCTACGGAGCGTCAGCAGATGTATCAATCCGGCCTGGATCGGCTCCACGCGGAAGCGAAGCAACACTTTGGTGTGGCGTTTTCAGCGCTGGAGAAGAGCCAGGCGGACCAACTCATTCGTCCCTGGTTGAGGACGTGGATGACGGACCATCCTCCAACGGAGCCATACGCACGCTTCATCAATATCGCGCACAGCGACATCCGCACCGCAACGATCAACTCGCAGGTCTGGAGCGACGCGAGGAAAAAAACGCCGGACATGGAATTGTATTGGTTTCCGGTCGATCCTGACATTCATCGAGAGGGTCCCACCTCGGTCCGCCGGCCCACTCAAAACAAACGACCTTCGTAGCCACAGACCGAAGACTGCGACTCTTCTTTTCGAGGTTTTTCCGGGAGGACGGGTCGCGGCTAGCAATCGAGTCCTTAGGCAAGTGAAAATCGAACCATATGTCACGCAAGACGGAACGACTGAGGAGCTATGGCGGAAGAGACAGTTGACGTTCTAATCATTGGTTCCGGCCACTCTGGCGGGATGGCAGCGAAGATCCTGACCGAGAAGGGCATTTCGTGCCTGATGCTTAATGCGGGTCCGGTAGCAGACGTTCACAAAGACACCGAACCGAAGCCAGCCTATGCTTTGCCCTTTCGCGGTTTCAGCCAGCCGGGCCGTCTGCCGCATGTCTTCCAGTCGAACGAGTTCAATGCGAATACATGGGTAGACGAACGGGAGGTTCCCTACACGTACGACCCGCAGCATCCTTATAACTGGGTGAGGGTGCGGCTGTTTGGTGGACGCTCGTTATTCTGGTCGCGGCAATCGTTTCGGCTTAGCGACTATGAATTCAAGGGAAAGTCCCATGACGGCTTTGGGGATGACTGGCCGATTGGCCTGGTAGACTTAGCTCCTTACTACTCGAGGGTCGAAGCGATATTTCGCGTGCAGGGCCGCGCTGATGGGCTGCCCCAGTATCCGGACGGAAATTTCGTTCCGGATGAGTCGCCGTGGACGGGATGCATGCAACGCTTTATTGCGGCCGGTAAACAAATGGGAATTCCAGTTTGCAAACCACGTAGCTCTCTTGGAGTGGACGGCTTGGCAAGTTCGGTCAATCTTCTTCTGCCGGACGCCTTCGCTACCGGTAAGCTGAATGCAATCCCGAATGTAGTGGTTCGCGAACTCAGCGTGGATAAAAATACAGGTCTGGTGAATGAAGCTCACTTCGTTGATCGTCTTTCGCGGCGAGAGATGTCGGTGAAGGCGCGAGTTGTAGTTTTGGCCGCTGGAACTCTCGAGAGCACTCGCTTGTTGCTAAACTCCAGACTGGCGAACTCCAGCGGTGTGATGGGCCACTATTTGGTCGATCAGGTTTATGGACCGGGGATTGTCTCTTCGGTGCCTGAGGCGCGCGATGGCAGAGCTACACCGGAATTGATCGGCGGCGGCGCGCTGGTTCCGCGCTTCCGGAATATCAATGGTAAGGCAAAGAACTTTATCCGCGGTTATGCTCTCAATGTGCATAGCAGTACGCGCCCGATGGATCCGCGCAACTTTGCGGCATATGGAGAGGAGTTACAAAACAAACTGGACAGCTATAACGGGAGCGGGTTCTCGACCAGCATCATGGGCGAGGTGTTGGCACGTTACGAGAACCACGTAAGCATCGACCAGAAAGTCGTCGATGCCTGGGACATTCCAGCACTGCGCATCGAGACAAAATACACCGACAATGAATTCAACATGTCGCGTGATGCAGTGGATACGAGCATAGTGCTGGCAGAGGCAGCAGGTTTTGAAGTTCTTTCGAAGAACTACGACCCAAATCCGCCCGGCTATAGCATCCACGAGCTTGGCACCTGCAGGATGGGCAATGATCCGAAGACCAGCGTGCTGAATAAGTGGAACCAGAGCCATGACATCAAGAACTTGTTCGTTGTGGACGGCGCCAGCTTCGTCAGCGCAGGATGGCAAAACCCAACCATGACTATTGTGGCGCTGGCGATGCGAGCCTCGGAGTACCTGGCTGAACAGATGCGTCAAGGAAATGTCTGACGTGGACCTTCAACCCAATCGACAAGTTTTACTACCGAAGAAAGAGGTCTTATCTTGAATTATTCGCGAAGAGATTTTGTCAAAGCCGGCTCTGCTTCCCTCGTCTGCGGTTCTTCGGCGCTCTACGCCGGTAAGTTAAACGCAAAGACGCTCAATTTGCCGCTCGGACTTCAGCTCTATTCGGTACGACAACTCCTGCCCACGGACTACGACGGCACGCTCAAGGAGATTGGGACCTTGGGTTATAAGGAAGTGGAGTCTGCTGGCTACTTCAATCACACTGCGGCGGAAGTTAAGGCAGCCATGAGTAATGCAGGCTTGAAATTAGTCAGCGCACATCATCCATCGGACGACCTTCATCGGAACCTGGATCAAATTCTTTCCTTCAGTCATGAGTTGGGCATAAGCTACATACTCTGTTCCTCTCCAGGGCATAAGAATCCAAATCCGGCAGACAAGGCGAACTTTACGCTTGATGATTGGCGATGGAATGCGGATCAGTTCAATGTGATCGGAGAAAAAGTAGGTGCTGCCGGTATGAAGTTCGGTTATCACAATCACATTCTGGAATTTAAAGAAACGGATGGAGTGGTCCCGTATGTCGAGCTGCTGCGCTTGACCGATCCTTCCAAGGTTACGATGGAGCTGGATTGCGGGTGGGTCATTGTCGGAGGCGGAAATCCGATCGAGTATCTGCGCAACTACCCCACCCGCATCACAATGCTGCATGTGAAGGACTTCAAACCCTCAGTAACTCCGCCATCGAATACGAATCGGCCCGCGATCGCAGAACTGGGACAAGGAACAATCGACTACCGTCCCATCTTTGAGGAGGCGGCAAAAGCTGGAAATATAAAGCATTGCTTCGCGGAACAAGAGGCCTTTAATGTGCCCTGGATGCAGTCCTTGAAGATTGATGCGGACTACCTGCGGAAGCTAGGTATGAGTTAGTTCTCCGTACGGTTCCATAACTGCTGGATCAGTCGTTGGGGAGGTCTACCCAGCTTCGGCTACGATGGCTTGCAAGCTCGGCTTCCATGATCCTCATCTGTCGCAGGCCATCGGCCATTTGCGGATACTCCGAAGGAGATTTGGGCTCAGCGATGGAAGCGTAGAATCGGCGGAAGATCTGCTTGAACGTGTCGTCGTATCCCTCGAGGTGGCCGCCGGGCAGATCGGCATACCCGGCAGCCGCTTTCTTCAGCAGTGACGGATCTTTGACGATCACATGGTTTGGGCTGTTGCGCTGCCCCATCCACAACTCATCGGAGCGCTCTTGGTCCCAGCGGATTGATGAGTTTGTTCCGTAGATTTCGATGCTGAGATGATTCTTCCTTCCGGCGGAGACCTGACTCGCAGTCATTGCTCCGCGCGCATGATCTCCCATCCGAAACAGGACTGCCCCGAAGTCTTCAGTCTGCACCGGCGTGTCCTCGACATCGGCGGCGGTGAGTAATTTTCCACCAAATGTTTCGATACTTTGTTTCGGCCGCTTGCGGGTCGAGTGAAAGGTCTGCAGATCGGCGCACAAAGAGCGAACTCGCAATCCGGTGAGATGTTCCGCCATATCGAACCAGTGCGAGCCGATGTCTCCCATCGCCCGCAACGCCCCTCCCGCCTTCGCATCGATGCGCCAGTTCCAGTCTGTGTCATAGAGCAGCCAGTCCTGCGAGTAGGTTCCCTGCACCACCAGCACCTCGCCAAGGTCGCCATCCTCACGCATCCTTCGTATCTGCTGAACCATCGGGTAGTAGCGCAGATTATGGCAGACGCAGTTACGAAGCGAACGCTCTCGCGCCAGATCGACTAACTCCTGCGCCTCCTCCACCGATATGGAGAGGGGCTTCTCGCAGAGAACATGCTTGCCAGCCAGCAGCGCATCCTTTGCCATCTGATAATGCGTGGCATTCGGAGTGCAGATGTGGATCGCGTCGATCGTCGTATCCTCAAACAACTTGCGATAATCGTCGACCACGGTCTCTACACCAAAGCCCGCCCCGAGCCTTTTTGCTGGTGCAAGTTCACGGCCGGCAATCGCGGCCACGTCGACGAACTCCACTCGACGGAGCGCCTCCAGATGTACGCGCCCCATGAATCCGGTTCCGATTACTGCCGTTCTAATCCGTCTCACCTTGACTCCTATGCGCGGAAGCGCGGGCTTGCCATACCCACCAGGCTGCGGTGGGCTGCTCCCTAATAACAATCTCGTTCAATAACTGCGCTGCTTTCCTGAGTCCTTCTTCGGGAGAGAGCAGACTGTCCTCATGCTCGATGGAGAGTACATTATCGTAGCCGAACATTCTGAGCGTGGAAGCGAACTCCTTCCACCACTCCGCGCCATGACCGTAGCCGCAGGTGCGGAAGATCCATCCACGGTTCCGCTCGTCGGTGTAGGGCTTGGTGTCGAGCACCCCCGTCCGGGGCAGATTGGTTGCGTAGAGCTGTGTGTCTTTGGCATGAACGTGGAAGATCGCCTCGGCAAGAATCCTGATGGCTGCAATTGGATCAATTCCCTGCCAGAACATGTGGCTTGGGTCGTAGTTGCAGCCAACCGCCGGCCCCGTTAACGAACGCAGCCTCAGCATCGTCTCGGGGCTATACACCACAAATCCGGGATGCATCTCCACTGCAATTTTTACCCCGTGCTGCGAAGCGAATGCCGCGTGCTCAATCCAATAAGGTGCGACGACTTCGTTCCATTGCCATTCCAGAACGTCGCGATAGTCGGGAGGCCAGGGACAAGTGACCCAGTTCGGCGCGGTGGACTGAAGGGAATCTCCAGGGCAACCTGAAAAATCGACCACTACGGGTACACCCAGTTTTTCAGCCAGCAAAATTGTCTTGCGGCTTATCTCGCGAGCCTGCCGCGCCCGGTCCGCGTTCGGATGTAGCGCATTGCCGTGACAACTGAGAGCGCTAATGCTCGCACCATGGTCAGCCAGCTTGCTCTTGAACTCAGCGAGTGCGGAGCTGTTCTCAAGCATTGACAGTTTGCAATGAGCATCGCCCGGGTAGTTCCCTGTCCCAAGTTCCACGGTATCGATCTGAAATGCCTTCAACTTCTTCAGCACTTCGTCGAGTGGCAATTGCGATAGCAGCGCGGTGAATACACCAACCTTCATGCCCTTAGCCTCCGCGGATCAGTATAGAGAGTTTACTAAGGGCGAAGGGACCTCCGAGCGCTCGATGTGTTCCAGCAGGCATCTCAGAAGGAGATTAATCCGCGGATTGTTGTAGACTCGCCCCTTGGGCTGTGGATGGCTATTTCCCTGCCCTAGCCGCCACGGCGACGCCAGATTCCGTTGTTCGAACAAGGAGAAAGCAGTATGAAGAGACTTGCGTTCACTGTCCTTTGGGGCACAATCCTCTTTGTGGCCACTTCTTCATCTGCGGAAACGAGCCCGATACGCGTATTGCTTCTTGACGGACAAAGCGCGGGGCCCTATCACAACTGGCAATTGACCACGCCCGTACTGAAGAAAGAGCTGGAACAGGCCGGCCGGTTTCGGGTCACGGTCGCGACCTCTCCTCAGCCCGGCGGCGACTTCAGCAGCTTCAGGCCCGAGTTCAGCAAATATCAGGTGGTCGTATTCAACTATGACGCCCCCGATTGGCCAGCTGACCTTCGCTTGCAGTTCGAGCACTACATAGAAAATGGGGGCGGCCTTGTTATCGTTCATGCGGCCGACAATGCGTTTCCCAATTGGCCAGCCTTCAATCAGATGGCTGGAATCGGCGGCTGGCGGGACCGAAACGAAAGCGCAGGACCTCTCTGGTACTTCAAGAAGGGCAAGTTGGTCTCTGACACTTCTCCCGGATCCGCTGGCTCGCATGGCAATCGCCTCCCTTTCAAGATCGAGACGCGCGTGCCGGAACACCCAATTATGAAGGGGCTGCCGCACGTCTGGATGCACGCCGCGGATGAGCTCTATGCGACGCTTCGTGGTCCGGGAAAAGATATGACAGTGCTCGCCACCGCGTATTCCGACCCGAATAACAAGGGCACTGGCCGCAACGAGCCAATGCTGATGGTCCTCAACTACGGAAAGGGAAGGATCTTCCACACTACGTTAGGGCACGATGTCGCCGCGTTGAGCGACGTTGGGTTTATGGCGACCTTTCAGCGAGGAACAGAGTGGGCAGCTACCGGCAAAGTGACTCAGAAGGTGCCAGCCGGATTCCCAACCGCAGACACCGTCAGTTTTCGCGTGGACATCGCTGAGATGGATCCGGCCTTCGGCAAAGGCCAGGTCACCGTCTCAGGTGGATCCGGGAGTAGAGGCTCGCTCGCACCTCCGCCAGATTCTCTCGGCCTCTTCGAAGGCCAGTCTGATGTCGGCAGCGTTACTCCTCCGGGAACTCTCGTGTACGACCCAGCCGCACGCACCTATACCATCACCGCCGCGGGCGCTAATCTCTGGTCTACGGTCGATGCCTTCCACTTTGTGTGGAAGAAGGTTTCCGGCGATGTTTCGTTGACGGCCGACATCGATTTTCCGATTATGACCGGCAACCCAAACCCCCATCGCAAGGCGCTCCTGATGTTTCGCCAGAGTCTCGACGCCGATGGTGTCTACGTCGACGCGGCGCAGCACGGTTCGGGACTGACCGCGCTGCAGTACCGGCTAGCACAAGGCGCGACAACTCGAGACATTGAATTGGACATCTCTTCTCCAAAAAGACTGCGCCTCGATAAACGTGGCGATACGATCACCATGTTTCTAAGCATGGGCAGCGAACCGTTGCATCAGGTTGGCTCGTCCATCAAGCTTCACCTTGATGAACCGTTCTACGTTGGCCTTGGGGTATGTTCCCACGATGTAAAGGTTGTAGAAAAGGCTGTCTTCTCGAATGTCGAGTTCAAGGCGTTGCCACCGGCCAAACCTGGCAATCTTGCCCTCTACAGCACACTCCAGACTATCGGGACCGAAGACAACTCTCGCAGAGCAATGGTCTACACAACGCGGGGCCGCTTTGAGGCGCCCAACTGGACGAAGGACGGGAACACTCTACTCTTCAACCAAGACGGCAAGATCATGAAGATTCCTGCGGCGGGAGGAACGCCTGACGCAATTAATATTTGCACCGCCACTCGCTGCAACGGAAGTCATGGGCTCTCTCCCGACGGCAAGTGGCTCGCCATCAGTTGCAGCATGCCTGAAAGGCCTGAGTCGCGCGTCTATATCGTCCCGTCCAACGGAGGAATGCCGCGCTTGGTAACAGAACATCCCAACTCCTACTGGCATAGCTGGTCGCCCGACGGTAAGACGATCGTCTTTACTCGCCCGGACCACGGTTCCCTCAATATTTACGCGATATCGGCCGAGGGCGGTGAAGAGAGTGCTTTGACCGCAGGCAACGGCGTCAGCGATGATCCGGATTACTCTCCAGACGGAAAATACATCTACTTCAACTCAGACCGAAGCGGCAGTATGCAGATCTGGCGTATGCGCCCGGATGGTAGCGGCCCGGAACAGATCACCTCTGACGACCTCGTGAATTGGACACCCCACATCTCACCCGACGGCAAATCAATGGTCTTCCTGAGTTATGAAAAGGGTGTGACAGGACATCCTGCGAACAAGGATGTTGTGCTGCGTATCATGTCCATGGACGACAAAAATGTGAGAGTGCTCGTGAATATTGTTGGCGGTTCGGGAACAATTAACGTTCCATCGTGGGCTCCGACAGCCATCACCTCGCTTTTGTCAGCTATCAGATGCTCCCGGCCGAGATGAAGGAACGAGTGAGGACTCTCCTCAGCGCAAAACGGAGATACCTGCACGGATTCGATGAGGAGTGCCTTAGTCGGAGCAGGCCGCAGCTTAAGAATTGAACCTATTGCGGTGCTACTCTCCTCTCTTGCATCCGCACGATTCGCGAATGACCAACGACACGGGCAGCACCGTTCTAACACCCGATGGCGAGGAATCGCCTTGATCCTTTGCATCAGGAGCCGAACCGACACGCGACCGAGTTCCGCCGCGGGCTGACGAACAGCCGTAATGGGAGGCGTGACCAGGGTATAAAAGTCAACGTCGTCAAAGCCTACGAGTGATCTATTCGCCAACTGAATTATCGGCCCAACCACGTCAGGTTTGGAGCGAACAAGACAGTGCAGGGTCCGCCGATTATCACTACGTAGGAACGGGCGACATCGGCGGAGCCGCACACGAATCGACAGTCAAACTTCTTGAAGCCATCGTCGACAAAAAAGAAACCGTACTTCCCTCCCCTCCCAGGCCCTTCTTTGGACAGGGCACGGGTCCGACATCCGAAGCGACAGGCCCCGAGGTGAAAGTTGGCGAAGGGCCGGTGCATGTTGTGGTGGCCACAGCGGATCAGATGTTCAATGAGATCAAGCCTGGGATGCAGTCTCGCATGCCTACATACCAGGGCGACCTTGAACTTATCAATCACTCCGCCGGTTCACTGACATCGCAGGCCTATCACAAGCGTTGGATCATCAAGAATGAACTCCTTGCCGATGCGGCCGAAAAGGCGTCCATAGCGGCCGAATGGATGGGGGGCCGAACCTATCCGCGGCAGCGGCTCAATGACGCGTGGACGCTCGAATTAGGTGGCCATTTTCATGATACTGGCGCAGGAACCTCTACTCCACGGGCCTATCAGTTTGCATGGAATGATGACATCATCGCAGCAAACCAGTTTGCGGGCGTTCTGACCAGCGCGACTGAGGCGATCGCTGGCGGCCTCAACACGCAAACCAAAGGGATCCCAATCATAGTCTTCAACTCCTTAAACATTCCACGTGAGGATATCGTTGAGGCCGAAGTCGTTTTCCCTCACGGTACACCGAAAGCAGTGCGCGTCACTGATCCAGAGGGAAAAGAAGTTCCTTCGCAACTCGAAGGCAGCAAAGTTCTCTTCGCCGCCAAAGCTCCTTCTGTTGGCTATGCCGTTTACGACGTGCAACCGGCTGAGAACTCCAGTTCTCGCTCCACACTAAGTGTGACGAAGTCATCACTTGAAAATGATCGCTATCGAGTGCGTCTTGATCAAAACGGCGATGTCTCAAGCATTTACGATAAGTCCCTGAAGAAGGAGTTACTTTCGAGTCCGATTCGCCTCGCCATCTCCACAGATACGCCGAAGATATATCCAGCGTGGAATATGGAATTTGAACAGGAGCAGGCGCCTCCCCGCTCCTACGTTGGAGGCCCCGCCCAGGTTCGCATCAAGGAGAACGGACCTGTTCGTGTCTCTCTTGAAGTGACACGCGAGACCGAAGGCTCAAAGTTTGTTCAGACAGTCAGCCTTTCGGCGGGCGATGCGGGCAATCGTGTCGAGTTCGGCAACGCTATTGACTGGAAAACTCTCGACGCCAATCTGAAAGTGACCTTTCCTCTTGCAGCATCGAATAAAGATGCTACTTACAATTGGGAGGTCGGCACTATTCAGAGGCCCAATGCCCAGGAGCGCCAGTTTGAAGTTGCCTCTCATCGGTGGATCGACTTGGCCGATAAAAGTGGCAGCTTCGGAGCGACCATTCTGACTGATTGCAAAAACGGCTCTGACAAGCCCAATGACAATACCCTTCGCTTGACTCTCATGCGTTCTCCGGGCATGCAACCAGCGACCAACGGCCGGCCGCAAGCGTACACCGATCAGGCAAACCAGGATTGGGGTCATCATGAATTTCTATTTGGTTTGGCGGGACATGCAGGTGACTGGCGAAAAGACCAGACAGACTGGCAAGCCTACCGTCTGAATGATCCGCTGATCGCCTTCACAACAACAAGCCACTCCGGTTCCTTAGGCAAAAGCTCTCGCTGCTCCATTTGAGCAACAGCCGCATTCGCGTGCTTGCTCTTAAGAAAGCAGAGGCGACTGACGAGATCGTTGTCCGTATGGTCGAATTCGATGGCAAACCCGCAGAAAACGTGAGTATCTCCTTTGCCGCACCGGTGAGTGCCGCTCAAGAAATCAATGCCCAGGAGCAGCCGGTAGGATCAGCGAGCATCCATGATGGTGCGCTGACCACATCCTTTACTGCGTACCAGCCACGCACCTTCGCGCTGCATCTTAGTCCCTCGAGTTCCAGACTTATTCCCATTCACTCGCAGTCTGTGGCGTTGCAATACGACCTTGCCGTTGCGAGCAATGACGACACTAAGACAGAAGGCGGCGGATTCGACGGCAAGGGTAATGCGATGCCAGCTGAAATGCTACCCAAAACAATCAACTATGACGGCGTAGACTTCAATTTGGCGGCCGCCAAAACAGGATCTCCAAACGCAATTGGAGCGAAGGGCCAGGCTATCAATCTACCTGCGGGACGTTACAACCGTATCTATATTCTGGCGGCATCGTCGGACGGAGTTCGGCGCGCAGAGTTCAAGGTCGGCGGACAAGCGGTCGCTCTGAATATCGAAGATTGGGGCGGCTTTATCGGCCAATGGGATACGCGCCTCTGGAAGCCTTCGCCTCAGCGCGATTGGGCAATATCTGCAAATCACGCCATCTGGCCCCCGGTCGATGAACAGGAGCGAGAGCAGCGCCCTATATCTCCCCGATATCCGGAGGACTATGTCGGCCTCCAGGCCGGTTACGTCAAGCCCGCGAGCCTTGTTTGGTACGCTTCCCATCATCACACTGCCGAAGGGTTGAACGAGCCGTATCACTACTCCTACCTATTTGCTTATTCAATGGGCGTCTCAGAAAACGAAAGAACGCTTGTATTGCCAAACGACGATAAAATTCGCATCCTAGCTATCTCCGTTGCCGAGGAGGATCCGGCAGTGAATCCCGCGCAGCCGCTATACGACACACTGAGTGGTATTGTGACTCCACCCGCGCAAAAGTAGCTAGTGTAGGACTTGATTGAAGATGCAACAGCATCTGAGATGCCAATCATGTAAGAATCCGCACTAGGACTATTTAGGCAGTTCCGCTTTACCAGTGATGGTGAACGTCCCGGTTTGAACCGATGCAGCGTCACCCGATTGTGCGCCGCCGAGTGAGACTGTGTAGTCGCCGGGAAGTATCATGCGGGTTCCGTTTGAGTCGACCTGAGCAATCGAGCGCGGATCGATTTTGAATCCGACGTGGCTAGACTCGCCTGGTCCGAGGTGAACACGCGTAAACCCGGCCAGCACGCGGATGGGAGTGTCGGTAGCTTTTGGTTGTGTGAGGTAGAGCTCGACGACCTCGTCGCCGACAGCGGGACCAGCATTTTTTACATCACCTTCAATGGTGACTGGATCGCCTGCTTTGATACTTGAGGAGGGTACCTTGATGCCGCTGTAGGTGAAGCTGGTGTAGCTGAGGCCGAAGCCGAAGGGGTAAAGGGGTTTATCCGAGAAATAGCGGTACGTCCGGCTTTTCATAGAGTAGTCGTTAAACGACGGCACCTGGGTAAGGGAGGAATAGAAGGTCAACGGAAGTCGTCCTCCCGGGTTGTTATCTCCGGCCAGCGTTTCGGCGATAGCGGTTCCACCCTCTTCACCGGGATACCAGGCTTCGAGAATGGCGTTGGCATGTTGCTGGGCCCAATTGACTGCCAGAGCGCTCCCATTCTGCAAGACGACTACAAGCGGTTTGCCAGTAGCGGCGACGGCCTTCAGGAGCTCCTCCTGCACCGCGGGCAGATCGATGGCCGTGCGGTCACCGCCGGTGAAACCCGCGAGTTTGACGGGCATCTCCTCTCCTTCGAGCGAGGGGGAGAGTCCGGCAAAGGCAATGATGACGTCGGCCTGCTTTGCCGCCTGGACGGCCTCGTCGCGAAGGACGGCTGCGGGCGCATCCCAGCTAAGGTCAATGCCGGCGCTGCCGTTACCGTGGAGGTATTCGAGGCGAATGGGGTGGGGTTTTACGTCGGCGAAATGCACGGAGGATTCGATCACAGCACCGCGTTCGCCGGTGCCCTTCGCACCGCTTTCGACGACCACCTTCTCGTCAAGGTAGAGGCGAAAGCCCTCCGCGTTCTCGCAGGCATAGCAGTAGTTCACGCGTACACCGAGTTTGTAATCGCCGGGAGCGGGCGGTGTGAAGGTGCCGGTCCAGCGGACCGAGTAGTTGTCGCGCTGCAAGCCAGCAATGGGAACGACTTTGTCCCAGTTGAAATTAATATTGCGGTCGGTGCGCTTGAGTACAGGCTGGCCGCTGAAATCCTTTGAGTTGAAATACTCGCCGGTTAGGCCATTGCCGGAGCCACTGGCGGGACGGAGCGCTGTGTGTTCAATCGGCATAGCCAGCCCTTCGACGAGGCTGGAACCCTGAGCATAGGAGATTTTGGACGAGGAGAAGCGCTTTTCAATCCCGTTGAGTGGATAAACTGGCGACGGGGGAGGGCCGTTGTAGTTGCCCTGCAGCGATTGGACGAGTTCCGCGGTGGGACCGATGACTGCGATGCGGCCAATGCCGGGTTTGAGGGGAAGCATCTTGTCCTGATTCTTGAGGAGGACCATGGACTCGCGTGCAGCCTGAAGAGAGAGTTGGCGATGCTGCTGCGAGTTGTTTTCGTTGACGGAAATGCGACCGTAAGCATAGCTGGAAGGCGGATCGAACATGCCGAGTCGAAAGCGTGCGGTGAAGAGACGGCGCAGCGCGGTATCGATTTCCGCTTCCGTAATGAGGTCCTGGTGCACGGCATCGACAAGAGCAGGGTAGGCCTGCCCTCTTCCGAAGCCGCACTCTAGGTCAGTGCCAGCCTTCACTGCGGCGGCGGCGGCGTGTGCCATGTCGGCAGCGAAATGGTGACCGGTATTGACGTCGGCGACAGCAGCGCAATCACTGACGACATAGCCGTCAAAGTGCCAGGCGTCGCGCAGGTGATCGCGCAGGAGCATGGTGTTCGCGCAGGCGGGCGCCCCGTCGATTGCGTTGTAGGCGCACATGACGGACTGAGCGTGAGCTTCGGTAATGGTGGCACGGAAGGCGGGTAGATAGGTGTCCTCTAGATCGTGCGGAGACACATCGACGTTGAACTGATGACGTAGAGGCTCGGGACCGCTGTGTACGGCGTAGTGTTTCGGGGTAGAGACTAGTTTTAGGTATTTGGGATCATCGCCCTGGATGCCGGTGACAAATGCCACCCCCATGCGGCCTGTGAGAAAAGGATCTTCCCCGTAAGTCTCCTGGCCTCGGCCCCAGCGCGGGTCGCGAAAGATATTGATGTTGGGGGCCCAGAAAGTAAGCCCGAAGAACATCTCATGGTGGTCTTCACGCATGGCCTGGTTGTACTTGGCACGCGCTTCGGTAGACGTGGTCTCGCCCATCCGATGCACAAGGCTGGTGTCCCACGTAGCGGCCATGCCGATGACTTGAGGAAAGTTGGTTGCGTAACCGGCAAAGGCGACGCCGTGCAGACCTTCGTTCCACCAATCGTACTTAGGAACCCCGAGGCGCGGGATCGCGGGGGCATGATCGCGCATCTGCGAGACTTTTTCCTCTAGAGTCATGCGGCCGATGAGGTCATTAACTCGCTGATCGACCGGGAAAGCGGGGTTCATGAACTGGAAAGATTGGGTGCTAGATTGCCGCTGTGCATGCGCATGCAACGCCAGCGTAGTGAAAGCGAGAAAGAGGCTTGAGAGAGCTCGGAAGCGGAGGTAAGACATTCGCATAGCAATCTCCTGTGATCGTGAAAAGTAGGTTCGTGAACGGGCCAATTATATGTGGTGGAAGTGAGGCTGAATACGGCTAATCTCCAAGAAAATCGAGGCGATAATTGATTCTGCTCCTGGGCTCTATGCAAAGTTGACAGCGTGCAAATCTGCTTGAAAAAGTGTGCCTCCGTGGCGATAAACTGTATGTTGTGGCTTGGGGTGCAATCCTTCCAATCCCATCGATTTTTAGCGGATAATCCACCTGACATGATTTTCCTATCCGAGATGTTCTCACAAAGGTTGCCGCTGCGACTTGCTATTCCGAGGCTACGGAAGCACCGCGCTCTTAGTGAGGGATTGATCTCAACAAGGGGGATCAACGGGCTGGTGTTGATCTTTCTGTTCCTCGCATGCGCCGTCCTTCCTTTACATGGGCAGAATGATACGGCTCTCCAGGCTTCAGAGCTTATGCGTGCGGGCAAGTTTCACGATGCTGAACTGCTATGGCGTCAACTGGAGCAGCAGCATCCGAAAGACGCTTTGGTATATGGCAACCTGGGTGTCGCACTCGCGCAACAGGGAAAGCTGGAGGCAGCGACGGCCGAATACCGCAAGTCGCTGACTCTAAAACCAGACCAGCCTGACGTTGCATTTAACCTGGGTATCGCTGAATTCAAGCAAGGGCATTTTTCAGCTGCGATCCCGGCATTTGAGTTGGTGGCGAAGGAAAAGCCGGAGGACCGTCGCAGCACGGTACTTCTAGGGATGAGCTATTTCGGGCTTCGTCAATATGACAAGGCAAGCCAATTTTTGCAGACCGCATTGCAGAGCGATCCTTCCAATCTCGAGCTGCACAACGTCCTGGCCCAGAGTTGTCTATGGAGCCACCAATACGACTGTGCCTTGACAGAGTACAAGAGCATTCTTGCTGTCAACCCTGATGCCGTTCAGGCACACATGCTTCTGGCGGAAGCGCTTGACGGCATGGGAAAGACGGAGGACGCGATCAAGGAGCTTGAGACAGCGGCACACATCTCGCCGAATGAACCTGTCCTCCACTTCGAGCTAGGTTATCTTTACTACAAGCAGCGAGATTACGATAAGGCGTCGCCGGAGCTGCAACTGGAGATCAAAAACAATCCGGGCTACGCCCAGGCATATTTATATCTGGGCGACATTGCGCTGCACACAAATGACAACAAGGCGGCGGAACCGTTGTTGCTGAAGGCGCTTCAACTGCAAAGTGAAAACCGGTTGGCCTACTTCGATCTCGGTTGCATCTATGCCGACCAAAATAAAAATCAGCAGGCTGTTGCAGCCCTCCTGCATGCCGTGCAGTTGGACCCTATGCAGCCAGACGCGCATTACCGTCTCGCGCGGCTGTACACGGTGCTTGGACAAAAGGAAAAGGCCGCTCAGGAGTTCGCCAAAACAAAGGAACTGCATAGCAAAACAGAAGACTCGCTGATTGAGAAGGTATCAGGTGATAGCACTGTGCCGAAATAGAAAACATTCTTTGAATAGGAGTTATGATTGAAGAAGCACAAGCTCTAACCACGAATGAGCAAAGCGAAGACCCACATCTCGCGCCGGGATTTTCTATGGATGACTGCCGCATCGACAATGGGTTTGGCCCAGGGTGTGTCCACTCGAAATTTGAAGCCCCTGCCCAGAGGTAAGCCATCCGGTATCCCGTTCCTTGCCCATTTCACCGACGTTGCTGCCCAGGCCGGGCTGACCTTCCCAGTCGTCTACGGTGGGCTGAAGCATAAGAACTACATCATCGAGACAGTGGGTTGCGGTGTCGCGTTCCTGGACTTTGACAACGACGGATGGCTGGATATCTTCGTGTTGTGCGGCATGCGCATGGATGAGCCCATCGCCGATTCCAGTAATCGCCTCTACAAAAATAACCGGGATGGGGCGTTCACCGATGTTACGGAGAAGGCCGGGTTAATACGTTCTGGGTGGGCCAGCGGAGTAACGGTCGGAGACTACAACAACGACGGTTTTGAGGATATTTTCATCACTTATTACGGTCAGAATGTTCTCTACCGTAACAATGGCAATGGTACCTTTACCGATGTTACCCAGCAGGCAGGATTGATCTATGAAGGCAATACTCGTTGGGGATCTGGATGCACTTTTCTCGACTATGATCGCGACGGGCATCTGGATCTCTACGTCGCTAACTATGTCGACCTGCATCTGGATCGACTGCCAAAACCCGGCGCAAACCCGTTCTGCAACTTCAAAGGTGTGGCAGTCAACTGTGGCCCTCGAGGGTTGCCGATGCCCCGCAACTACCTCTACCGAAATCAAGGCGACGGAACCTTCCGGGACGTCTCTGAGGAGACTGGCATCGCAAAGGCCCCACGCACCTATTCGATGACCACTGTGGCCGCTGACTTCAGCAACGACGGCTGGACGGACCTCTATGTAGCATCAGACTCGACCCCCAGCCTTCTATTGCGCAACAAGCATAACTCCACTTTTACGGAGGAAGGTACCGAACGAGGCGTAGCCTTCAGCGCGGATGGCGCTGAGCAGGCCGGGATGGGAGTTGCAGTCGGCGACTACAATCTGGATGGCAATCTGGATATTTTCAAAACCCACTTTTCAGACGACACCAATGTGTTGTATCGCAATGACGGAACCAGTAACTTCACGGACGTCACGATTCCTGCCGGCTTCGGGGTTGAAACCCGCTACATCTGCTGGGGCACCGGGTTCGCAGATTTCGACAACAATGGCTGGCCAGATCTGGCAGTCGTTACCGGATCTGTCTATCCGGAGGTCGAAGCGGAGTTTCCGGAGTACCCGCTGAAGACTCCGCGGTTTATCTTCCGCAATCTGGGGAATGGCAAGTTCGAAGAATTGATTGAAGAGGCGGGGCCAGGAATTTCAGCAGCACATTGTAGTCGAGGCTGTGCCTTCGGCGATTTCGACAACGACGGCGACGTCGACATGGTGGTCATCAACTTGAACGAACCCCCTTCCCTGCTTAGAAACGATCTTAAGGGTGATTTGAACTGGCTTAAGGTGTTTCTCGTTGGGACGAAGTCGAACCGAAGTGCAATCGGGTCAAGAGTCGTTGCCAAGTACGGTGGCAAGGTGCAGGCCCAAGCTGTCATGGGCCAGTCGAGCTTTTATTCCGTGAACGATCGCAGGCTCCACTTCGGACTTGGGCGGAGCACTCATGCTGATCTAGAGATCCATTGGACAAACGGTCTGGTCGAACGCTTTCCCGGTGTCGAGCCCAATCAGTTAGTGACCATCAAGGAAGGCCAAGGTATTTTCAAGTCTTCGTTGCAAGGTATAAAAAGTCCATCGAAGCTAAGGCCACCGAATTCCCAGAAATAAGAACGGCGCCAAGGCATGATGCCTCGGCGCCATTAGAAACACAGATACGCTTTAGAACGAGAGCTTCCCGCCAAGCTGCAGCACCCGAGGATCGTAGGCGCCGGTCACTTGGCCGAAGTTCCCATCATTGAAGCCATTATCGATTGCGTTAAATTCCGTGTGGTTGAAGGTGTTGAAGGTCTCGAGCCGAAATTGGAACTTGACCTGTTCTGTGAATGAGAAATTCTTAAAAAGTGACATGTTCCAGTTGAAGAGTCCCGGCAGGATGACTTGGTCTCTTCCGGCATTTCCCCAGCCTTGGTTCGTCGTCCCTCCATTCCAAGGGGCAGTTGGGGCAGCAAAGGAGGCCTTTGCAAACCATGCGGTCTGCGTTTTGGGATATACGATAGGGGCCACCTTGTCCGGACGGTTGGAAGTGCCGCCGCCCAGACCGAGAGCGTCGGCTCCATTGTAGTTAATCGGTTGCGGGATCCCTGACTGCACAACCGTTATCCCGGAGAACTCCCAGCCTCCCAGCGCCACTCGCTCGAACGTGTTGCCGCTCTTGGCAAAGAATGGGAACTCGTAGATGTAATTGACGTTGAAGACCTGACGTCGGTCGAACAATCCCGACGCACGGTCATATGCAAGATTGAATGGGTTTGAGACCGCATTGAGATCATTGGCCACCTGGTCGATCTCATGGGAGTAGGTGTAGGCCACTTGGAAAGTAAGCCCATGCTTATTCTCCATGCGTATGCCAACCTGGAGAGAGTTATAGTTGAAATTGGTTTCGTTCTCCTCCTGCGTAATAGAACTAAAACCGGGGTACTGTCGATACAGGTTCGCGATTGGAACAATAGCAGTACCAGCAACAACGCTTGCCGTATTGGTGGCGATCGCTTTTCGCTTTGCGTAACCTATCGCAGGATTGGGGTCGATCAAGGGTAAGGTATTGATTCCCCGGTCATTATTCTGGGTCCAACCTAAAGAGCCGACGTACTGGATTACCCCAATAACCGAAGAGGCGAGCTGCCGTTGAAGGCCCAGGCTGAACTGCGCGGTGCCGGGAGGCCTGTACCTGTATTGAATATTAAACATTGTGGAAGGGAAGGCCTGTGCCGTTGTAAGTCCGGTCAGGGCGCTGGTGTTGGGGTTAGAGAAATAAACGTTGGTGGCGGAAGGCTGGTACGCAAAGGGTGGATTCAAGGCCGCGTTGTAAACGTCATTGCCCTGGACACGTTCATAGAACATTCCAAAGCCGCCCCTGAGTACGGTAGCGCCCTTTCCGGGGAGGTTGTAAGCGAAGCCAACTCTCGGTTGCCAGGTGTAGTAGTAGTTCTGGACCACTCCGCGGGGGAAGCCATTGACACCGGCCTCCTTGATGCCATTGAGATAGAACGGCGTACCATTGAACTGCGTGAGCGAAGCGGGGTTCAGAGTGCCATCTGGATTGAGAGGATAAGCCAGCGATGTGTTGTAGGTTGACGGAACGAAGTTCGCAAACTGGTTGAATCGCTCAAAGGTGTGCGGCAACCCGTCGAATCGAAGACCGAGGTTGAGAGTCAATCGGGGAATGAGGTGATAGTTGTCAAGGACGTAGAAGCTATAGTTGTTCTGCACCCAATGTTTGCCATTGAGATACTGCAGTTGGGTAAAGGACGCGGTGTCGCCAAGCAGGAAATTTATATACGAATCCTTGGTAAACGAGCTATTGTTGAAAACCGCGGTGCCCTGAGTGTTGGCCTGCAGTTGCTGGTTCTTGGGAGCGTGCAGCCAGCTAAAACCGAATTTGAACTGGTGCACTCCCTTGTTCCAGGACAGATCGTCCCGGGTCTCATAGCCTTCAAAGGAGTTCTTCCAGGGGAAGTAGCTCGAACTCCAGGTCGTACTGTAGGGAGCGCCCAGTTGGATCTCCGGCATGCGGCTGCCAAAGTTGTTGCCAGCTGGGAAGAAGGTCGTAGCGGTCCACCCGGATGGCTGCGCCGAAACACCTACGGGAGTCAAGTGGATCGTGTTGCCGCTGTAGAGGAAGGCGGTTTCGTTGAGCAAGCTCGGCGAAAGCGTCTGGGTGAGTTTGATCGTCGCCGACCATGACGGATTCTGCATGGCCGTGCCTACCGTTGGATACGAACTGTTGCCCCACAACGGCGGGTAATACGTCTGAGTGACCCCGTCATGGAGGTAATGGCCCATCAACTGTAACTTGCTATTGATGGCGTGATCGATGCGAATGACGTCTTCATGGACATCGGTTGGTTGAGGGATGGACGAAATGTATTGGCTGGCGCCAAAGTTTGGATGAGGGAAGGTGCCCGCGTTCAACTCGAGGACCGCATTCGGGTCGATGAGCTGCTTCGGGATAATGTTATTTGGGAATGGTTGTCCCGGTGTTAAGCCGCGTTGAGCATAGATCGCCAGTTTTGCCGGGTCAGTGGTGACTGGAACAATTGGAACTACTCCGTTGGATGGAACGGTATATGCCAGATCTTGCCCAGCTACCGGAAAGTTACTGAGTGCGATGGTATTCCTAATCGCAGGCGCACTTCCTTGAATAAGTTTCCGCCATTCTTCGTTCACAAAGAAGAACGTTCTGGTGCGCGAGTCGTTGTATACGTGAGGGATCCACAGTGGACCGCCAATGTTGCCGCCGAAGATGTTCAGGTTAAACTTCGAACGCGGCCGTCCCGCGAGGTTGTTGAAATAATTGTTGGCGTTGTAGTCTGCGTTCCTGTTGAACTCCCACAGTCCTCCATGAAAGTCGTGGGTTCCGGACTTGAGGACCATGAGGATGGTTCCGCCTGAACCGATGCCGTAATCCGGTCCGTAGTTGCTACCGAGAGTCTGGAATTGTGCGAGCGCATCGACCGAGGGCAGTGAGCTGAAACAGCCGCCGCAGCCGCGATCGTTCAGTTCGCCTCCATCCAACAGGTAAATGTTGTGGGTCACGCGGGTCCCGTTAAAGCTGATGCCGTTGGCCGAGGTCAGAGCATTGACGCCGCCGAAAGCCGGCAAGTTGTTGGACACGCCCATGCCCAAGGCCGCGAGCTGAACTACGTTGCGGCCGTTGGTCGCCAGTTGGGTCACCTGGGCACCGCTGATAAGGTTGCTTATCTCGTTGGTCTCCGACTGGAGCACTAGAGCATTAGCCTCGACGGTGACCGTCTGTGCTTCGCTGCCGACCGTGAGGGCGATGTCCTCCTTCAGGGTCTGAGCGGTGTTCACCACGATGTCCGTCTTGACGTATTTCTGGAACCCCTTGGCTATAGCGCTTAACGTGAATTGGCCGACGCCCACGTTAGCGAAGAGGTAAATTCCCGAAGTGTTCGACGTTGCCGTTCTTACCTGACTAGTCGCAGTGTTGGTCAGAGTAATTTCCGCGTTGGGAACCACTGCGTTGGAAGCATCGACCACGGTTCCAACGATGGTTGCGTTTTCCTGAGCCCACGCACATGGAACGAGGAACAGAACCATGCTTAACATAACTATCAATGCAAACTGAGAACGACGCATAATGCAGCCTCCGAATTTGACTAGCGTATTGGGGAAACCCTTGTAGTCCTTTTTCGATCCCAAGGATTTTTACAGGCAGATTTTGTTTTCGTTCGGGAGATAAGTGGCTCCTGTAAACGTTTTCTCGCAGCACCTGGATCAGCAAAGAATAAGCAAACAATCAAGTGAACTATCGAAATATTCTGGTCGGGCCCGTGGACTTCTTTTACCGAGCGACATTTCTTAAAGCAGAAAATGAGGTCGCTTTCTCACCAAAGAAATTTTCCCACTTCTTGATCGCCCCGAAGCCTACTAAACCAAGCTAAGCTTGTCAAGCATTTCTCCACCTAACGACGTATTTCTTTTTCTACCCCAATTAATGTCCCTGAATCAGAGAAGAAGGTGTTTGCAGAGGCAAGCGACGCACGCTCACGCCCACGTTTGAACGGGTTAAATCTGTTCCGGCGACCTTGTGCCGTATGACAGCTGTGGATAGCGGGACCGCAAATATACATTACGAATCCATTTTGGCAAGAAATAAGACAACCGGCACCGTAACGGATCCGATTGCAAAGACCGGCTTCGGAGAAGAAAATAGAGACGTGGAATCTGCGCCAGACTCCACGCTTCCGCAGAATCGCGAGACCGCTTTTTCTATTAGAAAAGCACCAATTGGGCGCTTCGCTCTGAACGGTCGCAATCGCGCATGGCATCACGACCACAGTAAGCGGGGCGCATTTGGTCTCCGCCCTCCAAGGCCCCATTTACCGGTCGGGTATCCTTTCCATACGATGTACATGCGACTTACAAGAGGCCAATTATGCTCCGTAAACCGATGCGTGCCATCCTTCTTCTTGCAGTTGCAGCACCTGCCTTGTTTGCAGCCTCTCAAGCCGGTTACCCCGACAAAATTGGTCCGGGTGCGGTGACCGGACCGAAGGTGCTGACCGCTCCAGAAGCTGCGAAGTTTCTTCCCGACGCAGTCTTCTTCCGTGGTCAGAGCGCGCCAATTCAGGCGAGAAACTCTGGTGGAGTTCAATTTGCGAAAGACGCGCTCCTTCTTATTAGCCTAGTGGACACAGCCGGCTACTCAAGCTCTGTGCAGGAAAAATATCAGGCCTATCTCATCACCGAGACGGCGATCGACATTGAGGGCCATCGACTTGAACCAGGTGCATATGGGTGCGGTTTCATCGCCGGCAACGCCTTCGTGGTTATGGACATTGGCGGCCACGATCTGTTTTCCATACGCTCTTCCAAGGACGCCGATCTGCGGCGTCCCACTCCTCTGCAGGTGCTGCCATCGCCCGGAGGTTCCGGATACCGGCTTTACGTCGGCCGTGACTTCGTTAACTTTGCGCAGTCTGCCACTGCAGCAGGATCTCATCATCCGTGACTACAAGGAACTCCTATGTGTTTTAGTATTTCTGGCTATTATCGAAAGACGAAGCGAAGTGCCTGTTACCCTTATGCGCCATAAATATTTTTGCTGATAAATTCGTTACGGAACTTTCCGTTCGGATCATATTGAGCGAGCATCGCCTGGCAGTCGGACATCTTTGCATAACGCGACCTGAGACGGGCGGGCGGCATGGTGAAGAGTTTGGCCCAATGGGGTCTGGCACCGAACGGCGTAAGCTTTTCTTCGATTAGCGGCAGGATCCTTTCGACGGCTGGCCACTCCGGCTTCCATGTGAAATGAAGCGCCATTGAGGCCCGTTGGTAGCAAGGACTGATCCAAAGATCATCCGCCGCGATAGTGCGAAACTCCGAAATGAAGAGGTGAGGAGTGATCTGGTCGCGAAGCTGTTCGACCGCACTTATAGCCGCATAGCCTCTTTCGCGAGGCACAAAGTACTCCGACTGAAGCTCCGCTCCACTGCTCGGGGTAAAGTTCATGCGAAAGTGTGGGAGCCGTTCGTACCACGGCCCCGGTATGCCCATTTGTTCGGTACAATTTTCCGCTGAGTGCCCGGCAAGGGGGTGCAAATTGCGGGTCGCTGGCGTCGCTCCATAGAAATTTGTATTTGGATCTGCATGAAGGCCCTGGTCAACGCGGCGCTTAATCCAGACCTGGGTAGCGCGATGATTCTGCCAGTCGGTAAAGACGCTGACACTATAACCGCTCGCGAAAATATCATCGAGGTGATGTTCGAGTTGTGAGAAGGAGAGATTCTCATAGACCACCTGGGTCATCTGGAAGGTTGGCTGCACCTCGAGCGTGATCTTTGTGATCACACCCAGCGCGCCCAGTCCGACTACAGTGCCTGGAAATTTGTCGCCCAATTTTTCGCGGGAGAGGGTCAGGACATCTC
>WNFC01000728.1_pt1 | contig 37237 bp, 37 predicted proteins | sample 5400541 | NCBI WGS metagenome assembly WNFC01 (sample SAMN13153342, study PRJNA577476) | soil metagenome | isolation source: 120 cm saprolite under Douglas fir tree site 2 hole 2 replicate 1 | place: USA:California | collected 2015-04-18
ACCATGTGCGCGAACTGTTTCGCGTTCCAGCCGTGCGGGTACACGCCCGCGTCCGTGCCGTACGCGATCTTCACGCCCGCCTGCACCGCCTTCTTGAAGTTCTCCCGCTGCTGGCGCCCCACCAGGCGTTCCTTGTCGATGATCTTTTGGGGGAAGCCGAGCCGCGTGTACTCGGCGATGATGTAATCGTCGTTGTAGATGTCGGCGACCAAGTAGGTGCCGTGCTCCTTCATGAGGCGAATGCCTTCGTCGTCGATCAAGCTGCCGTGCTCGACCGACGCGACGCCGGCGCGCACCGCGCGCTTGATCGCCTCCGCGCCGTGGGCGTGCGCGGCCACCTTGCGGCCCCACATCGCCGCCTCCTCGACCACCGCGTTCAGCTCTTCCTGCGAGTACTGCGGTGCGCCGACCGACTCCTCCTCGGACAAGACCCCGGCGCTGGCGAGCACCTTAATGAGGTCCGCGCCGTACTTCACCTCGAACCGGATCTTCTCACGAATCTGGCTCACCCCGTTGGCGATCCCCGTGAAGCCGTCGAACCGGAGGTACGGGGACATGCCGTTCACGTCACCGTGGCCCCCGGTGGCGGAGAGGGGCATCGTGGACACCAGCATGCGCGGCCCCGGGATCACGCCCTCGTTGATCGCGTTGCGCAGCGCGACGTCGATGAACTCGCCGGCCCCGACGTTCCGAATCGTGGTGAACCCCGCGTCGAGCGTACGCTTCGCGTACAGGTGCGCGCGGACGGCCTCATCGATGGGGCTCATGCGAAACAGCTGCTTGTAGTAGTCGCCGGGCTCGGACGTGACATGCGTGTGGCAATCGATCAGGCCCGGCAGCACGGTCGCGTTGCGCAGATCGATCACCCGCGCGTCGCGCGGTGCATGGCCCGCCACGGCGTCCGCGGGACCGACCTCCTTGATGCGGTCGCCTTCGATCAGGATCGCCTGGTTGGTGAGCACCGTGCCCGTGCGCACGGAAATGAGCCGTCCCGCGCGCACCAGCACGCTCGAGCGGGCGGCCGAGTCCGCCTGGGCCGCGAGGTCGCGTCCCGCGAGGAGACCCGCGACGACAATCAAGCCGGCGCGCCGGATCATCGCGTGGCTCCAATCGTCTTCTCGATGCGCTGGGCGAACACGTGCGCCCCGGCCGGTGCCATGGTGCGCGCGTCCCCCTTGATCTCATAGCTGTCGGCGAGCACCGGCCTCCCGGTGGTCGCGTCGAACAGCTCGGCCGTGAGGAGCCACACGAGGTTCGAGAGATTCGAAATGGTCCCCTTCGCGACCCAGCGGGCGCCGAGCTGCCGCGCGACGGTCAGGGCGCAGTCGTTACCGCACGGGTTTCCCGCCGGCTCCGCGGTGGCGACCGCCGTCGCGACGGCGCCCGAATCGACCAGGGCCACCCGCTCGGATGCACGCAGCGTCGCGAGCAGCCTGCTCGTGGCGGCCGCGACGACGGCCGTGTCACCGGGTGAGAGCACGTTGGCGTGCTCGCCGTCGAACCGCAGGTTCAACACCACGACCGCCGGCCGTGGGCCGACCGTCTGCGCCGCCACACGGGAGCCGGCGGCCAGGAGCACCATCGAGACAACCGCGAACACCCCTGCACGCACGCGAATCCTCCGGGTCGTGAGATATCGAGAACGGGTGTAATCTAGAGGTCCCTCGACCCGCGCACCAATGACCGCCAGCCAGCCCTCGACGCCCGCCCCGAGCGATCAGCGCGCCGCCGTCACCGCCGGATTTCTCGGCTGGACGCTCGATGCGTTCGATTTCTTCCTGGTCGTGATGACGCTCACGGCGATCGGCAAGGAATTCGGGAAGCCGGACGCCGCGATCGCCCTGTCGATCACGCTCACGCTCCTGTTCCGGCCCGTGGGGGCTTTCATCTTCGGGCTGCTCGCCGACCGCTACGGGCGCAAGCTGCCCCTGATGATCGACCTGGTCTTTTACTCTGTGGTCGAGGTGCTCACAGGCCTGGCCCCGAACTACACCACGTTCCTCGTGCTCCGCGCACTGTTCGGGATCGGGATGGGAGCAGAGTGGGGTGTGGGCGCATCGCTGGTCATGGAGAAGGTGGCACCCCGCTATCGGGGCGTCGTGTCGGGGCTGCTGCAGCAGGGCTATGCGCTGGGTTTTCTGCTCGCCGCGCTCTGCTACCGCACGCTCTTCCCGCATTTTGGCTGGCGTCCCCTGTTCTTCATCGGCGGCCTGCCCGCGCTACTCGCACTGTTCGTGCGCGCGCGGGTGAAGGAGTCGGAGGTGTGGCGGGAGACGCGGCACGAAAGCTGGGGCGGACTCGGTAACGCGATCTTCGCGAACCTCCCGTTGTTCGCCTACATCACCGTGCTGATGTGGATGATGAACATGGTGTCGCACGGCACGCAGGACATGTACCCGACGTTTCTGCAGCGCCACTGGGGCTTCACGGCACAGCAGCGCGGCGACATCACCATCATTTCCATGGTGGGGGCCCTGCTGGGCGGCGTCGCGTTCGGCCTCTACTCCGACCGGTTGGGCCGGCGGCGCGCGATCGGGCTCGCCCTCATCGCCGCCGTCGCGGCGATTCCCCTGTGGGCGTTCGCCCCCTCGGTCCCGCTGCTCGTGGTGGGCGCGTTCGTGATGCAGTTCTTCGTCCAGGGCGCCTGGGGTGTCATCCCGGCCCACATCAACGAGCTCTCCCCCGACTCGGTGCGCGGCTTCCTACCCGGGTTCGCCTATCAGTGCGGCGTCGCGCTCGCGGGCGCCATCGGGTGGCTGGAGGCGCGGCTCGCCCAGCACCTGGACTACGCCTGGGCGATGGCCCTGACCGCGGCGACGGTATTCATCCTCGGCACGATCGTGGCGCAGCTCGGCCCCGAACGCCGGGGAGTGGCGTTCGGGCGCGGCGCTCCATAGCCTTAGACGCCATGACAACGTTCGTGAAAGCCACCCAGGCATACCAGCAGGGGCAGCGCACGCTGCCCGGGCGGTACTACAACGCGCCCGAGATCTGGGCCGAAGAGCGGGAGCGCATCTTCGCGCGGCGCTGGGTCTGCGTGGGCCGCGCCGCCGAGCTCGCCCAGCCGGGGGATTACACGGCCAAGCGCGTGGGCGGCGAGAGCGTCATCGTGGTACGCGGTCAGGACGGCGCGGTGCGCGCCTTCTATAATGTGTGCCGCCACCGCGGCACACGGCTATGCGAGACGGAGCGCGGCCGCCTCTCCGAGACGATCCAGTGCCCCTATCACGCGTGGACCTACACGCTCGACGGGACGCTGATCGGGGCGCCGCACATGAACGAGGTGGCGGGGTTCGACAAGCGGGACTACCCGCTGCATCAGGTCCCGCTCGCCGAGTGGGAGGGGTTCCTCTTCATCAACCTGGCCCAGGAGCCGGAGCCGCTCGCGCGCGCGTTCGCGCCGCTCGCGGGGCGGTTCAGCCGCTTCAACATCTCCAGCCTGCGCTCGGGCGCTCGCATCGATTACGAGGTGCACGCCAACTGGAAGCTCGTGTTTCAGAATTTTTCCGAATGCCTGCACTGCCCCATCATCCACCCGGGACTCGCCAAGCTGACCCCGTACACGAGCGGCGAGAACGACCTGTTCGAGGGGCCCTATCTCGGCGGCTACATGGTGATCACGGCGCCGGGCGGCAGCCTGACCATGAGCGGGCGGGCGTGCGGGCCGGCGGTGGGAGACCTGCCGCCCGAAGACCAGAATCGAGTCTACTTCTACACGATTTTTCCCAACCTGCTGCTGTCGCTCCACCCGGACTACGTGATGTTCCACACGCTGTGGCCGCAGTCGCCCGACCGCACCCACATCACGTGCGAGTGGCTGTTTCACCCCGACGCCTTCGGGCAGCCGGGCTTCGATCCGGACGACGCGGTACACTTCTGGGACGAGACCAACCGGCAGGACTGGCACATCTGCGAGCAGAGCCACGCGGGGATCGCGTCGCGGGCCTATCAACCCGGCCCGTACTCACCGCGCGAAGGAATCTCCGCCGCGTGGGACCGGGAGTTCCTCAGGGCGATCGGCCACGCACGCTGACCTTCATGCCAACTGATGTAGGGGCGCGGCATGCTGCGCCTCTACTTTTTTCGTAGGTACGCGTCGGTCTTGTTGAGCCAGTCCTCCCGTGGCGGCGAGAACACGTCCACGTCGAGTGTATCTTCCAGCGCGTGCGCCTCGTGCGGCAGGTTCGACGGCAGGAGCAGCACCTCCCCCGCGCGCACCACGATCTCCTCGGCGCCGTCCTCGCCCACCCTGAACCGCAACGCTCCCTCCAAGATGTAGGTGAGCTGCTCGTTTTCGTGCGAGTGCTTCGGCACGACGCAGCCCTGCTTCAGGTAGACGTGCGCGAGCATGATCCGGTCGCCGGTGATGAGACGGCGAGACAACCGGTCATTCACCGCCTCGCGAGGGAGGTCCTCCCACCGATACCATGTCGCTCGCCGCTCGCCGCGTTCGCTCACAACAGTCGCTCCGCAGGTTGAGGCACGGCAGTACGCTACAGCGCGCCCGATTCGACGTCAAAACCGGATAGCGGCGGCGCGGTCAGGTGGACATGTTGATCCGATGGGTACGCGGCGTGAGGGGAGCAGGCCGGTGCATACGGCGCGCCTGCTGCAACGGCTCGACCAGGCGTGGGAAGCACTGCGGGAGTCATACGCCGGACTATCGGAGGCCGAACTCCTGAGGCCGGGGGTCACGGGGACGTGGTCGGTGAAGGACATCATCGCCCACGTGACCTGGTGGGAGGAGGAAGCGCTCACGCATCTGCCGCTCATCGTCGCCGGCGGCAGGCCGCCGCGCTATTCGGTCACGTACGGCGGCATCGATGCCTTCAACGCCAAGATGACGAAACAGAGGAAAGACCTGTCACTCGCGGACGTCCTGCGGCAGCGGGACGACGTCCACCGCCGCCTGATCGCCCTCGTTCGGACCGCGCCGGAGACCCAGCTCACCGGCGACACCCGGTTTCGCCGTCGCCTCCGGCTCGATACTTACGGGCATTATCCGAAGCACGCACGCGCGATACGCGCCTGGCGTGAACGACGGCTTGCCGTACCCACCGTCGCAGGAGTACCTTCGCGGCTCCCTCCGTGATAGAGGCCGCGGATGCCGCTCGCCGAGCTGTTGCTCCCCGAGTTCGATGAAGAGATGACCGCCACCCGCCGGGTGCTCGAGCGAGTGCCGGACGGCAAGTCCGCGTGGAAACCGCATCCCAAGTCGATGACGCTCGGGCGGCTCGCCACACTGGTCGCCGAGCTGCCGGCCTGGGTGGTCAACACCCTCACCCGCGACGAGCTCGACATCATGCCGCCGGGCGGGCCGCCACCCAAGTTTGAGGTGCTCGAGAGCACGGCGCGGATTCTCGAGCTGTTCGACCGCAACGCAGCCGCGGCGCGGGCCGCGCTTGCCAAGACCCCGGACGCCGAGTTCGATAAACCCTGGACGTTCAAAGTGGCCGGTCGCACCGTGGACACGAGGCCGAAGTACACCGTGTACCGTCGCACCGTGCTCAATCATCTGGCGCATCATCGCGGCCAGCTCACCGTGTACCTGCGGCTCAACGACGCCCGAGTCCCCGCGGTCTACGGTCCCACCGCGGACGAGCCGAACTTCTAGCCTCACCCCGCCGCCTCGTGCGAATCGGTCTCCTGTTGCTGCATCGGCTCGTGGGCCTGCGCGCTCACCCACACGCCGGGATGGGGAATCGTGACCACGAAGCCGTCGCTCACCCGCAGCGGCCGCGCCTGATAGTGGGCGAGCGTGTCGCGCCACTGGACCGGCAGCTCTTCCGCCGAGCGCAGCGGCAGCGCGATGGCATTGCCGACCCGCCCGATCACGGTGTTCTCCACCACGTCGGTGAGCGGTCGGCCGGCGGGGTCGTGCAGTTTCGAGAGCGCGACGTGCCGCGCCGCCGGATCACCCGCCGAGATAATCGCGGTCGAGTAGTACAGCAGGTTCGCCTCGATATGCTCGAGCAAGCGGCTGCTGCGCGGCCCGCCCGCGGGAGCCACGCTCGGCTCGTCGCCGGAGAGCAGCCGCTCCAGATCCGGGAGCAGGCCGCGGTCGAGCAGCGTGCGCCGGAACAGGTAGCCGAAGCGCCGCACCACGTCGGGTGTCGCGACGTTGGGCAACCGGAACGGCACGAACACGACGGGCCGGACGCGGGGACTCCGCACCATCACCTTGAAGCGCTCCAGCGGCTCGAAGAAATGGAAGGTGACGAGCCGGTCGCGCGTCGTGTTACGCACGTGCCGGATCGCACCGGTCGCGGGCGTGTCGGCCGGAGCATCCATGACGCCGAGCGGCCGGCGGCGCAGCGCGTGGCTCATCCGCTCGGTGCGGTCGCGGATCATTTGGACCGTATCCGTCGCCACGGCTTCGAGCCCGGGCTCCGCGACGGTGAGCGGGTCGAGCTGCAGCTCGGGCCGGAGCGCGGTGATCAGATCGCCCAGCATGGAGGTCCCCACCATGCGGGCGAGAATCTGCAGCGGGCGCTCGCGTCCTTCCGCTTCCCGCCGCCAGCGGCCGTCGAGCACCGCGAGCTTGGCCTCGTCGCCCGGGGTGAGCGTTACGCTGTAGAGCAACTCGCCCCAGAGCACGCCAAGCGATTGCCAGTATTCCTCGACCTCGACCAGCACGCCGTAGCGCATCGTCGGCGGCCCGTCCGTCGCGGGCGAGAAGAAGTCAATGGCGCCGTCGCGGGGGGAGGGGGAGGAGGCTCCGCCAGGCATCGGGGGACGCGCGCCGGAGGCGCGCTCGGCGAACATGACGAGCCGCTGGAAATAGAGGACGTGCCCGGGGACTTCCGGCTGCTCGGCGGCGCGAGGGGGCGGCGGTTGCGCGGCAGGCGCGTCGTGCACCGCTCGTTGACCCGAGTGACCGATCGATCCGACGGTGGGCGGCAGCTGCGTGGGCGCCGCGAGCGGCGTCACTCCGTCGCCGAGCGTCGCGGTCGCGAGCTCGATCGGGTCTTCGCTTCTCAAGCCCACCCGGAGGCGCAGCTTGACCGTGTCGCGACGCGGGATCGCGACCGTGCCGTCCGCGTCGCTCACCCAATGGCCCTCCGCGTTGCCGGCGCGATCGAGCACGGTCACGGGCACGCCCGGTGCGGGCTTGCCCGTGTCCTGATGCACGATCCGGAACAGCCAGACTTCGTTCGCGCCCATGGTCATAAGGGGCACCAATATGCGATGCCCAGGCTGTGACATACAACGACGCGTGTTACAGTGCCGGGTAAGATATTGTCGAGTAATGCGTTGCAGGCCAGTGTACCGAGGGCAGTCCAGTGTACCCAGGGAGGGAGAGAGGAACGAACTCCACCAAAGGCGCCTCCTCGTTCGCGGCTGAAGCCGCGGCTCGGCGTGTACCGCTGAAGCGGCAGGGCAGCAGCGTCAGTTTACTGACACGCGCCGAGTCGCGGGTTTACCCGCGGACGAGGGGACGCGCACACGCTGTCCACGACGCGGGAGAGGTCCAACCTACCGCTCCTCGTTCGCGGCTGAAGCCGCGGCTCGGCTTGTACCGCTGAAGCGGCAGACCCCGCCGTCAGTTTACTGACACGCGCCGAGTCGCGGGTTTACCCGCGGACTCAGGGACGCGCATATGCTTCCCCTAAAGGGACGTGTCTGGGTCAAAACGGACGTGTCTGGGTCCAACGTGCTGAGCGTTGGGGATACTGCGACGCCCGCTCTCGTTCGCGGCTGAAGCCGCGGCTCGGCACGTACCACTGAAGCGGCAGACCCCGCCGTCAGTTTACTGACACGCGCCGAGTCGCGGGTTTACCCGCGGACGAGCCCTGCGGCGCTCTTCTTGGGTGGGGTCTGAGCGGGCGTCCTTACCGCAGGTCGAACATAAAGTGGTGCATGTAGTCGATCGTGGCCTGCTGCTCGCGCACCTGGAAGGCGAGTACGTCCCCGATGGTGATCATTCCGGCGAGGCCGCGCTCGGTCACCACTGGCAAATGGCGGATGCGCTTCCCGGTCATCATCGCGGCGCATTCGTCTACCGGCGTCTCGGGAGAGCACGCCGTCACGGGCGTCGTCATGACTTCGGCGACCTTGGTCGCCGCGGCTTCGCGCCGCTGCGCGACCACGCGGCGCAGGATGTCCCGCTCGGTGAACATGCCGACCAGCCGGCCGCCGTCCGTCACCACCAGGCCGCCGATGCCGCGCTCGCTCATGAGCTCGGCCGCCTTGAGTACGGTTTCCCCGGGCTTCACGGAGATGACTTCGCTGCCCTTCCGGGCCAGGATGTCCTGGACGGTCGGCATGCCGAGATACTACCGCGCGAACCGCGCGAGCGCCACCTTATCCGGTCCTCCGGAGGCATAAAATAGTAGAAGGGACTCTCCAGCGGAGGTGGCACCTATGGCGCAGGCTCGGATCAACGTCGGCCCACTCGATGCACGCGCGCGCCAGATCACCGGGGCGCTCGCGATTCTGGGCGGTCTCACGGCACTCGACGGCTTCTTCCAGGCCTTGGGGTTTCTCACCTGGATCGTGTGCGCGGTGATGATGTACTTCGGGATTCTGTTCGCGATGGGCGGGTTCAAGGACGGAACCGCGGCGTTCGGCTATCCCCTGCTGATCCTGTCGGTGCTCGACGCGTGGCTGCCCACCGTGCACAAAGGCTATTGGGGGTTGATCGCCGGCGTGGTGGTCGCGATCGGCGCGTTCCAGACCGCTCGGACGCGGCAGTGTCCGATCAATGCGCTGCTGGGGGTAAACACGGCGCAGGGCTGAGCCCCCTGTTGCGCGGGCTCGACACCCGCGCGACCACGCGGCGGCCGGTGACGCGACGCCCGGTAGGGTGGGTATCCTCAGTATCAGGTGATCCCTACCGAACGAGGTGCCGCATGACCAGCCGCGTCGTGTCCCTCTCTATTTGCCGTCGGCGTTACACCAGATGTATCACGGCGACGACGCCACCATCTCCGCGATGCTGACGAACCTGGACGGTCGCCTGAGGCAGCCGCTCGGCCTGACTGAGGTAGAGATCAGCGAGCTGGTCACGTTCCTCAAGTCATTGACCGATCCGTCCGCCCGGGACCTCACCTCGCTCATTCCAGCGAGAGTACCGAGCGGGCTGCCCGTGCAGGAGTGACCTAGGGAAGCGCCGGCCCGACGATCCACTTCACGAGCCGGCCCGGCTCGAGCGGCGTCTGCGGCTCGACCTGATTGACGAGAGCGAGCGTGGCGGCGGGGACCGGTGAGGGGCGCTTGCGCGCCATCTCTTCGATGGTGGTGCGTTGGTCGACCCGCACGATGTCCAGTCGCTGCGGCTGCACCGCGAGGGCGGCGGGATCGGTGAGCCGGGCGAAGCTCTGGAGCGCGCGCTCGGCCGTGGCCTGCACCGCGGGCCACCGCGCCTCGGGCGCGTAGCCGAGCAGCCGGTACACCGCGCCGCCATACTCGACGAATACCGCGGTACCGCGCAGCGTGCCGTTGTCGGTGGTGGCGGCAAAGCCGGCGATCACCGCGGGCAGCCCGCCGACGCTCGTGCGGGCCGGATAGCCGCTCGTAAACCCTTGCTGCGACAAAAACGCACGGGCCGCCGCATCCGCGGTCGGCTCCTTCGCGAGGGACGCCTCGATCAGGGCATCCTTTTCCGGGCTCACGGCGACCACCGCCTGCTTGCCGTTGTTGGTGGTCCACCCCGCCGGGAACGTCATGCGGAACCGCAGCTCGGGGTGGAAGAACTGGTTTTCCTTGAAGTAGCCTTCCCGCGGGTTGCTCCCGTACACCACGCCATCCAACCGCCGCAGGTATATGTCGCGGTTCACAGCGACGCCGGTGAAGTTCTGTGGCAGGGCCGCTATCTCTTGTTCGATCCGTCCGCGGCGGTTTTCGGGATCGGGGTGCGTGGCGAGCCACTCCGGGACGCGGCCGCCGCCCTGCGCCTGGCTCACCCGCGCGAGCATCTCGAACACGTGCGGCATTTCGCGGGGATCGTAGTTCACGCGCCGCATATAGCGCAGGCCGAGGTCGTCGGCCTGTCGCTCATTGTCGCGCGAGTACTTAAGGAACAGCACCCCGAGGGCCTGACTCGCGAGACCCGCGTAGCGCCCGAAGTCGGAGCTCGCGATCGAGCCGACGACGAGGCCCACTTGCGCGAGCTGCTGCTTGGTCATCTGGCTCGCTGAGTGCCGGGCGGTGACGTGGCCGATCTCGTGGCCCACGACACCGGCCAGCTCCGCTTCGGAGTTCAGATGGGCGAGAATCCCGCGCGTGACATAAATGAAGCCGCCGGGCAGGGCGAACGCATTGACCACGGGGTCGTCAACCACGCGAAACGACCACGGCAGGTTGGGCCGCTCCGAGGTGGCAGCGAGCCGCGCGCCAAACTGCTGAATCCAGCGTTGCAGCGGGGAGTCGGGATAAAGCCCGATGGAGGCGACGACTTCTTTGTCATAGTCGCGCCCCATGGCGATCTCTTGCGACTCGCTGACCAGCATGAGCTGCCGCGACCCCGTGGCGGGGTTCACGGCGCAGCCCAGCGCCACGGCGCTCACAAGGAGCGGGAAGGCACGTGAGACGTCCATGGCACCAAAGATAGATGGTACCAGGCGTGTTGCGTCGACGCCTCAGTGGAGCGCGAGTTACGCAGCCGAGCACGCTGGCCTATTAGTTGCGGCGACGCGACGCAACCTCGCCATGACCGCCAATCTCGCTGCCGGGCCGCCCGTCGTCCTGATCGCAGGGGCTGCCCTGCCCTCACTGGCGGGCGAGCTTGGCGACCATCGCTACGCCATCGCACACGCGCAGACGGGAGGGCTCGCCGTCGAGTGGGCGCGGGACCTCCACCCGGATGCCATCCTGCTCGCGGCCGACCTGCCCGACATGCCGCGGATCGAGGCCTGTCGGTTGCTCCGGGCGGACCTGCGCGTCGGCTCGAACGTGCCGATTCTCTTCCTCTGCGCCGACGAGCCATCGCCCGCCGAGCGCGTCATCGCGTTACGCGCCGGCGCCTGGGGCTTCTTGCGGAGCCCCGGGGACGCCGCCGAGCTGGCCCTGCAGCTCGACGCATACCTGCAGGCAAAGCAGCACGTCGACGCCGCGTGCGCTCAGGGCCTGATCGACCGCGCGACGGCGTTGCACAGCCGCCTGGGCCTGGTGCGCCGGGCCCGGGAGCTCGGAGCCCTGATGACCCGCACCCACGGCAGCCTCGCCTGTATCGTGTTCGCCCTCGACACCGAGCCTGCCAGCGCTGCGATCGCGCATGTCGTCACGCAGAATACGCGGGCCTCCGACGCCGTCGGGACGTTCGAGCCCACCTCTGTCATCGTGCTCGCGCCAGCCACGGACCTCGTGGGCGCCGCGAAGCTCGCCGAACGCGTGGGCGGCTCGCTGGGCGACGCCGCGCTGCGCGTCGGCTACGACGCGGTGACGAATCTCAAGTACGCACCGATGGATCCCGTGGAGCTGCTCGCGCGGGCGCGCGCGGCGGTGCGCCACGGCCGCCCCGATCCCGCCCGCGCCTGGTTGCGCTGCTTCGACGGCACGAGGGGCGCCGCACCGGAGCCCGGAGCGACTCCGCGAGTCTCTGGGGGCCTCGCGCTGGACGAGAGGAGAAGCGATCTGTGAAGACGACACGTGTCCTGCTCGTCGCGGCGCTGCTGGGCTGCGGGGAACGCGCGCCCACGGGCATCGCCCCACGGGCGCTGCTGTGGGACCTACCTCCGGTAACCGTCACCGGTTTGGTGCGCTGCACGCCGCTCTCGCCCGACTCCGTCTCCCAGACGATCGGCCCGCTGGGTGGTACGCTCGCGGTCGGGCCCCACCGGCTGTTCATTCCGCCCGGCGCCCTCGACGCGCCGGTCGAGATCACGGCCATGGCGCCCGCCGATACCGTCAATCGGATCCGGTTCGAGCCGCAGGGCCTGACGTTCAACCAGCCGGCGTCGCTCACGATGAGCTACGCCAATTGCGGCGCCCTCGCGAGTTTGGTTCCCAAACGAATCGCGTATACCGACGACGCGCTGGCGATCCTCGAGCTGCTGCCGTCGGTGGACAATCTCGCGACGCTCACCGTCACAGGGTGCCTCGAGCACTTTTCCGACTATGCCATCGCCTGGTGAAGAGCGGAGCGCCGCCGATGCGCTCATCGGGGCGCGGGAATGCGAGCGCGGCGGGCGGCTGACCGAGGCGATCGAGGAGTACGAGCGCGCCATCGCGGCGGCGGAGAGGGCCGGCGACGCGGCTGTGCTCGCCGAGGCGTTGCGGCGGCTGGCGATCCTGCGCCGTCATCGCGACGAGCCCGGCCCGGCGCGCGAGCTGTGTCGCCGCAGCTACGACGTGGCGCGGGAGATCGGCAACGACGTCCTCGCCGCCGAAGCGCTGAACACGCTCGGCGCCATGGACCTGGCCACCGGCTCCCTGGAGCAGGCCGCCGCGACCCTCCTCCAGGCGCTCGACCTCGGCGGCTCCAGCCGGCAGCTGCGCGCCCGGGTGCAGCAGAACCTGGGGATCGTCGCCAACATCCAGGGAGACCTGAAGGAGGCTCTGGCGCGGTACGAGCGCTCGCTCGCAGCGTACCGCGCCTGCGACGATGCGCACGGTTGCGCCATCGCCTACCACAACCTGGGCATGGTGAGCGCCGACCGCGGCCGGCTCGAGGCGGCGGACTGCTATTTCCGGGAGAGCCGCGCGTTCGCCGAGCGAGTGGGCGACGTGTACCTGCAGGCGCTCTGTCTCGTGAACCAGGGCGAGCTCGACGTGGGGCGGCAACGCTTCGAGGACGCGCGCCAGGCCGCCGAGCGCGCGCTCGGGCTGTTCGACCAGCTGGGCGCCCGCGGCGCCAAGGCCGACGCCTACCGCGTGATCGGGATGGTGTATCGCGAAACGGGGCGTCATGCCCTGGCCGAATCCCGGCTCCGCTCCGCCATCGAGCTGGCGGTGGGCGCGGGATCCGTCCTGAACGAGGCCGAGGCGTCCCGCGAGCTGGCGCTGCTGTATCAGGCGATGGGCCGGAACCAGGAGGCGCTGCGCCTCTTGTCGGCCGCCCACCGCCTGTTCCGCCGGCTGGACGCCCGGGTGGACCTGGTGCACGTGGACGGAAAGGTGGCGGCGCTCGAAGGCACGTACCTGGCCGTCATCCGCGCGTGGGGGCAGTCCCTCGAATCGAGCGACGGTTTCACGTTCGGCCATTGCGAGCGTGTGGCACGGAACGCGGTCGCCGTGGCGCGCGTCCTCGGGCTCGACGCCACCGCCGAGCGCACCATTCTGCTGGGCGCCTACCTGCACGACGTCGGCATGGTGCGGGTCCCCCACGAGATCCTTCACAAGCCCGGTCCGCTCAGCCGCGAGGAGCGGGCCGTGGTCGAGAGGCATACCGTGTGGGGAATCGATCTATTGGCCGATGTCGACTTCCCGTGGGACTTGAAGCCGATCATTCGCTCGCACCATGAGCGGTACGACGGGAACGGCTACCCCGACCACCTGGCGGGGGACGCGATTCCGTTGGGCGCGCAGATCGTCGGCATTCTGGACGTGTACGACGCGTTGACCGAAGCTCGGGCGCATCAACCGGCGATGCAGCCGGCGGAAGCGCTCGAGAAGATCACCCGGTGCCGGAGCTGGTGGTCCGAGCGCGTGCTCGACGCGTTCACGCGAGTGGTGACACAGCCGTCGCGGCCGGAGTCGCGCGCCGGCTCGATCGGCTGGTCGCTTCTGACCAGGTAAAAGTCGACCTAACCCCGGTCCCCTCTCCGTTCTGCCCTCACCCGCTCCTCTCCGTCTTGCCGCTTCAGCGGTAAACGCCAAGCCGCGGCTTCAGCCGCGAACGAGGAGCGGGTGTCGTAGTATCCCAAAAGCCCGGGACGTTGGCCCCAGACACGTCCCTTTAGGGGAAGCATGTGCGCGTCCCTGAGTCCGCGGGTAAACCCGCGACTCGGCGCGTGTCAGTAAACTGACGCTGCGGCGCTGCCGCTTTAGCGGTAAACGCCGAGCCACGGCTTCAGCCGCGAACGAGGAGCGGGCGCGCAGCATCCCAAGAGCTCGGGACGTTGGCCCCAGACACGTCCCTTTAGGGGAAGCATGTGCGCGTCCCTGAGTCCGCGGGTAAACCCGCGACTCGGCGCGTGTCAGTAAACTGACGCTGCGGCTCCGGTCCTCACCCCCTGTCCCCCTCTCCGTTCCGGAGAGGGGGGACCGTGGGAAGCAACCTCAGGATTTCTTGTTGGGAGATGCGGCAGCGGGCATCGGCAGCGCGACGTCCGAGTTCCAGATGTCCTGCGCCATGAGCCAGCGAGTGCTGTCCTTCACCCACCGCACGATGTACTTGCCCGAGTCGGCCGCCGGCATGCCGGGCGGCCGCTTGACGCCGGCGCCCCACGCGAAGTGCCAGCGTCCCAGCTCCACGGCCATCGGCCCGCTGGCCCACACCGACTCGGCGCGGATGGTAAGCACGGGAGGCGGGCTGGACATGGTGTTCAGCACCGCGAAGAACGCGCGGATCGAGTCGCGCCCGTGCGTCGGCGGCATGTTCGGCGGCAGGATCACCGCGCTGGGATGGTAGAATTGGGCGAGCGAGTCGGCCGGCGGTGAGGCGCGGCCAGTTCGCGTTGGCGGCGTCGATCGCCTGCTTGGCTTCGGCGGTGGTGTCGGGTGGCGGTGCGGCTTCGCAGCCGACGGTGGCGGCGAGGAGGATGGGGAGAGCCTGGATTGCCCGCATGATTGCCCGCATGGCGGATTCTCCGTTGGGGAGAGCGATGACGATACGGGCCCTGCCCTATGGCGGCAAGCGGCACTAGCTTTGGGAGGGTTTTTCCAGCGCGTCTAGTATTTCGACCTTGGCGTCTCGGCATCTCAGCGCCTTGGCGTCTAGTTTTTCGGGACGTAGCGCAGTCCGGTAGCGCACCTGAATGGGGTTCAGGGGGTCGCGGGTTCAAATCCCGCCGTCCCGACTGAGTGAAGATCAAGCCCTGCAGCGACTTCTGCTGTGGGGCTTTTTCTTCGTCCTGCCCCATGCTGTGAGTAATGCTGTGAGTTTCTACCGGCTCACGATCCGGTGCGTCGGATGCAGCACGACATTCTTGATCGTCTCGGCGTCGGCCTGCTGGTACGAGGTTGTCAGCACTTCCTCGGTCTTCCAACCGCCAGCCGCGGCGACGTCCTTCACGGGATAACCCTTCCGCTCCGTCGCCCACTTCCGCCGAATCGAGTGCCACATCCCGCGACGCTGCGGCACGACCTTCGCCAACCGATATGCCCGCCTCAGCCAGTCATCGAACAGATGACGATTGCACGGCTTCGTCGAATCCTTCGGCGACGGAAATACGGCTGTCTTCCCAATCGCCGCCTGCGCCTTCTGCTGCCCTGCCAACGCACCGCGCACTGAGTCGCTCATCACCACGACTTGCTCGTAACCCTTCTTGTCGTGCTCGGCGCGCCAGTGGATCGTCCCGGCCTCGAAGTCAATGTCGTCCCAGACCAGGTTGCGCCACGCCGAGATCCGCCGGCCGGTTCCTTCGGCCACGATGAGCGCCAGCGGAAGCAGTGGATGCACGCGCGGCGCGACCTCGAGCAGCTTGAGATACACGTCGTGCGACATCACCGGCCGCTCCGGGTTCTTCTCCTTCGGGAGTCGAACGCCAGTGAGCGGATTCTCCCGCAGCAGCCGCCGGCCCGTGCTGGTTCGCTCGCGCGCGGCCCAATTGAGCGCCGTCATGAGCAATACTAGATCCAGCTCGATCGCGCGGTCCCGGACTAGCTTGCCCGGTGCCACGCCCTTGAGACTCGTGTCGCCTTGGCGTCGCGCCATCGTGTAGCGCCGTACGTCCGATTCGGAGAGCGTCGCCACATCCCGGCTCGCGCCAAGAAATGCGACCACACGCTCAAGGTTCCGTTTATCACAGCGCTGCGTGAGCGGCTTCTTGCTCAGGTGCTGAGGGCTTTCCTGGTAGAGCTGCGACGTCATGCCGACGGTGAGCGTCTCCTGGTCCAACGCCTGCTCGTTGGTTCGCAGGGAGTGGAGCAGCTCGTAGGCTTGCGTGATCGCCAGCTCTTGGTCGCGGTGCCCCAGCGACTTCCGCACCTCCCTTCCCTTCACGTAGACCGACCGATTGAGCGGGCCGCCTGGGCGGTCTTCGTACAACCGCACTCTCGCCCCGCGTTCGCCGATAGACTTCGACCAGCATTTCCGGTGTTTCATACCTTCCTCCGGAGTCTGGCGATGTCCTGGGCATCGGCATCGGGATCATACGGCCGGATCTCGGGGGCGGCAAGCTTTTGGAGGTCGCCACGGCGCACACGGTGGCGACCTTTGGGGTTGGCCCGGCGGTCCGGGATGGTCCCGTCGCGAACTGCGCGGCGGATAGTCTCCTCGCACCTACCCGTTTCCGACGCGGCTTCCGCAGCGTCGAGCTCAGTGTCGAAATAGAGCTGCGCGGCAGCAATCAGTTTTCGCAGTAAGGCGACACGCGCCGCGGCCGCCTGCTCGGCGCCGTTGTCGCGGAGGACGTCGGTCTCGCGCTGCGCTTCGGCGACGAAGGCAGCGAGCCAAGGCGGGAGGCCGTCGGGGAGGGGAGAATCGACGCCGGGCATGGGTTTTGTGCGTGAAATCCTGGGATTCCTGCGTCCCAAAACCTAGGATTCGATCCTAGGTTTTCGAGGTTCGCAGCCTAGGATTCCTCGTCCTCATCGTCTTCCTCGTCGTCGTCCTCCTCCAATTCCCATTCGCGCAGCTCGTCGTCCACGGCGTCCTTGACGTCCTGCTCTGTCCACCCCGACTCGACATCATCCTGCAGCATTCGCTCGACGTCACGTAGAGCGCGAGCTCGGTCGTCGGACTCCCAGTCCCACAGCGTCTTGCTCGATGCGTAGCTTTTGCCGTATTCGACGAGCTGCTCCACCCGCCGCTCGTCTCGGGCTTCCTGTTCCTTGCGGGCCTCGTCCGCCTTCTTCAGCGCGACCTCCTCCTGGTACGGTTGGAGCACCTCTTCGACCTTCCCGCGAACGATGCGGTATGCCTGGGTGTCGTCGATCCAGTTGGGAAAGGCTTTTAGCGTCACGAAGCTTTCGAGCGCGGACGCAACCTTCGCGCGCCAAATGTCCGGGGTGCCGTACGGGACCTGGTTCAACCCGTACTGCTTGAGAGTGGTCAGTCTGCGAACCGGAGCTTCCTCTGCATCGCGCTTTTTCCGCTCGGCCAACTCGCGCGCCAGCTTCTCGAAGGGATCTGGGGGTGGTGGGGGCCGAGGCGGCTCAACGAACGACTCGAAGCTCTCATCGCCCGGCTCGAGGGCCTCGGGGTCATCCTCAAACGGCACGGGGTCCGGCCGCGGCCGCGCGATCGGGCGGGGCCGAGGCTCCCGCCGCTGGCCCTTGGGCTTACTGCGGCGGCCGTTCCTAGCGAGGTACGCGTCACACGCCGTGCGGGCGAAACGGCGATGCTTGCCCTCCGTCCGACTCGCTCGCAGCTCGCGGGTCTCATCCAGTTCACGCACCTTGTCGACGGAGAGGCCCAGGTAACGAGCCGCTTGGCCGGTCGTCAGCCACTCTGGGCGGGATTTCCTTCCTGTCTGCTCTCGCTTGGTTCCCATACGCCGTTGCTCCCGTTCTGGTCGTTGAACTGCTCTTGTTGCTGAGCGGGAGATACGCTAGCGTACTGTATGATGTCAAGTAATGATTTTATCTCATCATATGATGGATCATCACATGGCAACTAAGAGACAGCCGAAGAGCCGACGCCAACACGACGCCCTCGTGCCGATTAAGAGCGACCGGCTGCGGGCCGCAATGGAGCTTGGTGAGTGGACCGTGACGCGGTTGGCAAAGCGGCTCGGTAGGAACGAAAATCCACAAACCGTTCACTACCTGGCTCGAGGCGACGGCGTCAAGCGTTGCCGAGCGAGCCGGCGCTCGGCGCTGGCGAGGCTGTTGGACGTCACTGAGGATTGGCTTGCGGGAGGTGAGTACGGCGTCCCGCTCCCTGCCATACTCCCTTTACTCAAGGAGCTCGAGGGCTCTCCGCGCGTGATGTTGGCGTTTGGTCGCCTTTTCGAGCGTTGCTACCGGGCTGTCGAGCGCGACCTTGCGCGGGAGCCCAAGCGGCCGGATTCGGCGATCGGCTGGAACGCGACGTACGACGTGCATTGGTTCATGATCGGGACGCTGGCGCAAATCCTCACACCGTCGCGTTGGCAACTGGCGCTGGGTTCGATGGCACCGAGTGAATCAGCACCCCTCGTTCTGCCCCGGAATGGCCCGATACCTGAGATGGATAAGTGGCTTTCTCCCCTAGCGCCCGCTGCGTGGGCGCCTCGGGCCGGAAACACTCGCCTCGATCCCGAGAGTGAGGCGACGGCTCTCGCTCTTTTACATGCGTGGATTCACATCCTCCAACCCTGGTTGGACGCTCCCTCAGGGCTCAACTACGCGCGTTTCCATGCGCTCGCGGCGATCCTCAACCCGGCGGTGGGGGTCATGCTGCCGCAGAGTTGGCACGACCGGCCACCGGCAAAGCAGCTGGCGCCGGCGAAGCCGACTAGTCCCTATGCGCTGGTAGACTGGCCGCTCCAGCACGTGTCGAGGAAACAGGGACCTGGCAAGCGGTCCCGCCGAACCGATCGCTGATGGCAAGAGCCTGCGCGTACTGTGGCTCCAGCGGCCGGCTGACGCGAGAACACCTGTTTCCCGGCTTCCTTCAAAAGCTGATGCCGACGTACGATCTCAACTTGTCGTCCGCTCGCCCGGGGAAAGTGACCGGTCCAACAACAATTCGGGACGTGTGTCAGCGATGCAACCACGAGCGTCTATCATCCCTGGATGCCTACGGCCGAGCGTTTTGCGCCGAGAACGTGCGGCGCTTCGTGCGGCCCGGTGAACAAGGATCACTCACCTACGACTTTCACGAGCTCGCGCGGTGGATCTGGAAGGTTCACTACAACACGGCCCGCGCAGACAAGGGGCGCCCGTCGCTCTATCGTCCCCTCGTGCCGTACATCCTGGGTGACGAGGATGACGCTCCGCAGCCGCAAACGCTTCTCGCCGGCGTAATCAGGTCGTACAAGACAACGCCCGCCGAGCGGGCCAAATACCGTTGGGCGATCATATTTCCACGGGCAGTCCGCGCGGCCGATGTTACACTGGGCCCATTCCAGGCCCATGCGCAGCTCTGCAGGTCCCTCAGCCTCAACTCCTACATCTTCTGGTCGATTCTGTGGAAAAGGAGTGTCCCGCGCGCTGAACGGCGGAGCGCGACAGCCAGCCTAGCAAAAGCACTCGACATGTCCGTACTCACTGCGCCGGGGGGCACCGTATCGTTAAACGAGTCTTCGTACCCCGGCTTCGAGGTCCGGGCTTATCTCTCCAAGGGTCGAACGATGCAGGCGGCTTTCAAACACTTTCGTAATTAGAGTGCACCTCAGAGAGTCTGTGTGGGTTTGAAGAGTGGCGAACGTTGCGTTCTCTACATCAGCATCGCAGCTTAGTCCCGCGAAACTTGCACGGACGTTCAGTCATGCCTGGACTAACGCCGCGAAGGAAGCTGAGCCTCTGCCTGGGATCTACGCGGCGGTTCGGACAGAGTTCTCGGGTCTGGCGGCCACGCGCTTCCGAACCAGGTCAAAGAGTTCTATGACTTCCGGAACCAGATACATCGCGCATCAGAAGCAGGAGCGGAGGTCGCCGTGCCTCGGAGGCGCTACGCGAGTTGATCGGGCGCTTGTGGTCCTGCATAGCGCAGCTCAGTAACGCCTTGCATCGCATTGACTTCTAGTAAAGCTTCGGTAATTATTCGGTCGTACTCAAACCAGTGGAGGCACCGATGCATCAGGAGTTCAACATCCAAATCGATCGCGACCACTTCAAGGTGACTTCGCCACAAATGACTGGTGCGCAACTGCGCCAAGTCCCAACGGTCCCCATCGGCGCTGACCGCGACCTCTTCGAAGTCGTGCCTGGCGGCTCTGACCGAAAGATTGGTGACGAGGATGTCGTCCAGATTCGGAACGGACTGCGCTTCTTCACGGCACCAGCACAGATCAATCCGGGCGAACTACTCGGAAGGTTGGAGCATCACCTTGCTGCCGCCACGTGACCTTCAGTATCTGACTGACCGCGCTCTCAACCATTCGGTCACGCCTGAAGCTAACATGACGTGCGTGGTCCTTCGCGACTTCACCCTGCCTCCAGGTTTTGACCGCCCGCAATCGGACCTCCTGGTCCGCCTCAGTGCTGGATACCCTGATGTAGCTCCTGACATGTGGTGGTTTGACCCACCTGTTCGACGGGCTGACGGCCAGCCAATCCCCGCGACGGATGTGATCGAGCATCACGTCGGCCGCAGCTGGCAAAGGTGGTCGCGTCACCTTTCTGGCGGCCAGTGGCGGTCGGGCGTCGATGGCCTCGAGAGCTTTCTGGCGTTGGTGCGCAGGGAACTCGAAAGGTCTGTCCCGGTAGCGGTCTCATGACCGTTACGCTCGTGGTCACCAAGGGGGTGGCGGATGAACTTCAGGCCGTCGCAGAGCTTTCGATCGAGACTGCTGGAGTAATGATAGCGGGTATCGCTGAAGCGCCGAACGGCGATGTGAGGCTGTTGGCGCGTCAGATGCGGTGGGTCGCCGAGTCTGCTTACAGCCGTCGTGAATGGAACGGCCTATCGATCCGATCGGAAGGCTACGTGCACGCCCTGGCCGAAGCGGAGACCTTAGGCGCTGTCGCCATCTGGGTTCACACCCATCCCGGCCGAGATTCGACGCCAATCCCGAGCGTACACGACCGGATCGTCGATCGAGAACTTGCCGACCTGTTTCGTCTTCGGTCGGGAACTCCCTACTATGGCGCGCTTGTGTTCTCGCCACGCCCTTCCGGACTCGTGTTCACGGGTCATCTCCATAAAGAGGGCCTCAAGCCGCTTCAAATTGAGAGACTTTGGCAGGTCGGTGACCGGCTTCACCTGATTCGATCGTTCGACTCTGCGCTTCCCCAACTGACAGAGATCTTTGACCGAAACGTTCGGGCATTTGGAACAGCAATCCAGCAAGCGCTCGGCGATCTTCGTGTCGGCATTATTGGGTGTGGAGGCACTGGCTCAGTCGTTGCCGAACAGCTCGTTCGACTCGGCGTGAGGCATCTCACCCTCATAGATCCCGATCGGATATCGGAGAGCAACCTGACGCGGGTATACGGCTCCATCGCGTCGGACGTCGGCAAGCCGAAAGTGCAGGTTCTAGCGCGGCATCTGGCAAGCATCGTTCCTGAGTTGGACTGCGAGCCCGTCCAATCAATGGTCACGCTCGAACCGGCCGCTCGTCGTCTCATTGGTTCCGATATCGTCTTCGGTTGCACTGACGACAACGCTGGTCGTTTGGTGCTCTCTCGCCTAGCAACCTACCTAGTTACCCCTGTTTTCGATTGCGGCGTGTTGCTGAGCAGCGACAGCGGAGATCGGTTGACCGGAATCGACGGTCGCGTGACCGTTCTGTCCCCAGGTCAGGCTTGCCTTGTCTGCCGTGGCCGCGTGGATCTCGCGCGCGCAGCTGCGGAACTCCTGACACCGAATGAACGCCTGCGTCGCCAGGACGAGGGGTACGCACCTGCTCTAGCTCGGACCGAGCCTGCTGTCGTCTCGTTTACCACACTTGTTGGGGCGACATCGGTAAACGAATTGCTGGAGCGGTTGATCGGATACGGGCCCATGCCGCGACCGAGCGAAGTCTTGTTGCGCTGCCACGAACGGGAGATTTCCACTAACATCGCCCTTCCATTGCAAGGGCACTATTGTCACCCGTCGGCCGGCAGGCTCGGAGTCGGAGTCACTAGCCCGTTCTTGGAGCAGACGTGGACGACCTGACGAAGATTCCCTTGTGGGAGTGGCTCCCGATCTTTGGTTGGCGGATCGTAGCTGTAGTAGATGCCGCTGACAACGTCCCACAGCGGCTTCCCCGCAATGGCGCGGTCTTGGTGGGATCGCCCACTCGCCCGAAGTGGATCGCGTTCGACTGCCCCTGCCGACGCGGCCATCGCATTCTGCTCAATACGGACAAGGGCCGCTTTCCATATTGGACGACGACCGTCCAAGGTCCCCTCACCATCTCGCCGAGTATTGCTTGCGACGACCCAGTGTGGCGGTGTCACTATCTCGTTCGAAATGGGAGAGTGCGGTGGATTCACGAGAGAGACCAGGCGAGCAGTTCGGTCTACCAGCCGAAACGTTCAGGGAGGTAACCCTTGCCAAACCTTGAAGAGGATTCTCGGCCAGAGCTCATTTTTGGACTCGTCGGTGCCGCTGGTGCGCGCCTCGACGACTTGTCAAAGGAGCTTACGGAGGAGTTGCAGACGCTTGGATATAAGGCGGTCGAAATCCGGCTCTCGGGTCTGTTGACGAAGAGATTCCCCGCGTGGGTCGATCAGATCGGCACGGGTGAATTCGCGCGAATTACGCATCTGCAGAACATGGGAAACGCCTGCCGCACCTCTCTGAACGATGGTGCTGCCTTGGCACGCGCTGGGATCGCGGACATTCGAGCAAAGCGGGCTAAGATTTCCGGGAGCCCAGATGTACCTGCGTCGGCTCACGCGTATATCGTGCACCAACTCAAGCACCCGAATGAGGTCGACCTCTTGCGACAGGTCTACGGATCGTCATTTGTGCTGGTCGCGGGTCATGCGCCTCGCCAGTTCCGCGTCAAAGAACTTGCGCGTCAATGGGCCAAGAAGGAGGGCAAAGGGGGCCAAGACTCACATTTCGAAGCAAATGCCATGGAGGTCATCGATGTCGACGAAAAGCAAGAGGATGACCTCGGGCAAAACACGCGGGATACTTACCCCAAGGCAGATTTCTTCGCGAACATGGGACTCCCGAAAGGAGAGTTTGAAGTTCGACGGTTTGTTGATCTGCTCTTCGGCCACCCGTTCCGGACGCCAACACCCGACGAATACGCAATGTATCAGGCAAGCGCGACGTCGCTTAGGTCATCAGACGACAACCGACAGGTGGGTGCTGTCATAGTCAGTCTCACTCGTAGTGCGGGGGATGCTATCAAGAACGTTGATGTCATCGCCGTCGGCATGAATGAGGTCCCTCGCGGTGGCGGTGGATTCTATTGGGATCAAGATTCACCCGACTATCGGGATCAGGTCCTCTTGAGCCAAGACGAGGATCGAGCGAAGGAGATTAAGACTAGCGCTCTGGCCGAGTTAATCGAAAAGATTCGGAAGAAAGCATGGCTAGATGCGTCCCTGGCGGGAGAGCCTTCCATAGATCTGGCGAGCCGACTGTTGCCGGACGTGGCGCGGACGCAGTTCATGGATATCGGCGAGTTTAGTCGACCCGTTCACGCGGAAATGGCAGCGCTTCTCGACGCGGCTCGAAGGGGCGTTGCGGTGAATGGCCACTCGATGTATGTGACCACCTTCCCTTGTCATAACTGCGCTAAGCATATCATCGCTACCGGCCTCCGCAGAGTAGTCTACCTAGAGCCCTACCCCAAGAGTCGCGCCGGCCATCTCTACAGAGAGGAGATTGTTTTGGAATCGCCTGACGGCAAAGAGGTGGAAGCCAAGGTTGTCTTCTTTGCGTTTACCGGAGTCGCGCCGCGCCAGTATGGCCAACTCTTCTCGATGTCCCAGCGAGGTGCGAAGAGAGGAAGCCCGCTCCGAAAGTGGAACGCGGATCGCGCCGTTCTCTCGCCGCGGTACGTGCCGGGCAATGCTCACCTCACTTACCTCGCTCAAGAACGCGCAGAGTTGGAGAAACTGCGTCCCGATATCTACCGCTGGGACAAGAAAGCCATCTGTCCAACGTAGGTCAGGTAGGCGGAGGGCCTGAGATTCCTCAACTTCTTTGACCTTTGACACCGCGGGGTGTTGACGAACTTGGGCCTAGAGGCTTAGCTCTCCGCCGGCATCTACTCGGGCGCGTTCTATGGCCCTCGAAGGAGGTCCCGATGGGCTTAAAAACTGGCATCCAGTGGACCGACGCGACCTGGAATCCCATGACAGGCTGCACGAAGATCTCCAGAGGTTGCGACCACTGCTACGCGCTGTTCCTGGCTCACACAAAAGTTCGGGACGCGTACCTACGCGGAACCCCCGTCAAGGACACAGCGGCGACTCGAGCGGACCCCTTCGCCCCGCGGTTCTGGGCGGCGCGGCTCGAGCAGCCCCTTCGCTGGCGGGAGCCCCGACGTATCTTCGTCAACAGCATGTCGGACGTGTTCCACGCCCATTTCTCTCTCGACCTCATTCAGCGCGTGTTCGACGTGATGAATCGAGCACACTGCCATCAGTTCCAGGTGCTTACCAAGAGACCTGAGCGCGCCCTGCGCCTATCCGATCGGTTGACGTGGACCGAGAATATTTGGATTGGGACGTCGATCGAAGATATGGATGTCGCATCGCGAGCCGACCACTTAAGGCAGATCCCCGCGGCGGTGCGGTTCATTAGCGGCGAGCCCCTCCTTGGTCCGCTGGACGAGCTCAACCTGGATGGAATCGACTGGGTCATAGGAGGTGGGGAGAGTGGTCTCGGTCATCGGTCCTGCGATCCGTCCTGGGCGCGAGGTCTGAGGGACGTCTGCGTACGTCAGGGCGTCGCTTTCTTCTGGAAGCAATGGGGGGGGAGGACTGCGAAGGCAGGAGGCCGTGTCCTCGACGGTCGTGAGTGGAACGAATACCCCGTAGCGTTGTCTACTGCCGCCGCTACTTGAACCGGAATCGTGTTCCATCCGGGAAGGTGCGAACTTTCTTCCGGCTCCCCGCCTTGATCTCGATCCGCTTCGATGTCTCCAGATGGACCAGTGCCTTCTTGAGGTGCCCAGAGTGGTAATCCGTCAAGTCGGACTGCGCGAACTCATTCGCCTCCTCCACTCTAATCCATTCCGCACTCTTGAAGGCCGCAGCTAGCTCGTTCGCGAGTGCGGCCGGGTCGACGGCGTCAAGGTCCAGCCCTAGTTGTGCCGTACGCGTACCGCGAAACACGTAGTCTCCAAACGGGGCGACCTTCCAAATCGCTTGCTTCATCCGATCGCAGCCGAGCAAGTGTTTCGTGCCGAAGAAAATCGCGTATACTAGGCGGCCGCCCTGGTACAGCTCGAAATGGAGGACGTATCTTGCCCCCGCCTGCTTGAGCTGGTTGCGATACAGGGTATAGAAGAAGTCCTTCTCTTGCTGAGCGTCCACGATTTCCACGCCCCGTCGCCAGTCTGTGCAACCAAACAGCGCATCGAGATGAGGCGCGAACTCCGAAGTGGTGTTGAAACGGTTGATAGCCTCATACATGAACGAGATGTAGACTTCGCTCTTCGGGTGCCGCAAAACACGCTGGATGATGGTCATTGGTGTACCGGAAATCCCGAATGGGTCCACCATCAGGAAGCACGGGGCCAGCGCCTTCATCTTGCTCTCGATGTCGTCCAAGAGCGTTGTCATGGTTGCGTCGAAACGACCCTGCACGACCAGAGCGTCGCAGTTGCCGGGCAGATCCGCCTTCTCGGCTTCAACAAGCCGCTCGAGGTACTGGGCCCTATCGGGCTCCAACTCGACGAACACGAACTTCACCTCCGCCGAGAACTTGGCCTTCGCCACGTGCTCTTTTAGCGCCCGCACGGCAATGATTGGCGAACCGGGCTCACCCTCCGTGTACTGACCGGGACCGGCGAAGCCGTCGATGAAGACAATGCGGTCCTGGGTCATGCCGAGGATGGGCAGCCACGCGTTAAGATAGTTGCGTAGCACGAGGTGCTTACCTGGCGTGTGCTCGCCAAGCGGCCAGAGTGTCGAGTCGGGGGCTATGGAAGCCTCTTGGGCGCCACAAAGCATCGTTGTCCCCGTCGGCGCCCCTGATGGTGAGCGACCAAGATAGTCCTCCAGATGGCTGCTTGTTGCAAGTTGTTCCTCAAACCCGAATGAACTCCTTGCCTCGAACGTAGATTGTGATATCGCCATCCGAGCTCACCTTGATGGCGAGGCCATAGTTGGACGCGCCGATCGCAGCTTTCGTTCGGCTCCCTTCTTCCACGTCAACCTTTCCACGTCGTTTTGGCTCAAGTACCGCACCATATGCTAGCAACTCGCCCTGATTACTCAATACGATTGCGCCGTCTAATGCGGCTAGTTCGACGATTAGGGTTCGCGGGAACTGTTGGATGCGTGTTGATGGCAGCGCGACGTCGAACTGTCTACTGAGGGGCGCGCGGCGATTGTTGCCTATCTGGTCCGCCGCGCGGACAACCTCAGAGAGTCGGTTTGTGTTTCGAACGATCACGAACATCCCGCCGGAACGTCGGAAGGAGACATCCAGTGCAGCTCTATAGATCGATGCGATGACACGCGGAATGATCTGCCTCGGGACCCGCTGCACCCGAGCGGAGTTCTTGAGAAGATCCACAAGGTGCGTGTGGTTCCAATACTGCCATCGCCCAAAGCGATACGTGAATCGCAGGGTGCCGCCATCGAAGACAAGAAGATCCCCGTTCCGGGTCAGTCCGAGTCCGATTCGGCGGTCACGGCTGGCAACTGCGAGGTCACGGCACCATTCCGGAAAGAAGGTCCTTGGCGCCACCTGCCCTCGTTGCGCAGGCAGATCCAGGAATTCGACCACCGCGCCATTTCCCGAAACCAGGTACGCCGTGTAGTACGCGTCGGACAATGCCCGAAACCGCTTCTTGGCAAGGAAGTCTTCAGGAAACCGAGCATCTACAGCAGGCCGTTCGGTGCGAGCCGCGTCGATGATGCACCCGAAGACAAGCGCTCGGTTCTCGTATGTCTGCTCGGCAAGTGAGCGTAGTGCGGCGAAGATCCTCTCGGGATCCATCTCCAGGTCGTGGGTCTCTCTGAGATACCGTGCAATGACGAGCTCATCAAAGATGCCAGCGAGCCCTGCGATCACCTGGTCGCTTGGTGCCGCATCGGTCGAAAACAGGTCTGCCAGCTGCGCGACGATGGCTTCGCAAAGGTGTAATTCACGTAGGTCCAGGGTTCGCTGGATCGCTCCCACACCCGTAGGCACCTTTCGACGCCTGACCTTGCAACTCAGAGAGTAGCCGTCTCCGGTACGGATGCCGATTGTGACGTTTATTTGTCGATGGGTTGTATCCTCAAAGCTCGTTCGACTTTCTGCGTAATTACCAATGCTCCATTCGTATGCTTCAGCATGGGGCAGAATCCGACTGATAGAGTTCGCCGCGGACTCCAGAAAATCGACTCTCTTCGCGCCTAAACGTCGAGCGAGGCGCCGGTTCCGTGGGATCTTTAGCGGCATCTTGTCGAATGGATTGCGACCATGAACTCGTTTCCGGTCCTCCAGCAGCTGGCGACCAGCTTTGAGGCGGCGAGGAAGCGCTCCAACAGCGCAGGCGCTGCCGAGGTCCGTCCGCGAACCGGCGATGTTGCATCAAGGTTGCTAGGGCACCGATCCTAGTACTAGGCTGATTTTGCGGCACGATGGGTCGGAAATGCGACACCTAAGCGAGGCAGAGCTCAGGAGTGGGCGCCGCGCATGGCAAGATCAGAGTCTCTGAAGAAACCTCCATGGAAACGGGGTTCAACGACACCCCCCTGTACATGCATCAGGCGGTCGGGTCTTCCATGTTTTGAACGCGTTCCGCGTGTGGGGGACCCCCGATCAACGCGCTGGCACCAAACGGTGCGGGGAGAAGTGGCCGTTGCGCCGACCAGCGTGGGCCGGCAGCTTCCCTGAGGGAAAGGCCAGACTCAATCGTGCGCAGTCCGATCATAGTCTCTTGGAGCGGTGGCAAGGACAGCGCCCTCTTGCTCCGATACCTGCTTCGTGATCCCGAGCACGAAGTCGTCGGGCTAATTACCACGGTGACGGACGGGTATGATCGCATCAGCATGCACGGCGTCCGCCGCAACATTCTGCACGCTCAGGTGGCCCAGCTCAGCCTGCCGCTGCATGAAGCGACTATTCCACCGGCTGGCTCTAACACCGCCTACGAGGCGGCGTTCATGGTAGTGCTGGCCCAGGTACGAGTCGCGTGCCCCCGTTTGCACGCGATCGCATTCGGGGACCTGTTCCTAGAGGACGTGCGTTCCTACCGTGAACAGCTCTGCGCCGGGCATGGGTGGCAACCGCTGTTTCCGCTCTGGGGACTGAACACCGGGGCACTTGCGCAACAGTTCGTCCACGATGGATTCCGCGCGATCGTGTGTTGCGTGGATACGCAGCAGCTCGCATCAGAGTGGGTGGGTCGCGAGTTTGATGCCGCGTTTCTCGACACGCTGCCGCCGAGTGTCGATCCCTGTGGCGAGCGGGGCGAGTTTCACACCTGCGTCTACGCGGGGCCGATCTTCGCCCGGCCGCTGGCGCTGGAGCGCGGCGAGCACGTCCTCCGCGATGAGCGCTTCGAATATTGCGACTTGCGCCTGCGCGCCGCTTGAGGTGGATGTCACAGCTGCTGAGCACGATGGAGCGCTGCCCGGCCCGCCATACGACCGCTAGGTCCGCGACTGCCCCGCGAGTCCACTAAACGAAGCCGGGCGCCCCGTTGCCGCGGCGCCCGGCTTGTCCGACTCGAGTCGCGAGACTTAATAGAACCACACCTGCTTATGCCTCGTACCCGCGAGGTTCACATCGTCGCCCCCGAGCACGAGCACGTGCGCGACACCGCTCGCGTCCACGTAGCTCAGCGCGGCGTGGTTGAAGAGATTGCCGCCGCCGGCGGACGTAATCGTGTGAGAGCCGGTGGCGCCGTTGAAGCTCGCCACGCTGCCGTCGTTGTTGACCTGAGCGTACGTCTCCTCGGTCGAACCTGTGTTGGCGCCGTTGTACAAGCCGGCCGTTACGAGAACGCTGCCCCCGGCCATGACCGTGGTGTGCTTGTTGACCGCCTTCGTCAGGTTGGACGCGTTAACGGTCCAACCTGGACCCACGAGATCGCCTGTGCGGAGATTGATCTTCGCGTACGCGATCTGGTTCAGCTTCGTGCCATTGTTCGTGTAATTTGAGTCGTTCGGGGTGACCGCTGCGCTGTCCCCGCCGAAGGCATACAGATAGCCGCCGAACTGCCCGAAGCCATCGTGCGACCGGCCGAACGGCAACGCGGGCTCCGATTGCCAGACACCGAGCGCCCCGGTAGAGTCAATCCGTGACCGGTAGACTGTCGCCACTGGCGCATTCCCGGACGCAGAACCGCCGGCGACGTATAGATCGCCACGAAAGACCACGGCGCCAAGCGAATGGGCCGCCGCTGGGAGAGAAGTGGTCAGCGTCGTCCACGTCGTGATATTCCCCGTCGGATCGAGCGTGGCGCGGTACACTGCGTTCGTCGGCGTGCCAGCCGCGTCCGTCGCACCGCCGAGTACGTAGATGTAGCCCGCTGCGGCCTTCACGCGGGAGTTGACCGGTGTGGCGATGACGGCGGCATGGAACGCCACGGCCGCGGGCAGCGACATCGTTTTGGCCCAGCTGCTCAGCTGTCCACTCGTCTGGATCGTCGCGTAGTACACGTCACTCCGAAGGGTTCGGGCGCTGTCGGCACCGCCCACCACATAAACGAGGTTGGTGCTCGTCGAGGCGCCGCCCACGATAGCGAAGGTCGCGCTGTGACCGCTCAAGCCCACGGGGAGCGCGGTGGTCGAGGTCCACATGATCGTGGACGGGCTGAACGTCGAGTTCGTGGTGACTGTGAAGGTGAGCGAATCGCTCGTTCCGGTGGCGGTTTGTACCGCAACGGGCCCGGTCGCCACGCCCGACGGTACGCTTGTCACGATAAAGGTGTTGGTCCAATCGCCCGGGCTGGCGATGGTGGCGGCAACGGTGCCGCCGGTGCCGTTCGAAAAGAGCACCTGGCCCACCCCCTGACGGTCCCCGAAGGCCTGGCCTTCCAGAATGACCGTGCTGCCGATGTTCCCCGACGGCTTGGTGGCGCCGTCGGCGTACTGCAGGAGCGGCGCGACGGGCGTGAATGCGCCCGCCAGCTGGACCGACGTTCCGTCGGCATTCCGAACCTGGACCGCATAGGTGTGGCCCTTCACCGCGCCGACCGGAACGAGGGCGTAGATCGTCGTCGAGTTCGCCACCTGGACTGAATCCGCCTTAAGCGTGTCCAGCAACACGGTCACGCCGGCCCGGAAGTTCATCCCAGTGAGCGTCAGCTCGGTGGACACGGTCCCGGTTGGGGGGCTAACGCTCGCGAGAGTCGGGGCCGGCCCCTGAGGGGCGGTGGATCCGCCGCCGCACGCCGCTGCGAAAAACGCGAGCAGGGCGGCGGTGGATCGAAAACAGATTCGCAAGTCCATGAACGCACTCCGCGCGGTGGATTGAGGTCTGGGGTCCCCTTCCGGGCGCCCGCTCACACGTGCGTTACACACTTGGGGAGGCAGGCTCTGGTCACAGTCGTGGCAGCGGCATTGTGCGAGTCGGCAAGACCGCAGTGGTCAGCGCCTGAATCAGGAGTGACCGACGCGGGAGTCGCGGAGTGTGTATGATAGTGTCGTAATGAGCGATAGCCCGACGGACGCCGACGTGATCGCGAGGGTCCTCGACGGGGACACCGAGCGCTTCGCGATCCTCGTCGACCGTTACCAGGACGAGTTCGCTCGGTACGCGAAGTACATGACCGGCAGCGTGGATGAGGCAGCGGACATAATCCAGGAAAGCTTGATCCGGGCCTATCGGTCACTGCGGCGGTGCCAGGACCGGGCGAACTTCAAAGGCTGGCTCTTTCGAATCGTCAGCAACCAGTGCAAGACGCACTTGGCTCGAAGGCGCCGGCGCCCCGTGGAACCGCTCTCGGGGGAGGCGGCCGAGACACCATCCGCCGAGGATCCCAGCGCGGACGCTGAAGCGGGTGACGTGCGGCGCAAGGTGCACCAAGCGCTGCAGGAGCTCCCGACGGACCAGCGCGAGGCGCTGGTCCTGAAGTACGTCGAGGACCTGAGCCTGGCGGAGATCGCGGAGGCGCTTTCGACCAGCGTCTCCGCGCTCAAGATGCGGCTGCTGCGCGCGCGCCGTGAGTTGCTGGCAAAGCTTCAGGGGGTGGTCACATGAAACAGGAACACGAAGACCTGGGTTCAGACGCCGAGCGGTTCGAGCGCATCATCGGAGTGCTCGACCGGCGGTCCGTCCGCCTGCCTTCGACGGTCCGGGCAGCGGTGATGGCCAGCATCCGCGCGGAGCGATCTTCGGCGTGGTCGCGCGCATGGACGTGGCTTGCCGCGCCACGCCTGAGCCCGCTCGCAGCCGGACTCGCCCTTGCCGCCGGCATCGCCGTCCTCCTCCTGCTCCGTCCCGCGGTTCCGAGTGGGACGCCCACAGCACCCGCGGGATCGGTCTCCGTGTCGGTCCGGCTCGTTTTCGCGGCTCCCCGAGCCAGTCGTGTCGCGGTCACCGGCGATTTCGCAAGCTGGGATCCCAAGGGCATCCCGCTCGCGGGACCTCAGGGCGATGGCATCTGGGCTGTGGAGCTCAAGCTCCCGCCTGGGCTGCACCACTACGTGTTCATTGTGGACGGCAGCGAGTGGCAGCCCGATCCGAACGCGCCTTCCCAAGTGGAGGACGGCTTCGGTCAACGCAACAGTGTGCTCCTCGTCCCGGAGCAGAAGGCGAGCTAACGGTGCGTGGATTGCTGCTCGCCGCCGCCATCGGGCACATCGCGACTGCCTCGGTGGCCGCTCAGGGTCGCCCGACGGTTGAGGCGCGGCTCGATCCGCAGACGCTGGCGGCCGTGCGCGCTATCATCGACAGCGCTCGACGCGATTCGGTACCGTCTCAGGTGCTCGAGGACAAAGCGCTTGAGGGTGTCGCCAAGCGTGTACCCCCGCCGCGGATCGTGGCGGCGGTTCGCCAGCTCTCCGCGGAACTGCGGGACGCGCGTGCGCTCTTGCGAGCAGCGGCTCCCCGAGCCCCTCTGGCCGATGGGGAACTTGTCGCCGCCGCGGATGCCCGCCGCCGCGGTGTCCCGACGGCGGAGGTCTCGGCACTCCGGAGCCACGTCCCAGCGACGGCTCCTCTGGTGGTCGCGTTCACCGTTCTCGGCGACCTAGTGCAGCGCGGCGTTCGTGCCGACCAGGCTCGTGAGGTCATCGAGCAGCTGATCGCTGCCGGCGTGCCGGCGCAGCAGATCGCTGACATTCCTGCGCGCATGGACGTGGGTCTGCGAGTCGGTGCGCCGCCGCTCGATGCGCTCCGGAGCGCGTTGCCGATGCCGCTCCGGCCCGTCAAACCGCCGCAACCACCCCCGAAGCCGAATCCTAGCAGGCACGGCCTCCCCTAACCCAGAGCCTCATGTACAGTCGTCGACCCATTATCGCGCTTGCCCTCGCCGCGAGCCTTGCGGCTTCTGTAGGCCAAGCCGCCGCGCAACGGTGGCAGGTGGACCTGGCGGGTAACACCGTGGGATACGATACCGCGGGCCGCATCACGTCCGCGTCTATCGCGCCACTCATCGAATGGAACAAGCGGACTGTCTATGCCACCCTGAGCGGAGCGCTCGCGGCCTTCGAAGCGAGCCAATGGACCTCGCAAGGGCACGGTGATTTCTCACTGCTGTTCGCTCCGGCGCGCTCGCTGCGCCTCCTCCGGACGGAGGTAGTCGGGTCGGCCGATGGGAGTGTGCACTCGAGCGGCTATCGCACGGCCGGCACCCGTGGCGAGCTCCGGCTCCACGTGGCGGGGCGCTCTACCGGTCTCTGGGTCGGCGGCACCGCCGCTACGGGGTGGACGTCGAGCAGCACCGGGATCGCTACGGCAGTCGGCCCGACCGCCGGCGCTTGGGGTCGGCGGGGAGCTTGGAACGCGACCGCAGTGTGGACCCCGTTCCGACTTGAAGGGGCGTGGTACCAGCAGGTGGAGGGCCGGGTTGCTACGTCCGCTGGTCCGGTCGACGTCATGGGGTACGTGGGTTGGCGCGGTGCGCCCACCGTTTCCGGGCTGCCCAACACAAGCTGGGGCGGCGGGAGCGTGACGGTGTGGTTCACCTCGCAGGCTGCCTTGGTGTTCGGCGGTGGGACGTACGCGTCCGATTTGGTCCAAGCCCTCCCGAAAGGGCGCTTTCTGTCCGCGGCGATCAGACTCTCTCGCGGCCGCCGCACTGTCTGGGCCGGCCCATCAGCCGGCCGCGCGCTATACGCTCGTGATCGTGAGCCAGCCGACTTGCGGTTCCGCGTGCCCGGTGTGTCGCGCGTGGATCTCGTGGGCGACTGGACGGGCTGGCAACCCGTCCCAATGCAGCGCGCGCCGGACGGTCGGTGGTTCTTGCAGGTGAGACTCGCCCCGGGCGTGCATCGGTTCAACATCGTGGTGGACGGCGAACGCTGGATCGTCCCCGAAGGGGTGGCTTCGGTCGATGATGGCTTCGGAGGCAAGATCAGCCTGTTGGTCGTCCCATGAGTGACCACGTGGCGGCTCGCGGAGTGTGTATCGGCGAAGCGGGTAACCGCCTTGAAAGGAAGGATGTGACTGCGCACACTCAAGCTGCTCGCTGGGCTGGCGCTGCTGCCAAGGCTGCTCACCGCCCAGCAGAGCCCGATCGACCGTCTCCGCGCCGTCTTGCCGGCGGCGGTGGCCGACAAGGTCATCGCGATCGTAACGGACGCGACAAGCCGCGGTCTCCCGGGTCAGGCGATCGCTGATCGGGCGCTGGAGGCGATCGCCAAGGGTCGCAACGGGGACGAGGTGTCCGCCGCTGCCCAGGCGTTCGCCGCCGACCTGGCGGGGGCGCACGCTGCGCTCCAGCACGCCGGACGCAATCCCGACGTCAGCGAGATCGAAGCCGCGGCGACCGCTAAGGAGCTCGGTGTCGACGGCGCGGCCATCAGCGCGCTGGCGTCTTCGGCGCCTTCCGGTCGTTCGCTCGCAGTTCCACTCGCGGTCATCGGAGCGTTGGTGAATCGTGGGCTCCCGTCAGATGGTGCGCTCCAGGCGGTGTTGGATCGCCTCACGGCGCGAGCGAGCGATGCAGAGCTGGTCGAAATGCCCGGTGAGGCCGGCCGCATGATCGCCGCAGGCTACAAGCCGAGCGATGTCGGACGCGCCCTCGGCGCTGCTGGCCGACCCTCCGGCGTGCCCGCCAACAGTGGGCGCCCCGGCGCCCGGCCGACTACTTACGGACGCCGAGATCTCCTCGGCGTCCGCTGCTTTGCGGTCGGGACCGCCCGGCACAGCGTCCGGGCGGTTTTCACTACTGCGCTCGGCGTCCGGAAGACGGGCGGGAGCCGCGGCTACTGCTGTTGCGCGAGCACCACCTGCGGCAACGGGCTGCCGTCGGCCTCCTTGGTGAGCGTGTCGTCAGTGTAGATGATACCGGTGCGGCCGGTCACGGGATCGATCGCCACCTCGAACAGATCGAGCAGGTTGCGCGTTCCCCGCGCGCAGCCGGTCCCGTTCGTGCAGATCACGCCCACGTGGTTGGGGTGGGCGGTGACCTGGACCTCCTGGAAGCTCACGCCGCCCTTGGTGTTCTGCGCCAGATACACGTTCCAGACCGCGCTGGGATCGTCTTTGCTCGAGGCGTTGGTGCCGTAGAAGACGACATCCACCGTCCCGTTCAGCGCCGCGACCCAAGGGAAGACGGCGGTAGCAGCCGGCGGGCTACTGACCGCCAGCGCCGGTGACCACGTGGCACCCTGGTCGCTCGAGCGCGAGAGCGAAACAGTGTGAGCATCGGACCAGACGGCGTAGAGCGTGCCGTCGGCCGGGTCGACGGCCAGCGAGGGAAAGACGTTGTTCAGGGCGGTGAAGAGCGGCGCGGAGAACACCTTGTTCGCGGTCCAGCTCTTGCCGAAGTCGGTGCTGCGCGACACGAAGATATTGTTGAAGGTCGCGGTGGTCGCCTTCTGGATGCCCGGCTCACCCGCGGCGTACACATCGTAGACGTTGTGCGTGACGGGGTCCGCCACGATCGGTCCCTGATCGTTGTTGAACGTCGCGTCGCCCGTGGCTCCGCCCTGCGCCACCACCGGATCGCCCACGCGCTTGAAGGTGAAGCCGTCGTCGTCGGAGCGCTGCACGTGGATGAGCGTGCTGCTGCCGGCGTCGTGGTACGAGATGTAGACTCGCGCACCGTCCGAGGTCACCCATTGCCGATCGGCCTGCGTCTGGTCGAGGATCTGCGCCTTGCAGCTCGCGAAGTCGCTAGACGTGTTCGCATTCGGGCAGGTGATCGCCGAGACGCCGAGCTGCACCGCGTTAAAGGTCGGATTGAAGAAGAAGACCAGCGTCGTCGCGTGCAGGGTCCCGGTCGTGCCCAGGTCGATGTCCGCGTCGCCGCCACCGATGCTCTTGCCGATGTGCGCGTCGATCTGCCCTTGAAAGACCGGCGTCGAGCCGAAGGGACCCTTCCACACGTTGGTGAAGAACTGGGTCCAGCTCAGGCCGCTGAGCCCCATCGTGCCGTCCAGGCCGATGGAAATGGCCGGCTCGCTCGACCCGTCGGGCCGCAGCAGCGGCGTGTTGGTGAAGGAGAGGGTGGTACCGCGCGCGGCCACGCGGTCCATCGAGACCGGACCCGGCCCGCTTTCGTCCGAGCAGCTCAGCCACCCGGCGGCGAGCGATGCGACCAAAGCGATCCTCACCCAACGGTGCGCGGCCATGGCTCCCCCTTTTGGGCGCCTGCGACGCAGCGCCCCGCGATGTGGCAACGCAGAGAAGCAATCCGCCCGCAGACGGGGTGTCAAGCCGGGCCGTGGGTCCCGGGTCGAGCTTCGCCGCCGAACCGCTCCACTAGAGTCGGCTGAGGCGGTAGCGCTGCTCCAGCTTCTCCTGCGTGACGCGGTTGTCGATTGATCGTGCCAAATAGCGACGACCCCCTGCGTGCATCTCAGGGGGCGTCGGGCTGTGAGTTCTGCTGTGAGTTTCTCACGACACTCGGTTGATCTTCGGGTTCGCTGTTACGACACCGATGCCCAGAACCTCGCGTGATTGCTACTTGGTGTCGTAACTGAGCCCCCTAGTGATTCGCATGGGGTTCAGGGGGTCGGGGCCGAGCCCGGCACCGGCGGCTAACGCCGCCGGGCGCGTCAAATCCCGCCGTCCCGACTCAGTAAAGAGCAAGCCTCACATCGACCTCGGATGCGGGGCTTTTCCTAATCGTGCTCTGAGCGACGAACCCCCTGTACGTGCATGGGGCGGTTCGCCGCCGCTCGGTCTCGCGGCGCCGATCGGCCACCACGCGCCGCCCTGCGTGTGCGCCGGTTCACGCGGCGGCGCCGCCGGCTCGAGCCCTCCTAACCTCGGCACCCGCGACCCGCCTGGCCGAGCGCGCGCCCGTTGGGTATATCACCCGGACTATCTGTTCCCTCAGAGGTGCACGATGGTTGCTAACGACGCTCCTCACTGGTTTCCCGACCACCGGGAGGGCGAACGCCGTCATCTGCCCTCGCGGCGCAGCGGCCTGGACCGCCGCTATCAGAGCATGCCCCCGACGGTGGAGCGCCGCGGGGCGGGCGAGCGGCGCGTGCTGGCCGATCGGCGCACCTGGACGGAGCGCCGGCAGCAAGTAAGGGCCGAGTGAGCGGGCGAGCGGGACGGCTCGTCGCCTCGTGCAGCGGCGAGGCACTCCTACATCACGCTGCGGGGCGGCCCCCCCTGGTCGACCGCGCCGCTACATTCCTGGGATGCCGAGAGACATTGACGTAGTGGGAGTCTGGCACGGAACGCCGTACCAGGTCGCGTCGGTGAGCAGCACCGCCGACGGGGTGATTGTCGCCTGCGGTCAGGCGGGCACGCACACGACGCACCCGAAGACCGGCCACCACCGGCACACCAAGGACTCGAGCTCGGGCACGAGCACCTGGCACGAGCGCCACGTTCTCTCTGACGTCACGCTCGCGCAGCCCCTGCAGGTCATCGCGTTCTCGGGCGCCAAGCCGCCCGCGTGGGCAAAACCGCATGCGGACCGTCCGTCGCATGACAGCTTCACCTTCCAAGCGCAGGCGGACGGCCAGGTACGACTTGCCCTCGTGGGTGTGCGGGAAGCGGACGACGCGGTCATCGTCGCGACCAAGCAGGCCGCCACCGCGCCCCGGCTGTTTCGCCGGTACGCGCCGAACGTGCTCCTGTGGACGGTGTGATCCAACGCCGCTTGCTGATAGACTAGCCAGCCGGGATGGTGACGCGCGAGCTAGGGGAGCGACTTGCGGGGGCCCACACCTTGGGTCGGGAATCTGAAAGCAGACCACGACTCACCTGAATCCCGCTCTCTTCCCGATGACCCACCCAAAGTCAATGCGAGGAGTGACGCCAATGGCCAAGGTGCTCTGCGTGCGCAGGCGCTCGAACCTCGCCCCGCTAGCTCTTGCGACCCGTCTTGGCGAAAAACGCCGAGAACATCGGCTCCAC
>WNFC01005815.1_pt1 | contig 37217 bp, 37 predicted proteins | sample 5400541 | NCBI WGS metagenome assembly WNFC01 (sample SAMN13153342, study PRJNA577476) | soil metagenome | isolation source: 120 cm saprolite under Douglas fir tree site 2 hole 2 replicate 1 | place: USA:California | collected 2015-04-18
TCTATATCAACCACCAAGAGTTCGAAGGACGTGCATCGTGGGGCAAGACTATCCCGCGGAATGACGTTGACGAAGACAACAATGGCCACGGAACCCACTGCGCCGGTACCATTGCTTCACGCAAATACGGCGTAGCCAAGTCTGCCAACGTCATCGCTGTCAAAGTTCTTGGATCAAATGGCAGCGGCTCCATGTCAGATGTTATCGCTGGTGTCCTCTTTGCTGCAGACTCCGCAGCAAAGAAGGCTGCCCTTGCGGCAGCTGAACTCAAGGCCACCGGCAAGACAAAGCACAAGGGTTCTGTTGCTAATATGTCTCTAGGTGGTGGCAAATCCCGCGCTCTTGATGACACAATCAATGGCGCTGTCGACACCGGCCTCCATTTTGCTGTTGCCGCGGGCAATGACAACCGTGATGCGTGCTCTACCTCTCCAGCTGGTGCTGAGAAAGCCGTCACAGTTGGTGCATCCACGCTCGGTGATGAGCGTGCCTTCTTCTCCAATTACGGTCCTTGTGTCGATGTCTTTGCCCCTGGCCTGAGTATCCTATCCACCTGGATTGGATCTGAATCCGCTGTGAACACCATCTCCGGCACTTCCATGGCATCCCCCCATACTGCTGGTCTCCTGGCGTATCTTCTTTCCATCTATCCATCTTCCACTTTCAACCCTACTACACATTCCTCCTCCCTCGTCCCTCAGCAACTCAATGCGCAGCGCCCTTTCACTGGCTCTTTCACCGGCCTCTATAGGTCTGCTTACAGCGTAATGCCCCGCTGGGTTTCTGGCTTCCTTCCTCCTCCCCGGCTCATCGAAGCCGTCACTGCGCCGATTGAGGTCAAGCCAATCAGCCCCGCCGACCTCAAAGCCGCGGTGATTAGTCTCGCAAGTCAAGGCATACTTACCCAGATTCCCGCGGATACGGTAAACTTGCTAGCCTTCAACAACTTCACTAGCAGTGATTGAGGAGTATCTTGCGTACTAGTTTCGTCCTATTATTGTGACGTTTTTTGTTTGTTTTTTGCATGTAGTTGGTTCCATTCACACCAGGATACACACGTCGTGAATTGAGCTTTCCTTGCTTCCTTGATTACAATTGTCAGTCGGTCTATTGTCAGCCTACCGAAATACGCGCACGACTTGCTTGCAGCGGCGAGGTTACTTCCCTCGTCTAAGTCTCTGCTGTAAAGCTGCAGATGGTACTGTATCGTCGACACTGGTTCTCCGCCGCGGTCTTGGTTGTTAGCGGCAAACGCTAGGCTCGGAACCAGCCGCTTAGTTCACACTCAGATTAATTCTGATTAAGTCCGCTAAGGAGGTGAAGTGACTCAGTGACTCAGTTGCAAACTCCGACTGACTTATGTAAGGAGGTCTCGGAATCACCTACCGCGCCACCCACCGCGGAGTCGCACGGTCACGGTGCGGTGCGGCAATCCATCTTCGATGTCTTACAAGGCAACTCCTGCGCAGCTGATCTAACCCCCAGCGCTCCTGACTCTTCCACGAGTTCTCTCAGCGTGCGTTATCGTAGTTCATATCTGACGCAATCTGGGCACGACCTTAGGGCTGCGGACTGCGCTTAGTTACGTCTCAAAAAAGATAACCTAGCCCATCCGACCTCCTGAAATACTTCTCATGCGCATTATACTCTTCGCATTTGCCACGCGGGGTAATGACTGTGAAACGAAGTCGTGTGAAGAAGATACTGCGTTGATGTAAGGGGGTCTCCGAATCCAGGCTGGGATGCGGCCTGGCGAAGTACCGCGCCACCCACCGCAGAGTGGCACGGTGCGGCAATCCATCTTCGATGTCTTACAAGGCAATTCCTGCGCATCTGATCTAACCCCCAGCGCTCCTGACTCTTCCACGAGTTCTCTCAGCGTGCGTTATCGTAGTTCATATCTAACGCAATCTGGGCACGACCTTAGGGCTGCGGACTGCGCTCAGTTACGTCTCGAAAAAGATAACCTAGCCCATCCGACCTCCTGAAATAATTCTCATGCGCATTATACTCTTCGCATTTGCCACGGGGTAATGACTGTGAAACGAGGTTGTGTGAAGAAGATACTGCGTTTACGCCCATCTCGACGTGTCATCGTGTAGGGGCTATATAAAGCCTCTTCGCTTGGTCTCTGGCCTCCCCTGACCCAGTTTCCCCACAACTCATAAATAACGCTGTACAAGTCACCGTTCACGTTCACAAAATACCTGCTTGCGAATCATGGATTTAACTGATCTTACTCTGGATGAGTCTGTCTCGGGCATCGTAGACATCAGCCAGGACAACATCACCCACGCCCGCGAGGAGAAGACGAACGCCGTCGAGGCGTTGAAATACATTGACGATCATTGGTACAAGGAAATCGCGGGAAAAAAGGCGCGTTGGATGGACTTGATTGGTGATTATGCAGGCAATGAGAGATTCATTATTGATGGTGATGAGCATCTATTTGTTTGTGAAGGATGGTTTGATAACACTTTGTTCACAGGGGAATCATTACTGCAGCACGTTCTCGACGATCCTCTGTTAGCACTTGCGCGCACAGGCGGTGAGTTTATTTATCGTATGAGATTCTGCGTCGGTCTCAGGAGTTTTGTAATCTTATAGATCCAGGTTTTCAAGTTCTACACGCTATTCATTCGATGGAGTGGCTCTTGAATGAGATGATCAGGAGATCTGCCGTCTTCGATGTAGTCTTTTGGGAGGGTAAGCCCCAAGTCATAGCTCGAAGACCCATCACTGATTCTGTGACATCTGTTTCCAGATACTCGCCACCTCACGCTGAAAGGAAGTACTGATTTCGCGGTGTCATCGCGTTCACTTGCCCGCGCACTTTTATTCAGCCACCTTGTCGAGCACTCCTCAGAAATTGGGCTAAAAATATATGCCTTCTTGAGCTTAAAGGACCCAGCTTGGAATGCCTACCAGCAACGAACAAAGGTAATTTTTCTGATCTGGTACCCCGCTTTTCGGTTTTTCTGACGGGACTGGTAGCCAATGTTTGTCATGCTGAACGATGGCGGAAGGCCCGAAGACACTGATCATGACATGGTTACGCGCGTCCTCGTCCAACGCAACTTCGTTTTTGGCCTTCTTACTTCGGGCGTTGATGTTACTTTGCTACACGGAGCGGAGTTTCGCGACTCGAAGGTGGGTTGGTTATGTCCCATAGCCGCAACATTCATATGGATAAAACACAGATGTTTTCTTTCGTACTTGAGGGACGATTTGGCCTCGATAGTCACGAGTCATTTCCAGCTTCCGTTTGGAACGCCGTGCAAGATAGTGCTACCGAACTTGGGAACAAGTTGGGAAATCGAGTTTTCCATGTGCCCCTTGCGCCTCTGCATGCCACACCGCCAGGCCAGCATACTAGCCTAGATCAGTTTCTCAAAGACGTCCTCGGCTATCTCGTCGTGCATTATGCTGAATCCCCGCCCTTGTTCTGGGAACTCACATCACTCTTTTTCCTGCATATCATGATTCTCCCGACTCTTCCAGTTTCCGAGAGAGCTCGCCAGCGTGAAGATTCTAACAAAGACCTCGTGGCCATGCTCGTTGGAACCTTTCTGCCTCAAATCAACTCCATCATGACAACTTTTGTTTTGAGGACCAATCATTTTGTCGACATTGACGGCAGGATATTCACTACTATTCTTCGTTATACAATATCCAATGGCCACTTTCGATCAAGTGTACTCACGGAACTTGCAGGACCGGAGATTTCTTCTCGACTGGAGACAGTTTGGAGATCAGTGAATGCACCGCCACTAGACTTTATGGAGCTGTCGGCAAGCTTTTCACATAATTACGACCCACAACCACCGTCAGCGGTCTCAAATGACTTGGAAGAGGTCACATCGTTCAAACTCCTGCCATTTCACAACCAGGTCTTCGATGACGAACTTGCTGCTGTGCACGTCACAGTCTCAGATCAAGATCAGGCGTCGTCCTCCACCCCTTTGGAGTTTAGTCAGGATATTCTGTTCTCGGATACGAAACATTGGCATTCCCACCGTCTTCCTATCTTGCCTAAACATCTTGGGGGAGAGGGGGTGAAGGTCGTCGACAAACACCTACGTCGAAAGCACCTACGACACAATCAACGCCTCATGATCCAGATACATCGCCTTGCTGGCACATTGACTGGTGCGTCAGGGAAGGTTCTGCAACAGATTCTGGTTCCTCCTACAGGTCGGAAAGTCTCAGAAGTTACTAGTGACTTTCCGATCTGCCAACCGCAGCGAGACAAAAAAGTACGTTGACTGATCATCGTTTATCTGTGACGCCATTCTAATCGTCATACTTCAGAGGGCTGAGATAATAGTTCTTCCTAACCAGAAAAAGAAGAACACTAACCAGAAAAAGAACAAGCCCACCCCACTCTCTAGTGGAGAACGCATCCGCCAGGAGCATGCTCGCGAGAAGAAAGCTAAGGAAGATGCCTCGTCCAAGGAGTGGTGGCTGGAACAGCGTCGCCAAATGGAAAGGATGCCAACTTACGAACTTAGGATGTCCTCTCTCCGAGGTTTACTTCAAAACTTTAGGACAGATGCGGGATGGCTATCTGTCGAGGTTCGGCTTTACAGGCTCCATTTGACAATCCAACGATGGATAACTGAAGCCGATCCCGGGAACCCCAGCATCCATGATGACTACGTCGTATCTACCCTACGCGTGGTCAAAGAGTTGTACGCTAGCGATTCCTTGACGGCAACGACGTTGGGCGTTCTGGCCAGCATCATGATCTCATTGGGATTCGTGAATTACATTTCCCCGTTGGAAGAAGACGCCTGTCGCAGATTGCAACCTGATCGTAATCTAGAATTCAGCTTCGTTAAGCTGTTGAAGTCCAAGAGTAGTAAGCCCCTCCATAAATTTATGGCTATCAAGGAGGATCCAGTAATCTGGCAACTGAGGGCCTTCGGCGAGTATATGGATCGCAGCATGGATAGCTCTCCGGATCCTCGGGTGAGTTTCCAGCCCGATGCATGGCAACGCGAGGTACTCGATTGCTTGGACAACCCTAAGAGCTCTGTCTTAGTCGTAGGTGAGGATTCTTTTAGTGTCCGTTGTCCGTATCATTCTTATTTAGCCTCCATATTAATCACAGCACCAACGAGCGCTGGAAAAACTTTCATCTCTTTCTATGCGATGGAGAAAGTCCTTCGTGAATCCGATGACGGAGTCCTTGTATATGTAGCCCCGACCAAGGCCCTGGTGAATCAAGTTGCGGCGGAGGTATACGCACGGTTCCGCAAGGAAGTCAATGGCCGTGAGTAGACCTCGACATGTTTGAAGAGCGTTCTATTGACAGTAGCAGGTACATGCTGGTGTACTTATACGAGGGACTTTCGTGTGCATGATCCACAAAGATGCCAAATCCTTGTTACTGTGCCAGAGATGTTGGCAATTATGCTTCTTTCCCCAACCTCGGCGAAAACATGGACCCCGCGAATCAGGCGGTAAGACTTCCGTGGAATGTTGTCGTCCCTTGTTTTAACAACCAAGAATCCAAAGGATCATACTGGACGAGATCCACACCATCGGTCAGCATGAAGGTGGTACAGCTTGGGAACAAATCATTTTGTTGGCCCCTTGTCCTATCATGTCCGTCACTCACCAAATACTATGTGACCTCTGACCTCTGACATCTCTTGACGCAGTGGACTCTCTGCAACTATTGGTGAGCCAGAGAAATTTAATGCGTGGCTCGAGAGCGTCCAGAGGGCGAAAGGGTTTGATCACAAGTTCATCCATTATCCCCATCGCTATTCGCACCTGCGGAAGTTTGCGTTTTTCCCCGAGCTACTTCCCAAGGATGAACCTTTCCTCGGGTTAGATAGTGGCCGTCTCCCGACTGAAATGATGCGCTTCATCCACCCAGCCTCAACGTTGTACTTCGAGGGAATTATGCCTCCGGATCTGTCCCTGGAGGCCCCGGATTTGCTCCGTCTGTACAGGGTTTTGAGGACCAAAAACATTGGCGACGCGGAACGACTAGATCCAACCACCATCTTTTCCCACGATACGTTCATCCGGCAAAAGGACGTCCTGGCTTATGAGGCTGATATCAAGGATACCTTGTCCCGTCTGGTCGCCGCACCCGATGCGCTTGATCCGTCTTCTTCGTTTCACCAAGTGGTTCAGGAGGTTCAAGATCCAATTATCAAGCAGACACCCAAGTCACGACTCAATGCTCCACCGAGTCGTTCTGCGTTCTTGTCTGGTCTTATTCACCTGCTGTCCGTCATGCAGGCAACTGATGGCCTGGTACGCCCTTGCACAGACTTCCTGTTCACCTTGTGGGTGGTAATGACATGTCGCTTAGCCTGCACTTCTGTTCAACTTCGATCGTCATGAGTGTCTGGTGATGGCCTCTCACGTTCTCGATGTGCTTGAAAAGGCCGAGCAAGTCTGGAGGGAGAAAAGTCCCGAGTGGAAACGCAAGGTCGGCCAATGGGAGGCTTGGCAGGTGCGCCAGAAGAACAAGGAACGGGCTGCGCAGAAGGCGGCAGCTCGGAAAAGAGATCCAGATGATGAGGCCCCTCAACGGGGCGCCGAGGATCATTCTTGGGAAAGTTATTTTGATCCTCGAGACCCGTCACCGCAATTCTCCTTTGCCACCGCCTCTGCATGTCCAAAGAAAGATCTCCTCGAGGATATCGATTCGTTGAGATGGACCTCGACTCCCGAGTTTCTCTTCAGGGCATTGTGGAGAGGAATTGCAGTCCACCATAGCGGGCTGAGTAAGGGATATCGTGTTCTCGTGGAGCGGTGCGCCCTCTCATTCTATCCGACTATCAAAAGTTAACGGGTTTGTAACACTATCCCAGACTTTTTCGAGTTGGCTTCCTTCGAGTCGTCATCGCAACAGGTAAGTTATCGTGCTATCGGAGATGTACTGAGGTGGTAACGCATTCATTTACCCAAGGTACCCTGGCACTGGGGATTAATGCACCGACCAAGTCGTCCGTTTTCTGCGGGGACTCTCGTTTCCTTACCGCACTTACGGTCGGTCGTCTACTCTTGCCTCGTAAAACTTGCCATTCCTTACCGGAAGAGAGTAGTTCCGCCAATGCGCCGGAAGAGCAGGCCGTCGCGGATACGACTTGCTCGGTCGGGTTGTCTTCTATGGAATACCCTTGGACCGCATCAATCGGATCCTTCTATCGAGGCTTCCACGTCTCACAGGGACGTTCCCATTCTCGTCGACGATGGTATTGCGTTTGTTCAACCTCTTGGAAGGTTCGAATCACGAACCTTATGCTGTCCGCGCGATCAGTAGCATCCTCCGACTTCCACATGTCAGTTTCGGCTCTGACGTCGGAAAAAGTCAGCTTTTGCACCACTTCAGGTTCAGCATCGATTATCTGCGTCGCGCCCATCTTCTGACCCCTGAGGGCAAGCCTGTTGATCTATTTGGGATCGCCTCGCATCTCTATTATACGGAACCGAGCAATCTTGCCATGGTCGTCCTTCTACAGAATGGCGTCATACATGAGATTTGCTCCCAAGCCAGCTCCGTCGATGCGGAGAGAGACCTCATGGCGCTCTTGTGCCACCTTTTTGGCCGTCGATATCTGCCAGAGGTTTATGCGACGATCAGCAACATCCACGATCTTGTACAAAAGGGACCTTCCCGAGTACTGTTGGCGCCCTTACATCCCAAGGCCCGTGCAGTACTGCGAGCGCACCAAAAGCAGACCCTCGACATCTTCAACGCATACGCGCTAGCATTCTCATTACGGCACGCGGACAAACTGGGGCCAGATAATCGATTACCGCTTAGCGGGTGCATCACCGGACCTTCCGACATACCCGTCCGCCCACAGACGGCTCTCATTTCCCACCTCGCCAAGACGGCCGTGCAGCTCAAGGTTCGCTCGATCTTTGTCGCCACCTCAGGCCACGACGACAAGTTTGGGGATGTCGGGGAACTCGCTCACACAGTTCGCTACGGCATCTGGCTGAATGAGCATGCCATTCCGACGGTCGAGCATATCCTGGATCCCCGGCTACCACTCAATGCGTACCTTTACGACTTCTTCGTCCATGGCCAAGTCGATGCCCTCGTGAACATGAACGGCATTCGCCGTGGCGACGTGTGGTACGCTCTCGAGGAATTCCACCTCGTCTTGACGACTATCCGAGGCCAACTTGAGAATCTACTGCTGAGCGTATCGAAGAAACTAGAAGCCGCGTCGCACGAGGCGGAACGGGATGGCGACCAGGGGAATGTGTCCGAGGACAACGAACACCTGTCGGCCGACTCATCCGAGTATGAAGAGACAGAAGGTGAAGCCGATCAGAATGCTTTCCAGCGACCCCGGGGCGTGCGCGATAAGGATTGGAAAGTGTACGAGGTAGTCAACAGCATCACGAACAAGTTCGGCGAAAAGTTCAAGGCGATGTGGGCGTAGGCTAGGCCACAGGGTACCGTGCCTCGCTCGGGCAGCGTGGCCAATCCCGTTTGTACAGATATAGATCATATAGCGCAAAGATAGCATGCAGTAAAAGTCACATTGCCGTCTCAGATACAACACCAACGTCATTATTTAGCGCTCGCGGTGTGTGCACTCAGCCACCGGCGCACAACGCTTGGTAAGGGACACGCAGTTGAGACGCCCTGATCTTCGGTTGCATCGTACAGAGTTTGGCAACACTTGTAGAGGTTGTGCATGTGTTCCGTGCACTTCTCCTGGGAATATGTATTCTTGGATAAGCAAGCTTGGAGGGTGCACGCTGTAAAATAGATTAGTCAATCGCCTACTCGGGGCGGGGCCACGTTGCGCAGTAGGACGAAGAAGTCTAGCCTTCAGTTTGACAGGGTGGGTCCGGACCCTGATTTATTTTATTTTATTTTTCAAATTTCTTTAGTGGAAAGACGAACGGGAAGTGGGTTGCCACTGACTCACCTTGAGCATGGTTGTATTGTGGGTGTAAATGGGTGTTGTGACAATGAAACAAAATCAGGGACCAGACCAGCCCAGACCGAACACATGACGTCATACGACGGCTTCCTTCATACTTTACTTCCTTTCACTCTTAGAATAGTTGTCCCCTCTCCCCACGGAGATATTGCCGATACACCTTATAACAGAAAGCGTGAATATTGAACATTGACCACTATGACTCTCTAGTAAAAAGACATAGATGATGATGGTGCTATACAACACTGAAACGATAGATGGGATTATCTCTCCAGGCAGGGACTCATTGTTGAATCTCTCTGTTGAACCGCCTCATCACTGTACCAACGTCTTCATAAAACGCGTCTGCACCCAAGAGCTTCACTATTCCTCCGCGCTCGAACATAACGCGTGGCTCTGCACGCAAATGTGTTATGAATACGCCCACGCCACGGCTCTGGGAGTTCGGGACTCGTCAGTAGTGTGCAAGGGTACAGCACGAATATAGGGCCCGCACTCTGGAAGACTCGAAAAGCTCGTGGAAAATCTGTACAGCTGACGCATCGCAGGTATCGACATCCGCCAGGTGAAAGATGAGCACACTCGCTGGTTCGCGGCGAGGCCGGTCTGAAGGATGGCTTCTATGCACACCGTAAAGTTCTAGGCGGCGGAGCCGTTCTAAATGCAATCATGATCATTGTAAACAAAAAAAGCTTCTTCACCGGGAGCAACAGGAGTTACCTTTGATTTGAGCAGTATTGGCTAGAGAGACCCAAGAACAGGGTTAAGGTGTGTGAAATACGACTTTGGTCGGAACATACCGAAATCCAGATTTTCGCGAATCCGGATGATGAGAACGCCAGGTGCGTCCTCCTCCGCGCCTGGACTCTCCTCGATTGGTTCCCATCGATCGGTTCCTGGAATATGGCCCTAACACGCCCCGCCGGATCCGTGTCAGAAAAACAGACATCTTGGCCAATGGAAGGAACTCCTTACCAAAATTGTCATGCGCGTCCTGGACGAACGGCGAACGACCAGAAGAAGCGAGATGATAAGGCTGACAGTAACGCCGACTTGGACACTCCAAATAATTGTAAGAAAGAAGGTAAGACTCATGAGCGTCATGTCAATCCATGCGCGCATCCTGGTCCCCATATTAGGGAGATCTAGTAGTTGCGTGGGTGGACGAGCTTACTTCCAGTAGAATATCACATCTTCTGGCGTTTCGGCGAGTAGGGTGTATACTACCAAGCAGACACTGAAAATATCATAGGCTTGCGTCTCGCGGGGAACAAGTCCAGAAGTACTTACATGGACCCGAGCACACACTTGGGCAGATAATAAAGCCAAGGGAGCAAGAAGAATGTCGCCACCAGTATAATGGCCGCACAGATGAGCGAAGCCATTTGTGTGCGGGCACCGGCCTCGCCGTTGATGCGCGAGCGGGTAATCGAACCATAGGCAGGAAGCGTACCTGGCACAAAAGCACCCGGTCTGCGCGTGGTTGCATATAAGTAATTGTCAAGAATCAGAGATAAATTCTTACACTGCAGTAGAAGTAGTTTGCCTAAGGTATGGAATGTTATGGTGGTGGAGAGGGAACTTGATGAAATGGCCACCTGTGTTGATAGGTACGTTCCCAAGAATGGCAATGCCATCCTTATCCCAGCGGAACTGATCCGATAGAACTGTAGATGTTGTAGTCATAGACTAAACCAATTCTTGAGCAACGAAACGTACTCGTGGAGATGATAACGACGATCAGTACTTCTGGAACCCGTGCGACCCACTTGTATTGGCGTAAGGATGCCTTGAACATGCGCAGCATGACAAGAACGACCAAAGCGATAGTGCTGATGAAAGCTGTGGGGCGATGTGCTCTCGTTAACCCATGCTCGACTAAAAAGAATATTTTCTCTAGCGTTGTCTGCGGGTTCAATGTGTGCTCAAGGGCAGTGAGACCGAGCATTGGCACGAGTTGCTCACTATAAGAGTGGTGAGTCAGGTGAGTCACGCGGCGCGACTAGATGTACCGACATGAGTATGATACATGCGATCGCCGCGACGAATCCTCGAAGAAGTGCGCGAGACAGGACAACATCGATGAAACCGAGGCGAAAGAAACCCAGGATGAAGGAAATCAACCCAACCTAAGATTATATGAGCATGTACCTAGACAACGATTGCCGGAAGTAGGTACGTGCCTGCACAGTTATTGCAGTGGCGACTGCGAAAGCGACAGCTCCAGGGTTTTTCGGAATGGTATGAGGGTCTGATCGTAATACAGACGTGACCGTCTGCCCAACAAGTAGACTGAGGGCAGCTTCCGGCGCAACATTCAACTGCCTTGAGGAACCAAGGAGAGCATACACAATCGGGGGTATTGATGCCGAAAACTATCAACCTGCCGGGTGAGCAGTGTCTCTCATTGCCAGTACATGGTGATCCGTGCGAACTATCAACTCACCAGACCAGTAATAGGACTCATCTTTGCGAGAGAAGTTGCATAGCTGACGGATTGCGGGATGAGCATGGCAGCAACCGTGAGACCAGCTGTAAAGTCACCACCGAATCTGTGCGCATACACATTGACGATTAGAGACGCGAGTGGGAGAGGTAAAAGACTCCGTACAGAGAAAGAGTATAATTTGGAATCCAGTACAACGAGGGTATGTAGTATTGTGCCTTGGCCCAGGTTGTAGATGTCTGGGCCGGAGGCTTCATCATGTCGGCTTCAAGGTCAAGGCCAGGGTCGCCTGGTCAGAGAATATAAGTGGTGAGCAAAATTTTATCTGTTTTGGGACCTACGTGCGTCACTGTATGCGGCACGCTCTATGTCGCTGGGGCGCAGCAACGGTGCATGTTCATCGTCCTCGTGGGATGGGGTACCTGGGTGGGACTCACGGAGAGAGGATGTAGCAGATGAGCTGGGTGCATTGTGGCGGGGGAAAGGAAGGTTCGCGCCCGAGGCCATTTGGTGGGACAGTTGAGGGTGTGCGTGAGGGCGTTGGGTGGTCAGGTCATGGCTGGCCCGGGACATATACACCCAGGTGCAAATTTTTTTTTGGAGGGTTTTGAAATCCAAATCCACGTGTTCACGGAATTTCCACTTGTTCTCCCCACTATGTCCATCGCCCATGGCATAAAGACTCTGGGCGTCATTGGCGCAGGTCAGATGGGTACGTTTTCTTCTTTCTCCGCTTTCTCGGCGTGCCTACCACTAATCCAATATCGATCCAGGACTTGGCATCGCTTATATAGCCGCTTTGAGAGCGAATGTGGCCGTGCGGCTATATGACCGCTCCCCTGAGCAAATCTCAAGGGGTTTAACCCTCATGGATAAATTACTGGCTAAGGATGTCGCTAAGGGAAAGATCCAAGAGGCAGACGCGCGACACGCACGAGAACGTGTGTCCGTCGTCGATCAGGCTGCGGGTGTGCGAGCGCTGCGAGACGTCGACATGGTTATCGAGGTACGCAGGCAAACGAGGCTCCAACAACTCGTTCCAGTCCGCTGAATGTACGCACAAGGCTGTCTCAGAAAACCTTGAAGTCAAGCAGCGTATCTTTGGGGAGCTGGCAGCCGAGACGAGACCCGACACCATCTTGGCCACTAATACGTCTTCCATTTCTATCACCAAAATTGCCGCTTCTGCTGTGCCACAGGGCGAGTCTGCTGCGTCGGCGTTGGGAAAGAGCAGCGCAGGGCGCGTTGTTGGTAAGTTCTATGCGCGTTGGATGCTTTCACGCTCAAACTACAGTTGGTCAGGGCTTCATTTTTTCAACCCTGTCCCAGTGATGGTGAGCTGGATGTACGTCCAACTCGACGCTCGCGGTCTCACTTGGAATGTGTAGAAACTGGTCGAACTGATTTCAGCGTTGCAAACGTCGGAGGACACGTTGTCACGTGCGCGGGCGTTTGCCGTTGCATGTGATAAAGACGTGACGGTGTCTAAAGACGTGCCTGGATTCGTGTCAAACGCTTTGCTCATGCCATTCATAAACGAGGTTAACGTCGTCTATTTTTCATCTCTTGAACCTCTCTTTGAACAGCTCGGATAGGCAATTATGTGGCTCGAAAAGGTAACATTTGGTTGAGTAATGTTCTGCTTCGAATCACCTGATCTTGGTGGCCAGGGTGTTGCAACTCGAGATGACATCGATAAAACACTTCGTTTGGGAATGAACCATCCAATGGGCCCTCTGCAACTCGGTAAGTCCTCATCTTTTCCGCTTTGTGCTCCCATTCTGATCCCTCGTCTTTGAAGCTGACTTGTGCGGATCCCATTTGGAGTTGCCTTTGCGTCGCTGACTTATGCCAACTTACAGTATCGGCCTGGACACCTGTCTCGCCATTCAGAAAACACTCTATGCCGGTACTGGGGACTCGAAGTATCGTCCAAGCGTCCTTCTCGAACGCATGGTCGACGCGGGATGGTTTGGGCGCAAAAACGGCAAAGGATTCTACGAGTATGATGGCTAACCCAAGTATGTCTTAGTCCAATTCTGTGCGCCATCTCTTTCAAGCGTGTCCTCAAACTCTTCAAGAAGCTTTGCGCTTCCCCGATTATATACGTTCTCCCAAAGTCAGGGTCGACTCACAACACGGCATGTCGCCCTATCTTTCCACTTTGCCTTAAATGATGGACTTGGGAGTTTGTCCGGTCCTGATTCTGTGAATTAAGTGTGGTTTTACATATACGTTTCGATCTCCCGTTGTGCTCAGTGCTTCCCACCCCCCGGTCCCCTTAACCCTCTGCGCCCGCTGCCTATTCAGGACTGACTGCAGGTGAACACACTGCGAGCTGCTGACGAGATTCTGCGCCTCAAGGCAGCGCGAAAACCGGTCGGCTTTCCCGAAGCGATGGCGTGTTGGATCACGATCGGCGCCATCTCTGATTCTTGCTCGTCTACGAGCATGCTCGAGCGCGCGCCGCCGATGACCACGCCCGTGGCCGATGGTAGTGGAAGCCCCTTTTCATCAAAGATGGCCGCGTATCGGCGCGTCTTTCCACGGCGTTCCGGGATACGGGCGCGACTTCCTTGTATGATCTGGTTGGACGTATAGGCGCGCACGCGCAAGCAAGGGTCAGCTCACTGTGGATGGGTGCGAGATGTGGAGAGGAAACCGTGATAGCCCCCTCCTGCATCCCCTCCTCCGGTACGGGACTCACCGACTGTAGGATTTCTTTGTCCTGAGACGATAGGTCTTCTATCGCCACCGGTGCCGGGTGTGGATAGTTGCGACATACGCCTTCGTTGTTTTCTTTCTCCCCGTCCAGCTGCGGGTATGGCGCGTAGTCGAACTGTTCGGCGTGCATCGTCGGGTACGTAACGGGCTGGAGATTTGTATTACTGGCCACAACGAAGAGGGTATATAAAGGGAGGGTTCGGTTTATGGTTAATAGTATATTTTTGGGCTCCGGACCCATCACCATCTCAGGCCTTCTTATAGATCACCTTGTGGCACGTCCACAGGGCTTGCGGCCGCAGCAGCCCAATACGAACTGTGGTCGATAAGTTAAACACGCGGCAGAGGTTCGATTGTGTGGCGCGCAGGTTTCCTTTGTTGTGGGGAAACCAGCCAGCGCTTAAGCGGAACAATTCGCCCCGACAGGGACTCGACACCCTGAACCACGCCACCACACCTCCCTCCGGGACACATTTAAGGCAGGGTATCATGAACAAGACAGTTTCTCTCTCCGCACGATATATTCGTAGAGGGGGGGCGCCACTACACCGTGATCCGAATTGCCCAATCAGTAATGACGCCAAGGGCCGGATCCTTGATCATCAGCACGCTCGCGACACCACCCTCACTGCCTCTCTTCCCCCTCGCCACTGCACTTGCACCTGGCACGTAATCCCACTCTAGCTCCCGACCGCCCTCGACGACAACACGCTTGGGCTTGCTAGGAAGCCCAAGAACGACGACCCGCTCGACGCGCACGGTGGCGATACCCATCTGGAACGGATTCTCCGGCCGGAACTCGGTAAGGGCAGTGTCCTCGACAGCAGAGTGAGGAGCGGTGGCGGCCAGATCGATGTTGGAAAGGCGCAACTCGGAGCCCCTCGAGATCTTCTCTACGACCAGACCACGCCACGTGAGGTGGCCCTTCTTGTACGCGTAGGTCACGCCGTCGTCGAGATAGATCTCGCCGCGCGCGGCAAGTGAACCGTCAAGCGCGATACACAGGGTAAACGGGTCGCGATGCATAAGCGAGGAAGCGCGGCGCGGGCGCTCACGCGTTGGGATGATGGATCCACCGCGAATGAGCAACGGGAGTTGATGCAAGTCCGCAGGAACAGTCACGATCTTGCCCTTCGGGGAACCCCGGTACGTCCGATACGTGAAATAGTCATAGTAGATCTTAAATCCATGGGGTAAGCGAAGGTGGATTGGAGGATAACCCGATGTGAAATTACATACGTTATCCTCAGGGAGATAGATAGTTTCTTCTGTTACCCCTGGGCGCGTAACGGGTTTCACGAGTAAACCAGAGTTGCCGAGATAGAACTGATCGTCGACGGAAAAGCCTGCTTCATCCTGAGAGAACATCACATAGTGGGGGCTGTGGACCGTGACTCGTAAACAAGCGGGGCGGGGGCGTGAAGATAAAAGTACGCACCGTAAGACGGGAAGCCCAGTGACGCTCGTTTCATGAAACGCAGTGTACCATACGGGGAGAAGCGTGTATCGAAGGCGCAAGATATTGCGCACGGTGCTTTTATGGGGCTCGTCGAGGAGATACGGTTCACGGCGCTTGCTGTCCAGGTGCGCGTGCGCGCGGAAGAACGGCGAGAACGCGCCGACCCAGTACCAACGTACGAGCATTTCCGGTTCCGGGTTGCCGAAAAAGCCGCCGACATCAGCTGCGTATCGCATTGTGTGTTAGCACAATAGAGAGCAGAAGCGGGAGAAAGAAAGAAAGCATAGCTGACATCCGGCAAAGGTCATGCCTGCGATACCGTTCGCGAGAACCATCTTGATGCCAACGGCCATGTGTTCCCAGGTGCCGAGGTTGTCGCCGGTCCACATCGCACCATACCGCTGCGAACCAGCGAAGAAGGAGCGCGTAAGTACGAACGGTCGCTTGGGCGTCTGGCCCCGCGCGATGAGGCCTTCCGAGGTAACCTTTGGAAGAAACATCCCATTGATATTGTGGATGTCGCGATGTTCCCAGCCACCATAATGGATCAGATCTTTGGGCATGGTAATTTCGGGTCCGTTGAAAACCGACGGCTGGATGTAGTGAGACAGTTGGGATCAAACTGAAACGATGGCAACTAACATATTACACACCTCATTCATATCGTTCCAGATGTGGATATCTTCTGTGCTTTCCGTCCATGACCAGCCGGATCCTTTACTTGTCTTGAAAAGAGACTTCCAGAAGTCCCAGCTGGCAGGGTTGAAGAAGTCAACCCAAGAACTGCTTCCTGGCCAGCACCATCCCTCATAGTCGTCATTTCCATTCTGCTGTTTTACGAGGAGGCCAAGCTCTTGTGCCTTTTTGTAGACGGGGTAATCATCCGCGCGCTTCAGGTGTGGGTCCACAATTACGACCATCTGCGGAGGAGATCGTCAGATGGTTTCATTTGGTCAGCACAGTAGGAACCAACTTTACGGCCCAAAGCAGCAACTTCGTTTGTCATTTCCACTGGGTCAGGGAAGCTTTTCTTATCCCAAATCATATATTGGTGATCCTTGGAGTACTCGATGTCTAGCCAAAGAACATCGAAAGGCATATCTTCTTCGTCGAAGCGGTTCTGTACACCACGCACGTCATTTGAGCTGACGTAATTCCAGCGGCACTGGTGATAACCAAGCGCCCAATGTGTGGGCAACGGAGCCGCGCCTGTGAGACCACTGTACTGGCGGAATACTTCTGCAGGGGAGGGCCCAGGAAGGATAAAGAGATCAAGGATGCCCGACTCAGAGATCCAATGTGCGCCAGTGGAGTGGACTGTTGGATGCGAAACATCGATCCATGTCTCGGAGCCAACGGCATTAAAGATAGCGACCGTGGAGTCAGCGGAGTGAGCGTGCATCACTGGTATAGAACCATAAAGGGAAGTTGTCCCAGAGGCAAGGTATTCGAAGACATCAGCATTATACAACCGATAGGGGTCGCTGAAGAAGGGGTCTTCGCCTGTAGTGGTAGGCAGATCAAGAGAGGTGGCATGTTGAGGGATGCCGTAAACATGGCCGTGATGAGGGAAATCAATGTCCAGGGACAAGGACTCGGGGCCTAATAACTACTGTTGGAAAGGCGAAAGAAGGCGATCGTGACTAGGCATACCTTTTGGTTTACTGTCTGTCCAGGAGCTGAAGGATTCTTCCCAATATGCATCTTCGGAGTCACCCTCGAACCAGGCATTTGGGTTGACCGTGAGTACCTCCTGCGCTTCCGCGCCCTCTTCGGCAGCCTCAACCTTGGGTTCTTCGACAGGTTTGTTCCTATAATGTTCCATATGCAGCAACCCGCGCCCATTGACAACGACCTGTTCCCTCCCATTTTTGTAGAGAACGACGCGGAGGGGCTTGAAGTCCACCACCACTTCGTGTTCCAGTTTCTTTCCAAACTTCGCCCGCGCCTCGGACGCGCCCACTTTCCACTCGGTGTGTGTGCTGACGGACGGCTCGGCGGTCAACGCCCACTTGGCAGCCTCGTCATAGCGCTTCTTCAGAGCGCCGACCTCGTCCATGCGCACGCGGACCACGCCATCTTCGTGTACGTGCACCTCGAGGCTGAACTTGATGTTCGGGTAAAGTTCGGACTTGACTGCAGCGGTCAGGGATGCCTGGCCCGAGGTGAAAAGCAGGGACTGTGCGTCGATGGAGTAGGGTGAGCGCCAGGTGTCGACGTTGTCTTTTGCGCGCGCGGCGAGAGCGCGTCCACGGCGACAGAAGCCAGATTGAGAGCAGGTCTTGAAGTCACCGGCCTTAAAGGCGGTCACAGAAGAGATGGATGAAAGTAAGAGAAGGGATGAGAGTGCCGCAAGGAGCACCTTCATCGTTGCCCGCGTTGATGATCAACTGGCTCCCGACGTTGTGAGCGTCAAGTCGACGAGGTGCTTTACTAAACCTAACCCTGCGCCACAGTATCACCCAGCTACCGGCTAGGCCGGGCCGGGTGGGGCGCTCTCTCTACAAAAGTACATTCACTTTCCAAACACTCTTATCATAGCAACTCAGTAACGTGGCCCTAGCTCTAGATCCCTCGACCCTGTACTCTTGACGCCCCTTCTCATCAGAAAATTCCTGAGTCCAGGTCGAGCGGCGGACATTATGATGAAACACGTACTTTTATATTAATTACATTCTCCAAGCAATTGCCCGAATCGGTGACCCATCACATCCCTGTAAGTTCAACGGAAGAAGGCTGACCGAGTAGGCGCTGCCATCAAGAAGCGCTTCTACGTTGGCCAGATTTTCCGCAATAAGTACCCCGTTCCCGAGGAGCAGGCGGTGTACAACGTTGGCCTCGCGGGAGTCTTGGGGGACATCTCCATCGATGCTGAACGCGTCGATCCCGACGACGCGCACCCCACGTTTCATTATCTCCCGTGCGGCATCTACACTGAGGTGCGGGCTTTTCATGTACTCCTCTCCACCCCAATGCCGCGACCAGCCAGTGCAGAGCAGTAGGGCGACCTCGCGGCTGAGCTCGTTTGCTTGCGGTGCTATATCCTCCCAGGTTATGACACCGTGGGACTCCTTCCCGCGTACGTCTACCACGATGGCTGGTCCGACCAGCGACGAGATGTCGACGTCGGAGATGGCGGCGGCACCTTCAATGAAATGGACAGGCGCATCGAGGTGAGTGCCGGTGTGTGATCCTAGGGTGAACCGCGAGACGTTGGATCCATCTTGGGCAAGGGACATGACCTGCTCGGAAGTGAACCTTGGATGACCAGCGCAATAGCTGACGCCGGTGTGTGCAAGCGGATGGCTCAGGTCAATGACCCTCTTGTGGGTGGGGGCTGACATTTTGGTTTCGGAGACATCGGAAATATGGTGCTTTTGAACAAGATGGATTGTGATATCCGTGATATCCGAGTATGGTATAGCAATCAATTTCTGGCCAACGGATCATTCCCAACGTTGACAGGCTGCGTCGCCTTGCCATGTCGCGGTCATTATCTGAGCTCAATCCTAAAACAAATGCAGAAATGAAGGGGCAAAATAGATAAAACAATAACGGGCGCATTTCGTTGGGGTTAATCGATATGGCTATTTAGTCGAAAGAGTAGACGGTGCTGACGAGTCTGTATGCCACTATCGTCCAAACACATGGCCAGGATCTGCGATCCTTTTCTGTAAGAGAGGTCAACGTTAGCATCGAAAAATGCCAGTGGGACGAGAGTGCAAGAGGAGATGAGAAAGTCAGAGAGAAGATATTGCACCCTTGAGTTTCAAGGGCGACATCACACACGGACGTAGGCATTGCAAGTCACCGACTCCATGTCAGGAAATAAACGGCATCGATACATGCACCGCTCATCATTTGTTTGTGTTATCAGGCACATGAATCAAAGAACATGCGCACCTGGTTGATTTGGTGGTTGGTTATGGGAAAGGCTCCACCGCACTGTTCACATTGCGCCTAGATGGGGTCATGGCGATATCACACTGACATCCTGGTAATCTGAACGCGAAAATATGGGTTCCATATGACCAATGCTAGTATGCGTGGATAGGCACCAGAAGCATCTAGACTGGAGTGAGTGGGAGCGACGGACACCTACAATGGGAATCCTCATCCAGCGGAAGGATCAAGGCATCGCCATTCTAAGCCATCGGACGTAACACGAAAGGAGATAAAAAAACTTGACATTTTGCCGTACACACACCGCGCGATCACCACGAACGCCTGGCGCTGTGGCCATAGGGGTCCGGCATTCCTCCTGATTCTGCACGAAAACCTTGTCGATAGGATCACAACATTCAGGTCATTGCTGAAAATAAAAATAAAAAAAACTACGTAGGTCACGAAAAAGAGCCTCGAGTCTGGAGCCATGCTACCGCCCGTACAGGAGACCCGTCGCAACCGGCAATTTTCAGAGGGAGCACACTGATGATTACCTCTGCATCAGGGCCCGCGGCGTCCTGTGTGGCAAGCAGCGTATCCAAGTTTGTCAAGTTCTCCGCGATGAGCCCGCCACCGCCAAGGACGGCCCTGTGGACACCGAAGTCAGAAACCGGCTCCTCTCCCTCTATCCCCGTCTCCCCAACGCCACCGCCGCCACCAGGCACCGCGGAGGCGACGACGGGCCAGGGGGACTGGTCAGGGCTCATCGTATCTGTGCCGACGAGTTCCGGGGCAGATGCGATGGGCCATAGGTTCGACGGCGTCCCAGGCTATGCACTCGCGCGCCTTTTTGTAGGAGACGTCCAGGACGAGGGCCGGGAGTACGAACGCACTCAGCGGGAGCTGGTCGACAGTAGCGCCATCAAAAAGGAAGTGTGAAGGCACGTCGATGTGAGTGCCAGTGTGGGATGAGCATGAGAGGGCGTGGACAGAAAAGCCATCCCTGGGGACGGTGGAGGACTGCTGACATGAAAAGAGGGGATCTCCTGGGTAAACAGGGACATTTGAGTCGAGCAGGTGAGTGAGGTCAATTAGAGTGGGCGACATGTGTACGTAATAGGCAATCGGCGAGCAAACTCAGCTCACCTCACGAGCTATTATCATGATCTATTTTCGTCCCTCTTGAACCGCGCTAGACCCTCCTGGTATCGTTCTCTTCACGTACATCTCAGCGTGCACTTTGGCAAACTTTTCCGCCGCACGACTCTCTATAGCACGTGACTGCATTTGCGTCCTCTACAGCAGGGCTCTCAGCGTGATCCATCATCCATGGACGAGGAGATAGACGCACCAAAGCAAATTCAGTCCCACGGTATACGAAACCCCATATTTCTTTGAAGTCTGCATTGGCCTTGTGAATCCCGTATTTAGCGAGGCAATCGCTTGCAGCACGCTTGACCACCTATGTGTAACCGGGACTGGGTAAGTGGGAAAAAGAAAGGTAACGCGCATGACTAACCGCCTTGTTCGCCTTCTCAAGCTCCTTGGCAATGTCTAGTGCTTTGCCTTTACCCTTCAGATCTGGCAGTGGTGGAACTTTGAATACATCATCTTGCGTAGTTTGCGCTTGTGAAAGCAGCTCCGGTATGTTGAGATTCCCGATCACATCTGCCGAAGGTATGCGTCTCATGACGTCGCGTGCGTTCTGGAGTACCGCCTCCTCTTTCCGCCGTTTAAGTCTGGTAGAGGGCGATTCCTCAGCGCGACGCTTTTTGGTGCACATGAGTGTAGGCGGGAAACGAGGGACAGGGTCATCGGGCCGAGGCGGTCGCGTTTGTTTTATTGGAGGTGCAGTGAGGATGCGTGCGGCGCGGAGCTGCAGCATGGAGGGAGTATGTTGAGATTTGGAGGAGGATGGAGAAGAGTGGTCTTTTTCGAGAAGTCGGCCATATATGAGGATGTCCGACGCGTCCTGGCAGTCTGTGGGACCAAGAGTTTGCACGAGCGTCATTTGAACCTTGGGAAACAAATACGCACCAAGGTCACCGAGCGTGACCCGAATACCAATATCCGTATGGCCATGAGGAGAGGTGATCGGAGCCGAGCAGAGCTGGTTCTCAAAGTAGAGACGGCTGATATACGCAGACCGGTGAATGTCTCTGTCAATACATGTCAGAGGCCTCATGTCTGCTCCCGTGGGAATGATCGATCGACTCACACGTCCACCTCAGCCATCTTGTCCAAGTGGACGGAATCAACTCTACTGGTCCCAGAAAAAGCCAATGCCCGTCCGCGCATGCTTTCAAGAGCCAGTGCCAGGGGATTTTGGAGCAAATTGACACCGGGGGTGCGAGTGTTGTCGATAGGGACTGTAAAGGACACACCCTCGAGAAGAAGCCGGGAGTCTGGGACCGATAGAGAGCCCCGGAAGAGGAGACGGTGGCTCGGAGGGGTGTATACATAAGTCGTCAGCTTGGAGGGTTCATCAACATGCGGAGCTTGTTTCGGTTCTGGCATTGGCGTTCAGGAGGGCCAACAGGGGTTCGTCACTTTTCAATTGAAAGGCGTTTACAGTTTCCGCGTAAGAACACGTGATCGTGTCTTGTAAATATTAATGAGCCGACCTCCTTACTTAAGCTCAGACTTTGAAAGACGGACAATCGGAGTTGTAAGAAAGTCGGAATCTAGCTTCAAATCTCTAGCGGACTTAATCTGAGTGTGAGGCAGAACGGCTGGTTCCGAGCCTACAGTAATTGTAGGAAATAAGCTCGCTCCACATGGATGGGCGTAACCGGGGAATCGATAAGCCCAAATGAGTCAGGGGATGTGATGTGGCTGGCGTGTGCGATGATCCACGCATGAAACACGCGTTATTTGTCCCTGTTGGGTAGCTGCACCTTCACCTTGTGGCCTACTCGTGTACAATAGTCAGGTCAAATCTCTTAAAAACATGGCCACGATGGGGAAAAGGTTGCACAAATCCAAATCCCATGCTTCACGTCTCTCCGTCACCCGCTTTCAAACGCACCCCACAAGCCATGTCGATCGACGCCGAGTCGGTATGTCTTTCTCCCTTTTCCCCGCGAGAGATACGGCGGCCGCCGATTACACGCGCATGTGCTCATCATCTACGCTCGCCTGCATCGCCTTCAGGACGCTTCGCCCATTACCACGCGTCGACCATACGTTTGCCCCGCCCTGTGGGCCGATTGCCCCTCCTTTCCTCAACACTGGGATCTTGTTTCCGGAGATAAACACCTCGACATCAGCGAAGAAGACGGTTATGTTCTCGTTGCCAACGGCGAAGGCTCCACATCAGGCGCATTTGTGTCCTGCGACCCCCTGTCGGCAGTAAGGCGAGCGCGTGCCGGACGTCTACGCATCAAGTCCTGGATACTGCACCGCCGACGTGTCTTTGGCATCACAACGTCGTCACCTACTAGTACAAGCCCGATTGTGAGTTTCCTTCTCTCCCTACCGACCGATCTTCTCAACAAATCAAATCCTCCTCAGCCTTCCTCCGGCCTTCGCATCCACGATCGCCTTCCTCTCACTCCCTCGACGCCCAACACAGACTTTAGGAACCTTTACAACAGCCTCCGTCAGCGTGATCCCCGGCCCCTCCCCGCCGCAAAGGCAGCGCCGCCCGAGGTGCCATCGCCCTCACTCATCTCACCTTCCCCTTCACCCGCGGCATCGCGCACGCCCTCTTCTCTACGCCAGCAGCGACCGGTGCTCTACGTGCAGACCAGTTCTCCTGTGGGGACGAGCGCCCCACCCCCCACGCCTGCTTTACCCTCCCCCCATCCCAGCACGGCCCAATTCCGGCCCTCTGGGCGGCTACCTAAGCGCCCGCCTCTCCCGGTTTGGCCCGCAGAACACTATCCCCGCGCTGTCGTGGTTTGATGGTCGGATCAACAGGGTTTTGCTCTCCGCGGTCCGCTTATCATGTCATGGGCGTTGTATGTTTCGTAGAGTTGTGTGTATCTGCGCTGTATTGAGTTGTACTCACTGTATTGATATCGTGTTTCCGTTTGGAGACGTCCAACGGACCATCCTTCTCGTCGTCGGTCAACATTATATTGTAAGCATTACCCTATCCGCGTGATCTACAGCAAGGTCGCGATTCGATTCGAAAATTCCTTCTCTTGTCACAATTTATAGATATTTAATCGTGAGCCAATTAGAAACGGACAACCACAAGCCAACCAGAAGTTTTGCATATCGGGAACAAGAACTGCAGGAAAAGGACGAAGGAAGAATAGAAGACGTCGACGTCGGAACTAGAACTTGGCAATGCGCATGCGAGAGGAGTCAAGAGACCAAACATAAAAGTACACATAATAAGTAAGGGGGCGTGAAAGTCCATGCAGCGATAGTGAACGATAAGCGATTTGGGATGTGATGTAGGGGGATAGAGGGACAAAGATTGCTATGAGAAACACATAGTGAATTTTCACCATTGCGCGTGGCGGATGCCTGTCGAGCCAGTAATAACTGGGGCGTTCGTGTATGCGCCACGGTGGGGTTGATACAAGTGGGGATGCGAAAATACGTGCTGATGTTGATGCTGATGTTGATGTGGGAATGCGCTTACGAATGGGGGAGACGCATGGGAATATCCTCCACGGGAAGGATACCCCCGGTACGGCGGCACACCAAATGACACCGACACCATTGGCGCGTACGGTGGCGCGGTGTGACTCGGGAACGCGTAGTACGCGGGCGGTGGGAACGTGAATGTGCCGACCGATGCTGGGGCAGCGGGCTGCGCAATCTGGGGCAGTCGATGGCCAGGGGCGCCGCGCGGCGGGCCCCCGGCTGTCGCAGTAGAGTGTGTGACTGCCACGGAAGCGGACGGTGACCCCTCGGCCCAGCCAGACGCGCATCGACTCTGCTTACTCGGCGTCTGCTTTTTCTTCGGGTCACGCGTTGACGTTGACTTCGGCACGGGCTGGGCGAAGATCGCGTCGTCGCTCTCGGATGGCTCCGAGTCTTCTGTGGAATTACGCGACCCATCTGCGTGGCAAGTTTGAGAGGCATCTTTCGCCCTCGATGTGGCATGCTCGGTGTCATCTGCCAGACGGATCCAGCCATCGCTGCCCTTCTGGAAGAGTTGCTTCACCGTCGCGTTGTTAAGTCCGGCGCGCCGATTCCTGACGGCGGTACTCGGGTTGCCATTTCCACGTATCGTTGATGTCTTCGTACGCCCCCTCGGAACAGCAGCAGAGCGCAATCTATCAATGATCTCCCGCGTACGCGAGTGCTGCCTGACCAGGCGGTCCGAGGACGTAACCAGGAAAAGTGGGATATCGGCGTCCTCCGATGGCGTAGATTCCGACACAACATCGACGTCGTAGTCCTCTTTATGAAGGTCACCACCGGGCGGAAGGGAGCTACATCGCGTGTGCGATGACTCGGAGCACAATCCGTCGGAGGTGAGGGGAGAACCGGAGGAGTATGATATTGAAGGAGAAGACGGGACTCGCGTAAGGTGGAACTTGGGTGCATCTCCTGTGAGGGAAATGGAGAGATGTGTGCGTAGGTCGGAATTAGGGAAACGGCATAGGGCCGAGAACGTACCGGACATCGTGCCGTCACCTTCATGTGCGGGAAATGACCGTATCGGTTTCGGCGTGGCAGGCGGCGCTCTCGATGCCACCGATTGTTCCGAGTCCGTAAGGTCGATAACCTCGCGAGAAAAGCGAGGCGACTTCCTCCGTGGGGGGTCGAGGTCGAGGTCGAGTATCGAAGTGATGCTATCTGCGGGTGGGGGATCCGCGTTTAAGTCTGGGCGGAAGATCGCCGCACCGTGGGGGGCGATTCTGTGGCCATCCAGGACCGTTGCGGTGTACTTGTCCCAAGAGCTCTCCAGATCTATGACGGGAAGCGCATCGCCGAGCAGGAGGGAAACGCGTCGTGCAAGAATCGCAATCTCCCCCGCAGCGCGATGATCTGTCGTGGCAATCCCCACGGCGCGCTCGAGTTGGTCCACCATGGCCAGTACCATCTTCACCCCGACCAGATCCAAGTTCAACTCCAGGTCTCCTTGAACTCCGTCCTCCCCCATGGCATCGCAAACGAGCATCCCTCTACTGCCCTTGTAACGCCATTCTTGACAACTCCCGCAACAAACGCTGGCGCCTTGTATGTTCTTGGCGATGAGGAGTAAATATTCGTGCCAGTAATGAGAATTCTTTGCTGCCACTTCTGAGCGATGTCGCGGCCTCGACTGGCGAGGTTCGCGGTCGATCCATGACAAAGGACAAGGGACTAGGTTGAGCGGTGTATACCACCAATCGTCTGCGATGAACTCCCAATCTGCATCGTCAAGAGAAACAGAATCGTCTGGCATCAGATGAGGCGGAACACTGCAGGGTGACGGAGAAAGGGAAAGAGGGACACCCAGTGAGCCCCAAAAGGAAAGGAGGTAGAGGTGGTGCTCACAAGATTGGATCATGCAGCCGAACAGCCGCCACCGAGGAAGGAGAACCAGTCAAGGCAGGGCAGACGATGACAACAATGGTTGGGATTGTTGTGGGACGATTAGACCTGCATGTGGACGTGTACAAAGGCCTGGGCAGGCCAAATGACCACGTTGCCTTACGCTGAGCTGGCCTGACTCAGACCTTAGACCACAACACCGCGATCATCAGCGTAGGGCCGGTCCAGCCGGGTCGACTTTTTCGCACACTCGCCTCAGCTTTTGAGTACTGCGTAATGAATAACCGCTTTAAACCAGTACTGTACATAGCAATCTTAAATACAACGAATAATGCTCGCCCGTCACTCTTGGGCCGCCGGATAAGATCTGCGCCATCACCTTCTCAGACAGTCTCCTCGACATCCTCGACATGAAAACTGATCTCCTTCGTAACCGTGATTTCGATGACATCAATTCCCTCAGTGGGGTCTCTCTCCGGCACCCAGTTGTCAACATTGAAGCCTTGCAGTACCGGTGACGATGGCCACGCGAAGGGGTTCAGGCGACACCCAGGGACAGGGGTCTCTGGGGTCACTGGCACGGGCACGCTTGACGACGTGGAACCCAAAGTGCGAAGTCGTCGACTGATAATCGAATATTTCTTCGCGTCACACAAAGACGGGCTAGTAGGGGAGGGAGGGGGGTTCGATGGCGGGAGAAGAGGGCTTGTGGGACAGGACATCGGACCCCAGCGCTCAGAAGACAAGTCATCGACGCGGCAATAGGTTGGGCTTAGAGGACTCGTGGGCCATTCTGTGGGACTTGGGCAAGCGCTTTTCCAAAAGCGAGGACTTGTAGGCCTCGATTGCGGGCTGAGAGGCGGAGATATCGGCGATGGACTACTGGGACGCGAAAAAAGTCTTGCCGAACTATCGTTTCGAAGAAAAAGTGGTTGCATAGGCTGCATAAAGTTGTGGGAGACCCTAGGTGATGTTACTGTCAGCGATGGAAGGGGACTCCGACTCTTAGTGACTTGACGCGACTTAGAGTCGTCCTCAGATAAAACCGGGAAATTTATCAACGAGTCCTTATTGAGTGTATCGGGGATAGGGAAATCGCCTTCCATAAAAACGCCATGCGAAGGAGAAAGAGGTGGGGAAATGGGTAGTGGGATGGAAAAGGCGTCGGATTGCTGTGAGATGAAGAGGGGAGGGGGCTTAACAGATGTAAGGGCTGCGGGGAGAAGGGCGGAGCGTGCTTCAATCGAAGAAGCATCGTGAACAACGGGTTTGATTGCATTGCGAGCGCCCGCAGTGTCGGAGACGTTGTTCTCTTCACGAGCGGGCTTTAGAAATTATAAGTGCTTGGACGTAACGGAAAAACGATCGCAAACTGACAGGATTACGCTTGGAAAGATCATAGCGTTGGGCGTCCATAGGATTCATCGTTAGATGTCTTGACAAGTTACGGGGGCTTAGTTGACGAAGGAACAGGACTCTGCATTATAAACAGGCAGTCTTATGCGAAAATATAATCGATTCAAGTTGTGGTGAGGAATAGAGCACCGACAATACCGGCCACAGACACATCGAGGAAACGCGCGATGTGGTCGCGTCGGATTATAAAGTCTACTGTTGTCCACGAAAAAAGCTATACAAAGAAGTTAGGATTCCGCGAATGAAAACGTGTCCCGCTCTGATATAAGACGAGAAGGTAGCGTGAACAGCCAGAAGATCAACGCCACGCGACGATCGAGGGCATGCCAGAAGTGGTGAGAAAATTGAACAATGCGTTGTGCCGTTGGCTGAGCTGACAAACCATGCAGACGCCTCCAGAACAGTGTACAGGCGGTGATGAAGATCATGAAAGGACTCCAGTCGAGGGCCATGGTCAAGATAGCAGCATTGGTGACAGCGAAAACGCAGTGATCCTGACGGCACGGCGAGTAAAGATCGTTCGTTGCCGAGCCAAGCAAACCACACTATCGTCAGTACGTTTCCAACCAGCAATATTTCATCGTATGCAGCCGATAACAACAAGTGTGGTAGATGGGAGGGTCAAAAGACTGAATCAACTTGTTGAACTACGTCAGGTAGGGTAGCGCTGACACTGCCGGTGGGTCTCCTCAGGGGTCAGTAGAAACGATAGCTGCCAGTGATCATCTGTACAGCCTTGCCTAGATGAAACAAAAATAAACCACGAAACTCACTTGTACCAAATGATGAGAGGACGTGCCAAGGTTGTCACGGTATGCTCTGACCCGGAGCGCACCATCGACGCCCACGGCGATCACTATAGCCTACGTGGTCCCGGACCGGCGTTCCTCGCAGCCTGTACACCAACTTCCAGCATCTCACAACCGATGGGTGCAACAATCCCAGCGCACAAGTTACCACCCTCTTTCACGAGTTTATACCGTCTATTCCTACGTACCTCCTCTGCAGCTGTCCTGCATCACCGAGTGGCAATGCGCTACGTTCGAACCCTCTGGAAGCCTACGTTCCGGGACGCGGCCGTTGTTATTCACAAACTTCAAACCCCAACCCTGGGGACCGCAGAGAAGGAAAAGCTCGAAAAGTGGCGTTCTCTATGGGAATTGAGTAGTGAGTGTCAATAGGTAGTTTGTTGCGGCCGACAGTGTTGATATCCGTAGTGGACAGGACCCTTTCGTTGCTTATTACATCAGCTCAATCTCGAGGTCTCTCCCATAAACTGACGCGGAATCTCTCCTTTCTCCACTTTGGGTTCCAGAAATATCAAGAGGACACCCGCTACGGTACAATTCGATACTGGGACCCACATCGACAACAATACAAACCAGCTCGGGAAGCCCGTCTATCTCAACAAACGGCCAAAAACTTCGACGGCCAATCCTGGGGTGCGTTGGAAGAGACTGCAAGAATGGCCGAAGGGAAAAGCGGCCTCACACTCGGAAGAATGGAATTCCGTCTACGAAGAGCCTAAGATGAATATGACTATGTGCCAGTGGCTTTTGTGGTTGCTTGTGGTTGTGGCTGGCACTTACTTCACACTTTTTGGAATGGATTATCAGCTTTGTTCGAAAAAAGGGGTTCCCGAGAGTCTCCCGAGACAGTCACCTTTCCTCTGCGTCCGTGCCACATCCGCAGCAGGGTCCTTTTGGCGTACGGCGGTGGGCACCCCACACATGCCTGACACTGTTCCGGGGCACATGTTTACGGATTGTGGTTGGTGATTCTATATATTACTCACCTATTCCTCTTTTTATACCCAGAATCGAGCCGACGTGCCCTTCCCATCTGTTCCCTAGCGCAACTAACGATGCCGTTGGCTGTCCAAGCCCCCCTTTTTACCCCACTGGAGCAATTGCCAGCGAGTGCCCGGCGCCGCCTTCACCGCCGATCCAGCTGCCCGTCGATCCCGCGATCAGTCAGCGTTTGCAGCTCAGTCTTGACCTTTGACTCGAGTAGCGAAGATCTAAGAAATCCGGGGGACGACATCGAAACGGATATATTTATGTCCCCGCTGTTCCGTGGTCATAGGGGGAGTAGAGAGGCGAATGAAGAGGCCGTTGAGGAGGTGTCCGACTCGGATACACCCACCAAGGATTTCACTCCCAGGTCAAAAGCAATTCACTACGACAATCGCCTCTCTGAAAGCCTTTCGAACTACCACTTCGACATCACGGGACACGTCCCAGAGTCCCCCAAAGCTTCCGAAGGCAACCCCGAGGAGCAGTCTCCGACACCTACTCATCTTACTTCACCACTGGTGCTGAAAAAAAAATCGAACGCTGAAGCGTCTCACCCCCTGCCTCCTCCTGCTAGACACTCCTCACCAACTCTCGATGATTCCCCTCCCCCTGTGCCGCCCACGAAGACGAGACAGATGGTTCCCCCGAATACAGGCACTCGGCCGCTCCAAATCGACCGTTCGAAGAAGCGTCAAGAATCATCCAGGACTCCTCAGCGGCTGCCTCGAGCTGATGTCCAATATGACTCGGAGCCACCCTTTGCGAAGCCAATTCTGAGGACCGCCACGCAAGTGGATCTACGCGGAGCGTATAGAGGGGCTAGCCCACGCGCAGAACGGACGGTGCGTGCGAGAGGGGTCACGCCCGTCACGCCGTCTTTGCGCCCCAAAATCCCCAGTCCAAACGCAACCGAGGTACTAAGATGATATCATATCACTGTTGTTTTGCAACGTGTTAACTTACCCGCTTCACAGCAAGTCCCTGTCCCCACACTATTTCCGACGGGCCTTATTCCTCTTGACCGGGCCCAGGAAAAGTTTAAGCGTGCCCATTGTTTGGAACGACTACCACTTCAGCCGGATCTTGCTGATCCTTCGACGTCATCGCAGGGCAAGCATAGTCCACGGATACGTGGTTGGTCATTCGGCCGTGCATTTAAGTGGCAGAAGACCTGAAATAGGCAAGAATATGGGGTAGCCACTATGATCACAATCACGCCAGGCCGACGATAATAAAACAAACATTCGATCAAGTTATGGAGCTTCATCTTGTACTCATGCCCATCCCTTGCTTTGCAGGTGTCTGCGTACGCAGTTATGTCTGATATGTTCGTCCCGATTTGTGTTATGACAATGTTTCCTCTTAACTCTACTCCATCGATATTTCCCAAAACGTTCGCGCTCCCCGCTATACCGGAGCATTGGTGTGATGCTACAGACCGGCACCGGGGACGTGCTCTGGTATTCTTGACTTGACATTATCTCCCCTTCGGAAATACTGATTTGTGGGTCCGAGGGCGACGTCCTTGACTGAGATAGTTGTGTCTGGAACGGTACGAACTTACTTCGAATCATTCTCTGTATCATTTGTTACACTGCTCTATTACTCTGGCATATTACGCATTCGTTCATCGTTACAGTACTTTAGCCTGGCAGTAAGTTGCCTCTACTAGTAACTACCTAGTACTGCTAATCATCGATAGTCACATTTCTCAGTACGCCTTTCTTTCAGCGACTTTCGAAATCAGGGCGTCACAGGAACGTGCCTAAATACGGCACAATGTGTGACTCGGACGGTCAACTTCCATTAGCACGATAACATAACCGACATCATGATAACAGTACGGCAAGGCCAACAAATGGAACTTACGTGTACGAAGAGGCGCCCACTCCTTACATCCATACGACGCACACCAGTCTGATCCTCCTCCTGATTCTGGCCAAATGCCGTACGTAGTGCCAAATCGTATGCAACCGGAGGGAAAGCTCCCGACAACCTTGACGCCAACATTTTGGGCTCCATTGGCGATCGTTCCCTTCGATACTCTTGACCCTGTTCAATCCAAGGTGATCCCAGGTGACGATATCCCTGCCAGTGCGCAGGTGTCAGCATCATTCCAAGAATACATAAACACGATTTTGCCGCCTTACAAGTCGGTTGATCCTCCACATGTGCAGCACAAGTGCTTCTTCTTTGATGACGGAAATATCACATTTCTTGTACGTCCCGTGCATTTGGATACTGGTATGTATAGACTGGATGAGCAATATATATAGGTCGAGGGGATTCTTTATCGCGTTCATCGGTTTTTCTTCTGCCGCGATTCGAGTGAATTCAAGGATCGCCTCTCACGGCTCTCTACGCAGCAAGACGAGTGTCCTCCCATCATTCCTCTAGACGATGTAAAATCCATGGACTTCGACGCCTTCCTGTCCATTTTATATCCACAGTACGTATGGCTGGTTCAACAGCAGTCCGGTGTCTAATTTTCGTCCATTTTCTTAGAAATTTCAATGCCATAGAGGAACGCTCTTTCGAAGAGTGGTCCTCTATCCTGCACCTTTCCACGCGATGGGGATTCACCAGCATTCGCGATTTGGCCATACGTTACGCGAAGCCCCCAAGTCCATTGCATCAACTTCTCTTGGCGCGTAAATATGCTATCGAACAGTGGATAAACCCGGCTTTTTTGGGACTATGCGAGAGGCCCGAGCCACTCAGCCTCGACGAGGCTCGTGTGATGGGTTTCGAGGACGTAGTGCTTGTTGGGTCTATTCGGCAGACCATTCGATCACCTGCCCTCAAGGTCAAAGGTGCGGAAATCAGGGATTGTATCCAAGCGTGGAGAAGTGGAGAGCCGTGGAGGCCGGCCTCAGATACACCAAATGCGTGTCCTACGGATTCTCAACAACCTCTTTTACCTTGTTCTTCGTCGCCATCTCTTTCATTTGGAAACATCCAAGCCTTCTCCGGGTCCTTCACTGGCAACAAGTCGAAGGGGAAAAAGAGATGAAGGGGATAGTTAGCCTCAGCTTCTTACGGAGACAGTACATGCGTGGACTCGGAATGCTCTGCGATGTTCTTTCAGCATGGCTTGTAGTGTCACTGTCGCAGAAGTACACCGTGACCCTAGTGTATACATGAGGTCTGTAGGATTAGTTGTAGCATCTCAGCATAAGTTCGGTTGAGATCGATGAGACTCAGATGAGAAACGTGGTATCAGGGAACGGTCGCCCTTTCCATTTTCCGAGGCTAGATAGGCATAAACGAGTCCGAGTCGGGACGCTGCGTGATGTTACAACTGGGACTGTACGACTCTGGTACCCATTGAAGAGATACGCGAATCGCGTGGGCAAACAATGGCCCCACCAACTACGGCCTCAATGACCGACGAGTCCTAAGGCCTAAGGCCTAATGGCCTAATGAGCGGACCAAGTCACCACTCCACTCTGCCCCACATAGCAACACAACGAGTATATAACCTGTACTACGAGTATACGAACATAAGTCCCTTGTCCCGGCTGTCATCCCATTGACGGTCCTTATCGCGTGAATCATAACACCCATAGACTCCGCACGTCGATCATAACGAGGGCACGCGAATGGGTCCGGGACTGAAGTTGCCCGAGGTCAATCTTTAAGTTGTTTCCTCTGAGTTCGCCACCCTTAGTTGGTACTGGTTTCAACACACACGTCGTGTCCTGTCTAAAACTGCGTCAGTGACTCCTGAGTCACCGGGAGAATAATTGCAGCATAGTGATTTTGGTCTCCACCCATATGAAGTCTAATTTCGGAGATGCGGGAATGCCAAGGCTTGCAGAAACGTAGAAACATGTTTGCAACGAACCACAGTCGCCGAGGTGTCACTCCCGGTGTGCCTTCAGGTCTCCGTTGCTTCCGACTCGTGGCGACTCTAGCGTGGACAGAACAAACCTGGAGTTCAGCTTTTCCAAGTCTTGAATCAACCCTCAGCACTCCTTCCGCCACTTGTGAACGACTAGCCAAATCGATGACTTGTGGTGTCCTTGTTCGACGTGCGTGTCATTCCCACGAGGGAGCCACGGCCGTCCATCATGATAACCTTCGCTAGAAATTGACGCTCATGGCATGCGGCTTTCCTCAATCTATCACCGAGTAAACACTGAACATATTAATCTGTGCAACTCGATCTCGATCCTCCATCCCCAACGCCTGAAGAATGAGCCAATGCGAGAACAGTCCTGACATGGATCAACATTCACAGACCCTCCCGACGACCGCAACCGAGTCTCCGCCTACATCTACTACGATCTCCCTTGATACTATCGACACCATTTCGTCCAGCGATTCTAGCGCGATCATCAGGGAAAACGTCTCTATCCTGTCATACAACCTACCGGTAGAATCGATAAATACGCGTCCACCACAGTCGACCACGCCAGGTCCATTCACCTTACACAAGCGCTTCTTTTTCAAGGACGGAAATCTGCCGCGATTCGAATGAATTCATCACACGCATCTCCCACCTTCCCGCCCAGGAGCAGGCCTCGTCTCCTGTTATTTCTCTCGAAAATGTGAAGACTCAAGACCTTGACGCATTTCTGTCCGTTCTATATCCTTTGTGTGTACCTTATGCCAGGGTCAGCAGTAGCCAAGCCATTGAATTATTTTTTTGGCTTAGGGATTTCAGTGTACCGGCGGAACGCTCGTTCGAAGAGTTGGTATCTATTCTGGACTTATCCACGCGGTGGGGTTTCGCTAGCATTCGTGAAATGGCTATTCGCTGTATGAACTTGAAGCCTCCCACATCCCTCCAAAGACTCATCGTGGGGCAAAAATATGCCATTGAAGATTGGATACTCCTAGCTCTACAAGAGTTGTGTGAGAGGCCACTCCCACTCGCTCTTGATGAGGCTCGCCTCATGAATATCGAGGATGTCGTTCTCGTTGGGTCCGTTCGGGAGTCTGTTCGGTCACAAGAGCCCACAGTAGCGTCCGCGGGAATAATGGATTGTATTAAGGCATTGAGAAGCGGGAAACCATGGCAGCGGCTGTCTGTGCACGAGGGTTCAGACTTTTTTACAACTTTTGGAAATAGAACGTCTAATGTTGGGACGCGGCGGTAATAGGGACCGCCGGACCGCAGGCATGCCGGATGTCGAGTTACATTTTACTTTACATCCGTACGTACATCCATAAAACAGCGGGGACGAGGGAGAGAAGCTATATTCTCCCTTGGTCTAAACCCCCCATCTTCCTGCGTGAACCGTAAGATCTAACAATGTAATGCCGTCTCTAGGCAGACCCCCATCATAGCACGGTCCTAGGCCTAGTTGATGTTGTGCTCCAGCCGTGTGTGATGTCTTTATTACCAGAATGATCATGTACGGTCCGGTCAACCATGGCTGAAAGCGCCACGTGATGTCGGCGATAGCAAGGTTGGACCCGACGGTGACGACACTCCATTAATGGCGATCGTCGAATCGAATGCCCTTTCTCTACCACTCCCAACCTTCAATCGTTCAACATGGCTGATAAATATCGAGAAATCCTCTCTTTTCTTGACCAGTCTTCATCTTACTCGGAAAGCAATGAGATGGTTACAACCCGCCCCCTTACGCGACTGTCGCAATTCTCACAGCATCTCTTCTCAAATTAGACATTAATGGAGCCGTTCTCCTACATCACCTCAAACCCGGGAAAGGATTTCCGTGGAGGAATGATGCAGGCTTTCAATGCCTGGCTTCACGTCCCGCAGCCGAAGTTGCAGGTCATCGGCCGTGTCATCGCGATGCTACATAATGCGAGTCTTTTGTGCGCCGTGCTTTCACTTTTCCGCGGCTTCCCTTGTTCCTGATTGTTATAGAATCGACGATATAGAGGATAATTCCCAGCTACGTCGTGGGCGACCAGGTACGTCGCGCGCGATACATCCTACCCACCATGTCGAGACTTATTCCTTGTCATTCTCTGTCAAAAGTCGCGCACAAGATATATGGTGTTCCACAAACCATCAATTCCGCCAACTACGTTTACTTCTTGGCTTTTCAAGAAATCCTTGCCCTCAAAGCGCAGGGACACAGGTCCGATGATGTTCAAAACCGGTTATATTCCGAGACCGATATGGATCAGATCGTGACAAGTTGTTATACTTATCTACGTCTCTTGACGGGGCACTGACGAGACTTTGCATCGACAGCTGAATTGTTGAATCTTCATCGTGGACAAGGTCTTGACCTGCTGTGGCGAGACTCGTTGCGATGCCCCACCGAGGACGAATATATCGCGATGGTCAATGATAGTTAAGTAGCGAAGGCATTGACTTTGGTTTTCAGTTCCTTACATCCCTTCACAGAAACTGGTGGATTGTTTCGCGTAGCCGTCAAGCTTATGATGGCCTGTGCTAGCCGTAACACAGACGTGTTCGCTGGTTCGCGTTCTATTTGTAGACGATGCCCTAAATCCCTTTCAGTGACTACGTCCCTCTGGTCAACTTGATTGGGATCTACTTTCAAATTAGGGATGACTATATGAATCTTCAAAATGACCAGGTTTGCCACCATGTTTGCATCGATCTGACGTGTCTCATCTAGTACCAGTATACGACGAATAAAGGTTTCGCCGAGGACCTTTCTGAGGGAAAGTTTTCGTTTCCTATAGTGCACGGTATTCACGCGGACACCACAAACAGACGATTAATCAGTGCGACGCCTCGCCCAGTTCGGAGGCCGAACGCGGCTCATGACATGATATCCCACAGATGTTCTTCAGAAGAGACCAGCTACCCCTACCTTAAAGCACCATGCGATAGATTACCTTCGTGATCACTCAAAATCTTTTGAGTACACCCGTGAGGTCCTGGAAATACTGGAGAAAAGTGTCTTTGATGAGATGGAGCGGCTGGGTGGAAATCCCATGTTACGAGATGTTTTACAAACGCTCCGTACTTAGCTAACTTCCCTTTGCACTTTTCGCGGCATTCGAGCTCGTTTACATCCTCGTGTGTTATTCCAATTCTAGGTTGCTGAATGGACGGAAGGAGCATCTACGATAACTTATGACCCGAATAAACTGTCGTCCAATTTTCGCAGAAGTTCTTTGGCCTCTCGTGCTGGGCGCGCAACATTTGGCTTTTCGGTCCCGATACTTTCCTGGACCTTCCGAGCGATACTGGGAAGAATAGAGTGGAATGCTGCCGGGACAGTGGATGGCGAAGTGCCGTCATCCGCAGTAAGCAACGCAAGGATAGAATGTGAAGATAGCACGCTTGGGGGCGTTCCGGCCACGAGGTATGTTCTACGACCGCCATTAGTGGGAGGACGATGCTCGGTATGGGGTAACGATACATACCTGACAACCGGATCAACAAGATTCCCGTATGTCGAGAGAGCTGCGAAGAGAGCCGCAGTAGATTGCAGATAGTATTCTAGAATAGAGAATCAGCCGAGGAGTTTCGCGCAGCATAAAATCAAATAGTAACCATCATGGAGTTCTTTGAATGCATCTGATACCAGTTCCAGCGAAGCTTCCCGAGCCTTCTCGCCGACGTTTGTCCCAGCACCCTTGATCACATAGGACAAAGCGAGGACGAAACTACCCGCCACTGCGTCGTCGTTCGATTTTGCGCCAGCTACGAGTTCCGTCACCACGGGATCGACGCGAGGCTGGTGTTTCATGAGCTCTCCGAGGGCTTGCGCTGCCTTGGTGCGGACGACCACGCTCGCGGGGTCGCTCGTGCTCTTGACAAACGTGCGCTGCAGCTGCGGGAAGAACGGCTTCACAAGTGCGGGGATGCGCAGCAACATGGTTTCCATCGCGGAGAGGAGCGCCGTCTTCACCGCGGGCGGGAACGTCCCGGCTTGCGTCGCGACCCGGATGAGCGGCCCAGTGAATGGCACGACGAACGGCTTGATCGCGGCTTCTGCCGTGCGTTCGACGAGGTCGCCGATGGCGTACGCGGCATTTTCGCGCTGTTCGTTGCTCCCTGTCGTAACGCCCGCGATGATGATGGGAACGAACGCAGAGATGCCCTTCGGTAGGCTGAACCCTCGTACGGGGACTCCTGGTACGCCCGTACTCTCGATCGTCCGGCGTAACGGCACGACCAGGGGATCAAGGTCATCCTTTGGAATTGA
>WNFC01003815.1_pt1 | contig 37205 bp, 33 predicted proteins | sample 5400541 | NCBI WGS metagenome assembly WNFC01 (sample SAMN13153342, study PRJNA577476) | soil metagenome | isolation source: 120 cm saprolite under Douglas fir tree site 2 hole 2 replicate 1 | place: USA:California | collected 2015-04-18
GGCTGGACCGACGCGGACGGCTACTTCTATCACGGCGGCCGGGCCGACGACGTCATCATCTCCGCGGGCTGGACGATCAGCGCGGTGGAGGTCGAGGGCGCGCTGCTCAAGCACGCGGACGTCCGCGAGGCCGCGGTGATCGGGGTGCCCGATGAGCTGCGCGGCCTCGTGGTGAAGGCCTTCATCGTGAGCCCGCGCCGCGGCGACGACGCCTTCGCGCGCGAGCTGCAGGAGTGGACCCGCACCCGGCTGGCCCAGCACGAGTACCCCCGCCAGGTCGAGTTCGTGCCCGAATTGCCCAAGACGCCGGCCGGCAAGGTGAACCGCAAGGCGCTCCGCGAGCGCCTGGCCGGCGCCTCCGTTCCCACCGCCTAGGAGAGCGACCGATGGCGCCAGAGACCGAGCAGCTGTTCCCCAAGATCACCCAGCCGGGCCTCGACGATCTGCGGAAGCGCATCGGGGTGCCGATCACCGACACCCTCGAGCCCTGGTGCCACGAGGCGACGCGCGACAACATCCGCCACTACGCCCACGGCATCGGCGACGACAACCCGCTCTGGTGCGACCCGGCCTATGCGGCCCGCACGCGCCACCGCGGGATCATCGCGCCGCCGTCCTTCCTCTTCGCCACGAGCCGCATCATCTCGGGCTACGTGGGAGGGCTCGCGGGCGTGCACGCCATGTGGGCGGGGGCGGACTGGACCTGGCACCTGCCGGCGCGGCGCAACGACGAGATCTCGACGGAGGCGTTCCTCAAGGAGCTGATCGAGCACGAGACGCGCTTCGCGGGTCGCGCGGTGCAGCAGATCTACCACGTGACCTTCCGCAACCAGCGGGGCGACCTGATCGCGGAGGCCGACTCCTGGTGCTTCCGCACCGAGCGCGACCACGCGCGCGAGCAGGGCCGCAAGTACAAGGACGTCAAGGCCCGGGCTCCCCGCCGTTACTCCGACGAGGAGCTCGCCCCGATCTACCGCCTCTACGCCGACGAAGAGGTACGCGGCGCCACCCCCCGCTACTGGCAGGACGTGACGGTGGGCGAGGCGCTGCCGAAGATGGCCAAGGGGCCGATGACCGTCACCGGCTTCATCGCCTACGCCCAGGGCTGGGGCGGCCTCTACATCCGCGCCAACAAGCTCGCGTGGAAGCAGATCAGCCGGCACTCGGGGCTCGGCATCAAGAACCGCTTCGGCATCCCGGACTGCCCGGAGCGCGTGCACTGGGAGCACGAGTTCGCCACCGCGGTCGGCGCGCCCGGCGCCTACGACTACGGCCCGGAGCGCTGCTCGTGGCTCACCCATCACCTGACCAACTGGATGGGCGACGACGGCTTCCTGCGGCGCGCGCACTGCAAGATCCGGCGCCACAACCCGGAGGGCGACTACCTGATCATCGAGGGGCGCGTCACCGGCAAGCGCGTCGAGGACGGACGGCACCTCGTCGAGATCGAGCAGGAGGCGCGCAACCAGGACGGCGAGCAGTCGGTGGTGGGCGGCGGCGTGGTGGAGCTGCCCTCGCGCGGATGACCGCGGTCCGGGCCGGCCTCGACGTCCTCGTCTCGCGCCTGGCCTCGATGCTGGCGGGCCGACGCGTGGGCCTGCTCTGCCACCAGGCGTCGGTCACGCGCGATCTCACCCACGCCGCCGACGTCATCCGCCGGCTCCGGCGGGTGCGGCTCGCCGCCCTCTTCGCCCCCGAGCACGGGCTCGGCGGCGCCGCCCAGGACCACGCCCACATCGGCGCCGAGTACGATCGGGCGCGGCGGCTGCGCGTGCACAGCCTCTACGGCAAGCGCCTCGAGCCCACCCCCGCGATGCTGCGCGACATCGACGTGATGGTGGTCGACCTGCAAGATGTCGGCGCGCGCTACTACACCTTCGCGTGGACCACCGTGCTCACCATGCGGGCCTGCGCCCGCGCGGGCAAGCCGGTGATCGTGCTGGACCGCCCGAACCCGCTGGGCGGCGAGCGGCTCGAGGGCAACTGGCCCGACGGGCGCTTCCCGTCCTTCGTGGGGCTCCACCCGCTGCCGATCCGGCACGGCATGACCATCGCCGAGCTGGCCGCCTACCACAACGAGACCCAGGGGATCGGCTGCGATCTGACCGTGATTCCGATGGGGGGCTGGCGCCGGGCCATGCTGTGGGAGGACACCGAGCTGCCGTGGGTGCCGCCGTCGCCCAACATGCCCACCCCCGACACCGCGCGTGTGTACCCGGGCGGCTGCCTCCTCGAGGGCACCAACCTCTCCGAGGGCCGCGGGACCACGAGGCCCTTCGAGTGGGTCGGCGCGCCCTACCTCGACGGGCCGCGCCTGGCCGCCGCGCTCGAGCGCCGCGGGCTCCCCGGCGTGCGCTTCCGCGCCGCCTCGTTCGAGCCCGCGTTCCACAAGTGGGCCCGCCGCACCTGCGGCGGCGTGCAGGTGCACGTGACCGACTGGGATCGGTTCCGATCCTTCGCGGCGTACCTGGCCCTGATCATCGAGGCGCGCCGCCAGGCCCCGCGGGGCTTCCGCTGGAAGCGGCCGCCCTACGAGTTCCAGTGGAAGAAGCTCCCGATCGACCTGCTCTGCGGCACCGACGCGATCCGCCTCGCGATCGAGCGGGGCACGCCGCTCCCGCGCCTCGAGGCCTCGTGGCGTCCCGGCCTGGCCGCGTTCGCCCGGGCCCGGCGGCCCTACCTTCTGTATCGATGAGCGGATGAATGCCCTCGCGCTGCTGTTCGTGCTGGCCTTCGTGGTCTCGGTGGATCTGCGCATCATCGCCCCGGTGCTGCCGTCCATCGCGACGTCGCTGCACGCCACCGCGGGCGCCGTCGGCCTCGCCATGACCACCTACGCCGTCGCCTACGGCTCGGGGCAGCTCGTCTACGGCCCGCTCTCCGACCGCTACGGCCGCGTGCCGGTGGTGCGGCTGGCCGCGCTCGGATGGAGCGTGTGCACCATGCTCTCCGCCCTCTGCGCCACCACGTGGCAGTTCGTGGCGGTGCGCCTGCTGGCAGGGGTCTTCGCGGGCTCGGTCATCCCGCTCACTCTCGTCTACATCGGCGACACCGTGGAGTACGCGCGGCGGCAAGTGGTGGTGGGGCGGTTCTCGATCGTCACCTCGGCCGGGCTCGCGTTCTCCGCCGCCATCGGCGGGCTGGTGGCCTCCTGCTCTGGGGCCCGGTGACCTACCTCGGCGCCTACGCGGCCGCGCGCTACGGGCTGAACCAGTTGGCGGTCGGCCTGCTGATCGCGCTCTTCGGGGTCGGCACCATGGTAGGCGGCGCCCTGATGGGCTCCCTGCGGCGGCGCCTCTCCGAGGACGGGCTCGCCTGGGTGGGCGGGCTCGTGATGGGCCTGGCCCTCCTGGCGATCGCGCCGCGGATCGGGCCGCTCGACTCGTGGGTCGTCTTCGCGACGGCCATGCTGCTGCTCGGCCTCGGCTTCGTGGGTCTCCACACCACGCTGCAGGTGCACGCCACCGAGATCAGCCAGGCCGCGCGGGGCAAGGCCTTCTCGCTCTTCCCGTTCAGCCTGTTCTCGGGCGTGGCCGCGGGCACCGCCGCGATGGGGCCGCTGGTGGACGCGGGCGGCGAGCACGTGATGCTGGCCGGCTGCGGGCTGGGCCTGGTCGGGGTGGGCATCGTCACCGCGCGCATCCGGCGCAGGAGGATTGCATGAGCCTCGAAGCGATGGTGGGACGGCAGCTCATCGTGGGGCTTCCCGGGCCCGACGCCACCGACGACGACGTGCGGCTGCTGCGGGAGATCCACGCGGGCGGCCTCATGCTCTACCGGCGCAACTTCGAGACCCCTTCGCTCTTCGTGCGCTTCATCCGCCGGCTCGAGGAAGGCGTCGGCCGGCGCCTGATGATCACCACCGATCACGAGGGCGGCCGCATCATCATGCTGAACCAGGGCGTCACGATCTTCCCGGACAACCTCACCGCCGGCACCGCCGGCGAGGAGGCGATGGTGGCCCGCCAGGGGCAGATCGAGGGGCGCGAGCTGCGCCGCCTCGGGGTGGACATCAACTTCGGCCCGTGTCTCGACGTGCTCACCGAGCGCTACAGTCCGAACATCGGCATCCGCTCCTACGGCAAGGACCCGGAGCTGGTCGCCCGTCTCGGCGCCGCGCGCATCCGCGGCATGCAGTCGACCGGGCTCTCGGCCTGCGCCAAGCACTTCCCCGGCAAGGGCCACGCGCCGGTCGACGCGCACCTCGGCCTGCCGGTGATCGACTCCGACTGGGGCGACATGCACGCGGTCCACCTGGTGCCGTTCATGGCCGCGATGGAGGCGGGGGTGGACTGCGTCATGACCTCGCACCCGCTCTACCCGAATCTCGACCCGGCCGAGCGCATGCCGGCCACGTTCTCGAAGCTGATCGTGGAGGACTACCTGCGGGGCCAGGTGGGCTACCGCGGCGTCATCATCTCCGACGATCTCGAGATGGGCGCCATCGCCGCGCTGTGTCCCATGGGCGAGGCGGCGGTGCGCACCGCGGCGGCGGGACACGACCTGCTGCTGGTCTGTCACACCGCGCCGGCCGAGCGCGCGGCCTACGAGGCGGTGCTCGCGGCCTACCGCGACAAGACCCTGCCCCTGCGCGCGCTCGAGCGGAGCATGGCGCGTCTCGACGCGCTCGACGCCAGGCGGCCCGAGCGCTTCACCGGCGGCGACCCGCGCGCGGAGCAGGACGGCGAGCCGCTGGCCCGGGCGATGGCCGCACGCGCGGTCACGATGGTGGCGGCGCCCGACGCCACGTGGAAGCCCGCCCTCAACGGGCGGGTGGCCGCGATCTTCCCGCGGCTCTCCGCGCTGGCCGCGCGCATCACCATCGAGCCCGCCATGCAGGACGAGCCGCGCTACCTGCGCGAGGCCATGGCGCCGCACGGGGTGCGGCCGGAGGTGACGGTGGTGGGCGTGGAGCCGACCGCGGAGGAGATCGAGCAGGCGCGCGCCGCCGCGGCCGCCGCCGACGCGACCGTGCTCTTCCTCTACGATGCGCACCTCTACAAGTCGAACCGGGCGCTGCTCGGCGCCTGCCAGGCCGGCGCGAAGCGGCTGGCGGTGGTGCTGATGCGCGATCCGTGGGACGCGGAGTACCTGGCCCCGGGCGTGGCCGCGCTCACCGCCTACGGCTGGCGGCGGAGTCAGCTCGACGCGGTGATGGCGCGCTTGCTGACCTGATCCCCCTCTCCCCTCTGGGGAGAGGGCCGGGGTGAGGGGCCCGGCCTACTTGGCGGGCAGGATCATGTAGGTGGCCCGCCCCACCGCGAGCAGCTTGCCGGTCGCATCGGTGATGGTCGCCTCGCCGAACGCGATGGTGCGGCCGCGCCGGAGAATGCGCCCGTCCGCGATCACGTCCCCGGTTCCCGCGCCGATGAAGCTCACGTTGAGGTCGAGCGTGGTCTGCCCCACCCCGCCCGCGGCGGCCTCGTGCATGGTGGAGAGCGCGCCGCCCACCGCCATGTCCACCAGGGCCGAGAACACCCCGCCGTGCATCGGGGCGCCGGGCGCGTTGCGGATCTCGTCGCGCGCCCGCACCAGGAGCCGCACCCGTCCCTCGCTCGCCTCCGCGACCTCGACGCCCAGGTACCGCCAGAAGGCATTGTCGCGCGCGCGGGCGCGCACGCGCTCCAGCAGATCGTCGCTCATGCTCTCCCGCGGGGCATGTCGGGTTGAACCGCCTCGTCCAGGGTCAGCGGGGGCCGGCCCGCGAACGGTTCGCGGCGGATCGCGCAGTCGGCGAGATCGCACATCCGGCAGTAGACGCGATGGCAGGGATCGGTGTGGAGCGTCATCTCGCCCTCCGCGCCGAGCTCCTTCATCACGCGCTCGCCCAGGTCCTCGGCCAGCTCGTGCGAGCGCTCCACCGACCAGAACTCGGGCACCACCAGGTGGGCGTCCACGTGATGGAAGCGGCCGGACCGGATCGCGCGCAGGTGGTGGACACGGATCACCCCCTGGCCCAGGTGCGGCTGCAGGACCGCGAGCAGGCGGTCCAGGAGACCGGTGTCCTCCTCGTCCAGGAGCCCGGCCGCGGCCTGGCGGACCAGGCGCACCCCGGTCCACATGAGGTTCAGCGCCACCACCGCCGCCACCACCGGGTCGAGCCAGGCGATGCCGGTGGCGTAGACCAGCAGCAGGCCGACCACGATCCCCGCGCTGGTGTAGAAGTCGCTGAGGACGTGCCGCCCGTCGGCCACGAGGGCGAGCGACTCGTACCGGAGGCCGGTGCGCACCAGGTAGAGCCCGAGGAGCAGGTTCACCACCCCGGCGCCCAGCACCACCGCGACTCCCACGTCGAGGGATCGCAGCGAGACGCCCTCGAGCAGGCTCTGGATGACCTCGTAGACGATCAGCACCGCGGCGAACGCGATGAGGCCGCCCTCGAAGGCCGCGCTCAGGAACTCCATCTTGCCGTGCCCGTACGGGTGGTTCCGGTCGGCCGGGCGGCCCGCGAAGATGAGCGCCCCGATGGCGAAGACCGCGGCCACCACGTTGACGATGGACTCGAGCGCGTCGGAGAGGATCGCGGTGGAGCCGGTCAGCCGGTAAGCGTAGAACTTCGCGGCGAGGAGCCCGAGCGACACCACCAGGGAGACCGCGATGGCGAAGAGCCGGACGCCATGATCACCGCCGGGCGACGCCGCGGGAGCCGTCATGGTCCAGATGATACCCGCGCGGGAACCGATTTGGACCGGGGCGTATCATAAGACTGTAAGGCAACCCTCACTCGAACAGGAGCGTGCGATGATCGTCAAGCGTCCCGCCGCGGAGCGCGGCCACTTCGACCACGGCTGGCTCGACACCTCGCACACCTTCTCGTTCGCCGACTACCACGACCCTGCCCACATGGGCTTCCGCTCGCTCCGGGTCATCAACGAGGACCGGGTCGCGCCGGGCAAGGGCTTCGGCACCCACTCGCACCGGGACATGGAGATCGTCACCTACGTGCTGGAGGGCGCCCTCGAGCACGCCGACAGCATGGGCACCCGGTCGGTGATCGTGCCGGGCGACGTCCAGCGCATGAGCGCGGGCACCGGCGTCACCCACAGCGAGTTCAACGGCAAGCGCGACCAGCCGGTGCACTTCCTCCAGATCTGGCTCCTGCCCGATCGCCGCGGACTCGCCCCCGGCTACGAGCAGGAGGAGCGGGGCGCCCTGCGGCTGGTGGCCTCCCGCGACGGGCGCGACGGCAGCGTGACCATCCACCAGGACGCCGATCTCTACGCCTCGCGCCTCGCGCCGGGCGAGCGCGTGAAGCACGCGCTCGCGAGCGGGCGGCACGCGTGGCTACAGATGGTGAGCGGGCGGATCGAGCTGAACGGCACCGCGCTGGCCACGGGTGACGGCGCGGCGGTGAGCCAGGAGAGCGCGCTCGAGGTGGTGGCGGTCGAGCCCGCCCACTTCCTCCTCTTCGACCTGGCCTGACTCCCGACCCCTCACCCTGCCCTCTCCCCTGAGGGGAGAGGGTTAGGGTGAGGGGTGGTTACCCCTGGCCGAGCTGCTGCTGGACGAACTGCTTGGCATCGAACTCCTCGGCCACCCGGTTGTCGTCGTTCAGGATGGCGGCCGCGTCGACCTCCGCGAACTCCATGACGCCCATGTCCTCGTAAGCGCGGCGCACGCGGGGGCCCCAGAGCCCGATGTCCTTCACGGTGGGGACTATTCGGGTGAAGAGGCGTCTCCTGAACTGCTTCATGGTGTCCGACTGGTCCACCGCCGCGATGCACTCCTGGACCGGGAGGTCCAGGTTCTCCCAGACCTCCTTCTGGTTGAAGCGATCGCGCATGTGGTAGCAGGCCTCGACCACGAACTCCTCGCGCTCGTCGCGCTCCGCCTCGGTGAGCTGCGGGTAGTACTCGCGCAGCGCGAGGCGGCCGAAGGCGACGTGCCGCGCCTCGTCCTGCATCACGTAGGCGTTGACCGCCGCGCAGAGGTTGTTCGTCGAGTTGTCCCGGATGCGCTGGAAGGCGGCCAGCGCCAGCCCCTCGATCAGGATCTGCATGCCGAGGTAGGTCATGTCCCAGCGCCGGTCGGTGATGGTGGCCTCGAGCAGCTTGGCCAGGGTGCTCGTGATCGGGTAGGCCATCTTGAACTTCTCGTGCAGCAGCCGGGAGTAGGCCTCCACGTGCCGCGCCTCGTCCATCACCTGGGTGGCCGCGTAGAACTTGGCCTCGTACGACGGCACCGTCTGCACGATCCTGGCGGTGGCGATCAGCGCGCCCTGCTCGCCGTGCATGAACTGCGAGAGCGAGTGGGCCTGGAGGTTCCGCCGGATGTGCACTCGCTCCTTCTCGGCGAGGCTGTTCCAGAGATCGGTCCCGTGGATCGCGATGGTCCGGTCCGACATGCCCATCGGGTTGTCGGGATCGACCTCCTGCGACCAGTCGAGCCGCTCGGCCGCGTCCCACTGCTGCTTCTTCCCCTTGGCGTACAGGCGCAGGAGGTCGTCGCTGCCGTCCTCGTACTCCCAGGTGAACGCGGTGGTGGTCTGACCATCGACCTTCCACTGGGTCTGCTCGACGGGCAACCGGTAGAGGAACTGGCTCGACATTGGCCCTCTCCTTCGTAGCCGCTCGGGCGTGGCCCGGGGGTGGATCGGTTGCGGAAGGATAGCACTGAACCGCGGTTCAATGGAACCCCCCGGGCGGGCGGGCCGCCGTGCCGCGATCAGGCCTGGCTGCGCCCTCGGTCCCGCAGGGCGAGCGGGACCTCCTCGGCGATCTGGGCCTGGCGCGCGTGGCGCGCCAGCGCGGTCCGCACCGCCTCGGGCGTGCGGAACAGGACGCCGACCGCGACCACCACCAGCGCGCCGATCATCGCCCACCAGGTGAAGGCGACCTCGGGGATCCAGGCGGGCTGCTGGAAGGTCCCGGCGAGGCCGAGCCACGGGGCGAGCCCGTTCAGGATCGTGAGGTGGAGCTTGCCCACTACCACGGTGGCGAGCAGGCCGGCGGTGATGGCGAGCATGTTGCCGCGGTCGGAGCCGCGACCGGTGGTGAACATCCCGACCAGGAAGACCCCGAGCATGGGCCCCAGGATGAAGCCCGCGATACCGAGCACCACCGGGAGGCTCGTCACCTTGGCGTAGGCGAACAGGCCCGCGATCACGACCATCAGGCCCGCGAAGAGCACGGTGAACCAGCGGGCCGCCCGCACGTAGTGGGTCTCGCTCCGGCGGGGCATCCAGCGGATGTACCAGTCGTTGGTGGCGCTGGTGGCGAGCGCGTTCAGGGCGGCCGAGAACGAGCCCATCGCGGTGGCGAAGACGCCGGCCACCACGAAGCCGCGCACCCCGACCGGCATCACGTTCAGGATGTAGGAGACGAAGACGTCGGCGGTGGCGCGGGGCCGGAAGGTCGGGTCTTGCTGGTAGTAGACGTAGAGCAGGATGCCGATGAACACGAAGGCCCCCGCCACCGGCAGGTCCATGAAGGCGGCGGTGATCAGGCTGCGGCGCGCCTTCTGGTGGGTCTCCGCGGTCAGCATGCGCTGGACCATGTCCTGGTCGGTCCCGAACGCGGCCATGTTGCCGAGCGTCGCCCCCACGATGGCGGAGAAGAGCGTGTAGTCGCTGGCCAGGACCAGCTTGACGTAGTCCCACGGGCCCATCGCGGCGAGGCCGTGCGTCTCCCGCCACTGCGCGACGCGGTCCGCCTCGAAGCCGTGGAGGAAGTAGCCCTCGTGGGTGGCGAGCTGGGGAACGGCCCGCAGCACCTCGGAGAGCCCGCCCACGTGGGCGAGCAGGGTGCCGATGGCGACCAGCGCGCCGCCGAACATCAGGCCCGCCTGGATCACGTCGGTCCAGATCACCGCCTTGATCCCGCCCACCGCGGTGTAGAGGCAGGTGACCACGGTGAGCGCGATGATCGCCACCAGGTAGGGGCCGACGGTGGTGACGCCCTCGTCGCCGAACCGCGGCGGCGCGCCCGAGACGAAGAGGCGGTAGGCCAGCACCATGAGCAGCGAGGGGATGAAGAGCCGCGTGCCGGAGGCGAGCGTGCGCATGAAGAGGAAGAGGGCCGAGACGTAGGCCTTGGTCCACGGGCCGAAGCGCACCCCGAGGTAGTCGTAGACGGTGTAGACCTTGAACGTGTAGTAGGGCTTGAGGAAGACGTGGCCGACCACCACCCGGCCGAGGATGAGCCCGACGATGATCTGCACGTAGGCGAAGCTCCGGGTCGTGTAGCCCTCGCCCGGCACGCCGAGGAAGGTGGCCGCGCTGGTCTCCGCCGCGATGATCGAGGCCATCACCGCCCACCACGGGACGCGGCGGCCCGCGAGCGCGAAGTCGCTCAGGCTCCGGTCGCGGCGCCCGAGGTAGAGTCCGATGGCGGTGATCATCGCGAAGTAGGCGCAGACGATGCCGCCGTCGATCAGCAGGTGCGCGTCGCTCATCGGCCCGGGCATGGCCCATTATCGCGGACGCGGCACCGGGAGCCGCCAATCTGCGGCGGCCACGCTTGCCGCCGGTCGCGGCGCCGGTCTATGATCGGCAACCGAGACCACGTGATGACGAGGCTTTCGGATCGGCGCCGGGGAGTCGGCCGCTGACCCTGGCGGGACGGGGATCCGGACCCCGCGCGCGGGTGCTGCGCGCGATGCTCGTCGGCCTGCTCGTCTCGGTGGCGGTGACCGCGCTCTCGCGCACCGGCGTGCTCGCGGGCTGGGAGACCCGCGCGGTCGACGCGTTCCTCGTCCTGCGCGACCGCGTGCCCGCCCCCGAGATCGTGCTGGTGCTGATCGACGACGACGCCTTCCTGGCCCTCGGCCAGCGCCAGCCCCTCTCGCGCCGCTACGTGGCCGACCTCGCCGACTTCCTCCTGCGCAGCGGCGCGCGGGTGGTGGCCTTCGACCTGGTGATCACCACCCCGTCCGCGCCCCCCGAGGACCAGGCGCTGCTCGCCGTCGCGCGGCGCTGGAACGCCCGGCGACCGGGCTCGCTGGTCTTCGCCTCGCTCGCGACGCCGGCGGCCGGCGGCGCCTACGCGCTGCTGCCCCCGTTCTCCCCCGAGCTGGCCGCGCTGAGCGGCTTCGCCAACGCCCCGCTCGGGGCCGACGGGGTGGTGCGCCGCTTCACCCCGGTCCTCCCGGGCGCGGGCGGGGCGCGGCTGCCCGCGCTGTCCCTCGCCACGCTCGCCGGCTCGAGCGGCCTGGCCCCGCGCGACCTCGCCGCGCGGCTCGCGGCCTCGAGCATCTCGCTCCCGGTGCGCGACGACCGCGGGAAGATCACCCCGGCGGAGGCCTCCCTCGCCCAGCTCGCGGGCCCGCCGTGGCGTATCGACTACACCGGACCGCCGGGGGCCTTCACCTCGTTCCCGAGCGAGCCGCTCGTCGCGCTCGCGCGCAGCGGAACCGAGCCCGACCCGGACAACCCATTCCGCGACCGCCTCGTGATGGTGGGCGCCACCTTCGTGGAGAGCCGCGACTTCTACCCGACCCCGACCGGGCTCATGTCGGGCGTGGAGATCCAGGCCCACCTGGTGAACACCCTGCTCTCGCGCCGGACGCTGCTGCCCCCGCCCTGGTACCTCAACGTGGCGCTGCTCACCGCGGTGTGCGTGTCGATCTCGGTGCTCTCGCTCTGGCTGCGGCCGGCGTGGCTCGCCCTGGTCGGCCTGGCCCTGGTGGGCGGCCTCGTCGCGGCGAGCTACGAGGCCTACACCCGCGGTGGCTACTGGCTCGATTTCCTGGCCCCGCTGCTCGGCACCCTCGCCTACCTGCAGGGCGCGCACTGGGTGCGCCGCCGACGCCTGCGCTCCGCGTTTGGGCAGTACGTGAGCCCGCAGGTGATGGACCGGGTGATGCGCACCGGGGCCTCGCTGGGCGGCGAGGTGCGCCGGGTCACCGTGCTGCTGTCGGACCTGCGCGGGTTCACCACCATCTCGGAGCGCCTGCCCCCCGAGACGGTCTCCGAGATGATGAACGAGTACTTCACCGCGATGGTGGACGTGATCCTGGCCCACCGCGGCCTCGTGCAGGACTTCATCGGCGACGCGATCATGGCGGTCTACGGGGCGCCCCTCGACGACCCCGAGCACTGCTGGCACGCCGCCCGCAGCGCGATCGGGATGCACGCCGCGCTCGCAGGGCTCAACCACCGGTGGGAGGCGGAGGGCCGCGGGCCCCTCGCGATGGGGATCGCGGTGCACACCGGGCCCGCCTTCGCGGGCACCCTCGGCGCCCCGCGCAAGAAGAAGTACGCGGTGCTGGGCGACACCGTCAACGTGGCCTCCCGCATGGAGGGGTTGAATCGCGACCTCGGCACCGGCATTCTGATCAGCGGCGCCGTGCTCGCCGTGCTGCGCGACCGGACGGTGGTCCGGGACTGGGGCAGCGTGGCGGTGAAGGGGCGGAGCGAGCCGGTCGAGATCCACGAGCTGCTGAGCCTTGAGGAGGCGTGACGTGATGAGCCTGGCGATCAGAGTGCTGCTGCTCCTGTTCCTGGCCGCCCCCCTGGTGCCGGCTCTCCCCGCCCACGCCCAGACGACCGAGACCGCCGCGGTGATCACCGAGCTGAAGCCGGGGCGCGGCCGCGTGGAGGTCAAGCCGGCGGCGGGCGGCGACTGGAAGGCGGCGCGCCCGCTGCTCGCCCTGCGGGTCGGCGACGCGCTGCGCACCAGCGGCAACGCGAGCGCGGTCGTGCTGCTCTCCGGCGGGCGCGGCACGGTGCGGATCGAGGGGGCGAGCGGGACCTTCACGGTGCCGGGCGCCGCCGCCGGGGGCCAGGGCCAGAAGGCCAAGGCGCTCGTGGAGGCGAGCCTCGGCTTCCTGGCCGGGACCACCAAGGAGTCGTCGCAGGCGGTGCTGGCCACCCGGAGCGCGGCGCGGCCGCCGATCATCGTGAGCCCGCGCAACGGACGCGTGCTGCCGGAGGCCCTCGCGTTCGAATGGCTCGGCAGCCGCTTCACCCGCTACTCGGTGCGCCTGACCGGTCCGGCGGGCCCCGTGATCGAGCGGCGCGAGGTCACCGGCGCCCGCTGGGAGTATCCGGCCGACGCCCCCGCGCTCGCCCCCGGCGCGCGCTACACGCTGCAGGTCACCGCGGTCGGCCATCCGCCGCAGGAAGCGTGGTTCGAGCTGGTGGACGCGGAGCGGGCCCGCGAGGTCGCGGGAGACCTGGCCGGCCTCGAGCAGGCGCTCGGCCCCTCGGTATCGCCGACCTCGCGCGCGGTGCTGCGGGCCGGGCTCCTCGCCCGCGAGGGGTTCATGCACGACGCGCGGCGCGTGGTGGTCGCCGCGCTCGCGACGGACCGGGACGAGCCGACCCTGCACCTGCTGCTGGGCGACCTCTACACCCGCACCGGGCTCACCGACCTCGCGGCCGAATCCTTCGACGAAGCCCAGTACCTGACCACCAAGTAAGACTACCGCGCGTCGGCGAGCTGCCCCTTCTCGCGCAGGCGCCGCAGCAGATTCCCGAACGATTCAGACTTGATGATCCGGTCGAACTGGCTGCGATAGGTGCCGACCAGGCTCACGTTCTCGATGAGGACGTCGTAGGCGGTCCAGTTCTCGTTGATCCGATGCAGACGGTACTCCACCGGGATCTGCGAGCCCTTCGCGGTGACCACCTGCGACCGCACGCTCGCCTCGTCTCCCTCGACGCGCTCCCCGGTATAGGCGATGGCCTCGCCCGCGTAGCGGTCGATCTTGCCGATGTACGAGCGCGCGATCAGGTCGGTGAAGAGCCGCACGAACTCGTCGCGCTCCGCCGCGGTGCGGTCCGCCCAGTGGCGGCCGAGCGCGCGACGGGACATCTCGGTGAAGTCGAAGAGCGAGTCGGCCGCGCGGCGGATCTCCACGCGCCGGCGCTCGGCGGACTCGGGGGTGGCGCTCGTGGTCTGGCCGAGGCCCTGGAGGGCCTCGTCGACTCGGGATTTCACGGTCTCGGTCGGCGTCATGGCCGGCGCGGCGGTCGCCGCGGTCAGGCACAGGAGCAGGGCCGCCGTCATGTTCATCAGGGCACGTCGCATAACGCCTCCTCGATCGGGGTCTCGACGAATCACGCTGCTGTCCGATAGGACGGGATCAGCGGGGGTGTATTCCCACGATACCGTGCTTTCGTTTCCGATGCCCGCCGGGGGACAATAGCTCTCATGAATCGCAGTCTTGCAAACGGTGGGGCCGTCGTCGTGGTGGATCTCGGCGGGACGTGGGTCCGGGTGGTCGCGTCGGGACCTGGGCGCCGAGCCTTCCGAGCTCCGACGCCGGGAGTGGCCGGGCTACCCGCGGTGCTGAACCGGCTGTGGCGTCGCTGGCGGCTCTCGCGTCGTGACGTCGCCGCGCTCGGCGTGGCCTCGCGCGGGATCTGGACGTCCGCCGAGCGCCGCGCGCTCGCGTGGCGACTGCGTCGATTCGCTCCCCGCGTCGTGGTGATCTCCGACGTCGAGGCCGCCTACCTCGGCGCGCTCGGAGACACCGCGGGCGTGCTGCTGCTCGCGGGCACCGGCTCCATCGCGCTCGGCCGCGATCGCGGCGGGCGCTTCACCCGCGCCGGGGGCCTCGGTCCCCTGCTCGGCGACGACGGCTCGGCGTTCGCGATCGGCCGCGCCTGGCTCCGCGCCGACTCGATGACGCCCGCCCGGGTCCGCCGGATCGTCACCGCGCCGGACGCGGTCGCGCGCGTCGCCGCCCTCGCGCCGTCGGTCCTGCGGCGGGCGCGCCTGGGTGACCACGCGGCCCGCCGGGTGGTCGCCGATGCGCAGCAAGCCCTGGCCGATCTCGTCGCGCGCGCGGCGCCGCGGATCGGCCGGGGGCGCCCGATCCCGGTGAGCTGGGCGGGCGGGCTGCTGGGCGACTCCCGGTTCCGGGCGGGCGTCTGGCGGGCGCTCCGGCGCCGGGGCGTGGCCGTCCGGCCCACGCCCCCGGCGGCCGCCGCCGCCACCCTCGACGCCTGGCGCTCCGTCCTGTAGCGAGGCCGCGCTACACCCCGCCGCTCCCGCCACCGTCCTTATCACGAGGACATGATGAGCGATCTGCTCGAGACGGTGACCCGGGCCGCCGCGCCGGACGTGCCGCTGGCCGAGCGGCAGGCCGCGTTCGGCGAGCTGGTGCACCGCTTCCAGGACTTCGGGTTCGGGTGCGCCTACGCGATTCTCGGCGACTTCCACCTGGCCCAGGACGCCACCCAGGATGCCTTCCTGCTCGCGTGGCGAGGGCTACGCACCCTGCAGCACCCGGCGGGCTTCCCGGGCTGGCTCCGGCAGATCGTGACGCGCCGCTGCCTCGATCTGAGGCGCCGCCCGGCCCCGCCGAAGCCGCTCGAGGCCGCCGCGAGGCTGGCGGCCCAGGAGCCGACGGCGGGCGCGGTCCTGGACGCGCGCGAGGACGCCCACCGGGTGCGCCTGGCCATGCGCGCGCTACCCGAGGGCGAGCGGGTCGTGGCCACGCTCTTCTATCTCGGAGAGCAATCGCAGACCGAGGTCGCCGCCTTCCTCGAGATCTCGGTGGACACGGTCAAGAACCGCCTCCGCTCGGCGCGCGCGCGCCTGCGGAAGACGCTCACGGAAAGGATGGTCGAGATGGCCGGAGACGAGATGAAGCCGCAGCGCCCCTCGCGGGACGATCGGTTCGTGACCGCGGTGCAGGAGCTGATCGCGGCCGCGGAGTCGGGCGACCGCGAGCGGGCCGCGAGAGTGCTACTGGATCAGCCCGGGCTCGCGAGCACCCAGGGCTCCCGCCCCTTCTGGGAGGGCGGCGTGCCGGGGCTCGTCGTCGCGGCGGACCGCGGGAACCGCGAGATCGCCGACCTGCTCCTGGAGCACGGGGCCGACGTCAACGCGCGCAGCACGCCGCCCGACGGGCCGGAGCACGGGTGGGCCCCGCTCCACGTCGCGCTCGGCGATCCGGAGATGGCGGCGCACCTGATCGCGCGCGGCGCGGTGGTCGACGTCTTCGCCGCCGCGGGTCTGGGCGACGAGGCGCGGGTCCGCGCCCTCCTCGACGAGGATCGGACGCGGGTGCGCGCGATCGGGCCCGACGGCGCGACGCCGCTCCACTTTGCGTCCACCGCGGCGGTGGCGCGGCTGCTCCTCGACCGCGGGGCGGACCTCGAGGCCCGCGACGCGTTCCACCGAGGCACTCCCCTGCGCTGGGCGTGCCACCGCGGCAGCGCGGACGTCATCCGGCCGGGAGCGGGGCGCGAGCGCGGACGTGCTCCTCCTGTGCGCCCTCGGCGACGTCGAGCGGCTGCGCGCGCTGCTCGCGGAAGACCCCGCGCGCGCCCGGGCCCTGGGCGACGAGAAGGACGTGCTGCGCGGCGGCGGCTCCGCGACTCCCCTCCACGTGGCCGCGCTCTACGGCCAGGCGGCCGCGGTGGAGGCGCTCCTCGCGGCCGGAGCCGACGTGAACGCCCGCTCCACCGACGGCTCGCTGCCGCTGCACGACGCGGCCCACGGCGGGCACGTGCCCACCGCGGAGACGCTCCTCCGTCATGGCGCGGACCTGAACGACCGGGATCGGCGCTACGACGCCACCCCCCTCGCGGTGGCGCGCTATTTCGGACGGAGCGCGATGGCCGAGTTCCTCGCCGGGCGCGGGGCCGCCTAGGCCGGCTCGCGGCGGGGCGGGGCGCGCCAGAGCCAGTAGGCCAGTGGGCCGGTCAGCGCCGCGAGGACGCCGACCGTCGTGTTGGCCCACCCCGCGGTGGCCATCGCGAGCAGGCAGCAGAGCGCGGGCAGCCCGGCCACGAGCCACATCCCGGTCGCGCTCCCGCCCACGCGCCACGGCCGCGGCAGCGCGGGCTCGCGCAGGCGCAGCGCCACGAACGCGGCCATCTCGAGCAGCAGGGCGATCGAGTACAGCCAGATGTTCAGCACGATCAGCTCCTTGAAGCTCCAGAAGGCGCAGACGCTGTAGCCCACGCTCGAGAGGACCACCGCGGCCCACGGCGTCCCGAAGCGTGGGTGGAGCCGGCCGAGGGCGGCCGGCAGCTGCCCGTCGCGCGCGAGCGCGTAGGGCAGGCGCGAGTTCGTGAGCAGGAGCGAGAGGAAGAGCCCGGCCGCCGCGACGACCGCGCCGAGCGTCACCAGGTGCGCGAGCCACGCCCCGCCGACGCGCAGCGCGACCGCCGGCCAGTGCCCGGTGTCCCACGCCGCCCAGTCGCCGGCCGCGGAGAGGCCGGCCGCGACCGGCAGGACGTAAGCGAGGGTGATCAGGGGCAGGGCGACCCACACCGCGCGGCGAAAGCTCGGGCCGGGCTCGTGCGTCTCGCCGAGCGTGGTCGTCGGCGTGTCCCAGCCGGAGTAGTTCCACATCATGACCGCGAGACCCAGGCCGAGGCTCGAGAGGAGACCGCCTTCCTCGGCCGCGAACGGCCGCCACGGCACGACCTCGAGCCGGGTGGCCGCCACCGCGGTGAGGACCACGACCGGCACGAGCGAGACCGCACCCAGCGCGACCGCGGTCCAGCCGGTGATGCGCACGCCGGCCAGGTTCACCGCGGTGAGGATCCAGACGAAGGCGAGGACGACCACCCAGCGCTCGAGGGCGGACATGCCCGGGCGCCAGAAGGCCAGGTAGTCGGCGAAGAGCGCCGGGTACACCGCCACGTCCACGAAGGAATTGATCCAGCTCCACCACCCGGCCTGGAATCCCCAGAAGCGACCGAAGGCGCGCTGGACCCACACCACGTAGCCACCCTCCTCGGGCAGCGCCGAGGCCAGCTCGGCCATCGCGAGCGAGACGGGCAGGCTCCACACCAGCGGGGTGACGACCAGCAGCAGAAGGGCCAGGCCGGGACCGAGCGAGCCGACCGCGTCCTCGACGCCGTACGGCCCGCCGCTCACGTTGAAGAAGAGGATGGCGACGAGGGGGAGGAGCCCGATCTCCCCGCGTCGGCGGGGACTCACGCCATGGCGGCTTGGATCAGCCCGGGCAGCCCCTTGAGCCACTCGTCGATCGGGACGTCCTTGTCGACGATGATCTCGAACTTGCCGCTCGGCAGCTTGCGCACGCGGCCGGTGCCGGTGCCGAGCGGGATGACGAGGGCCTCGCGGTGGACGCCGAGGGCGTCGGTGACTGCGAAGATCTTGTTGATCTCCGCCATGCCCACCGCCTCCAGCATCAGGGGCCGGGGCGCTGCTCGACCGGCGGGCGCTCGCCGCCCGGCAGGATGGTCGGGCTGCCACCCTCCGGCGTCGTGACGATGAGCGGAGGCCGCTCGACCCGCTGCCCATTCACGTCGCGCTCGTAGTGGCCGGGCACCAGGACGTCGCGCCCCAGCTCCGGCGAGTACACGCGCCGCGGCGAGATCCAGCGGTCGGCCGGGCGGTCGGGCGTCGCGGGGGTCTGGAAGGGCTGGGTCGCGAGCCCCCGCGCCTGGTCGATGGCGTCGGGCCGACGGCCACCGGGCAGGCCCTGGGCGGCGGCCGGCGCGGCCGCAGCAAGAACGAGCAACCCGAGCGTGAGAACCGTTCGTATCGTGTTCATGACGTCGCCCAGCGTAGCGGACGGGATGGGGCAGCGCAAGGCGACGTGGCCGTGCTAGGCTCGTCGCCGTGCGGCCCTGGATGATCGCGGTCCGTCGCATCGCCCTCCTCGCGATGACGCTCGCCGGCTGGGGCGCGACGCCGCTCCGCGCCCAGAGCCCGGACCTCCCGATCTTCGACACCCACATCCACTACAGCGCGCCCGACTGGGCCGAGTACCCGCCCGACCGCATCCTGGGCATCCTCCACAAGGCGGGCATCAAGCGGGCGCTGGTGTCGAGCACTCCGGACGACGGCACGCTCACCCTCTACCAGAAGGACCCCCGGCGGGTGGTGCCGATCCTCCGGCCCTATCGCACGCGCGACGACATCGGCCACTGGTGGCAGGACCCGTCGGTGCTGGCCTACGTGCAGGAGCGCCTCGCGAAGAACAAGGGCGTGCACAAGGGCATCGGGGAGTTCCACCTCTTCGGCGGCCAGACCGGCACCTTCGTGGTCAAGCGCATCACCGAGCTGGCGGTGCAGGAGAACATCTACCTCCACGCCCACTCGGATGAGCTGGCCATCGTCGAGCTCTTCACCCTCGAGCCGCGGCTGCGGGTGATCTGGGCGCACGCGGGGATGAGCGCGGGGCCGCAGGCGGTGGGGGCGCTGCTCGATCGCTACCCGAGCCTCTGGGTGGACCTGGCCATCCGGAACGGCGACGTGGCCCCGGGCGGTACGCTCGACCCGGGCTGGCGCGCGGTGTTCCTCCGCCATCCCGACCGCTTCCTGGCCGGCACCGACACCTGGATGACTTCTCGATGGGAGGCTCTGCCGGGCTCGGTCACCGAGGTGCGCGGCTACCTCGGCCAGCTGCCGCGCGACGTGGCCGAGAAGATCGCCTTCCGGAACGCGGAGCGTCTCTTCCCCTGATCGAGGTCGGGGACTAGCCGACCCCCAGCTCCGCCGCGGTCGTCTCGATCTGGCTCCACGTCTGATCCTCGATGGCGATGCCGTTCGCGCGGCGCTCCGCTTCGAGGCGCGCTTCCGGCTCGCCCGGGATCAGGATCTCGGTCGCGCCCTCGGCGAGCGGCGTGGCTTTCACCCATCCGAAGAGCGCGGCCACCTGCCGGTGGAAGTCGGGCAACGGCAGGAAGCGCTCCACGTCGAGACAGATCATCAGCGTCCCGTTGGCGAAGACGCCGGGGGGCGGGCCCGCGGGGCCGGTGCCGGAGAGGATGCCGCCCAGGATCTCCACCGCGAGGGAGAGGCCGTAGCCCTTGTGATCGCCCGCGGTGAGCAGCGCGCCGGGGGGATCGCCGTAGAAGATCTCGGGATCGGTCGCGGGCCGGCCCTTGCTGTCCACGAACCAGCCGGGGGGCGCCGGCTGCTTGCGGTTGCGCTTCACCCGCAGCTTGCCCTCGGCCACCACGCTGGTGGCGAAGTCGAGCACCATCGCGGGCCCGCCCGCGCCGGGGATGCCGACCGCGTGCGGGTTGGTGCCGAGCCGCCGCGCGGCGCCGCCCCACGGCGCCACGTTGAGGCCGTGCACGCAGTTGGCCCAGAGCATGCCGACGAGCCCGGCGTTGGCGGCCATCTCCGCGTAGTCGGCGAGCCGCCCCACGTGGCTGGTGCGCGAGGTGGACGCCGCGCTGAGGCCGCCCGTCTTGGCCTTGGCGATGGCCATCTCCATCGCGCGCCGGCCCACCACCTGCCCGAAGCCGCCGCCGCCGTCGAGGCGCACCAGCGCGGGGGTCTCCGCGGTCACCGTCACCGGGGACCGGGGGTCCACCTCCTTCCGCTTCACCGACTCCCAGTACTGCGGGATGCGGATGACGCCGTGGGAGTCGTGTCCGCGCAGGTTCGCGCGCACCAGCAGCGCGGCGATCCACGCCGCGTCGCCGTCGGGGGCGCCCATCGCGGTGAAGATGCGGGTGGCCTTCGCTTCGAGCCGGGCGGGGTCGATGGTCGGCATGTCGGCTACAATAACCCGGCGATGACACCCACGAAAGCGGAGCGCGAGTTCTTCGATCCGGCGCCGCTGCCCTGGCATCCCGCTCCCGGCTTTCCCGCCGGGGTGTGGGAGCAGGTCATCAGCGGCGGCGAGGACGAGGGCGTGACCACCCGCCTGCTCCGCTTCGAGCCGGGCTCGGGCAACGACCGGGTGGTCACCCACGACTTCTGGGAAGAGATCTACGTCGTCTCCGGCACGCTCGTGTGCGGCGGGAGGCCCTACCCGGCCGGCTCGGTGGCGGTGCGACCGCCCGGCATGCCGCACGGGCCGTTCCGGTCCGCCACCGGCTGCGTGAGCTTCGAGGTCCGCTACCGGGCCGGCTGATGGCGGCCGCCCTCCCCGCCTGGCGCGCGCCCGATCTGCCCATCCGGGTCGGCATCTCCTCCTGCCTCCTGGGCGAAGAGGTCCGCTACGACGGCGGCCACCAGAAAGACCCCTACATCACCGGGGTGCTCGCGCGGCACTTCACGTGGGTGCCGGTCTGCCCGGAGATGGAGGTGGGCATGGGCGTGCCGCGGGAGCCGATCCGCCTCGTGGGCGACCCCGGGGCGCCGCGCCTATTGGGCGTCACCAGCGGCACCGACCACACGCTTCGCATGAACGACTTCGCCCGGCGGCGCGTGCGGGAGCTGGAGCGCCGCGAGCTCTCGGGCTACGTGCTCAAGCGCGCCTCGCCCTCCTGCGGCATGGAGCGCGTGAAGCTTTACCACGGCGAGGAGCCGCCCGCGCGCACCGGGGTCGGGCTCTTCGCGCGCGCGCTCATGGACGCGCTGCCGCTGCTGCCGGTGGAGGAGGAGGGCCGGCTCAGCGACGCGCGCCGGCGCGACAACTTCATCACCCGCGTCTTCGCCTACCGACGCCTCACCGCGCTGCGGGACATGCCGGCGCGACCGGGGGACGTGGTCGCGTTCCACACCGCGCACCGGTACCTCCTGCTCGCCCACCGCCCGGCCGCCTGGGCGCGGCTCGGCCGCCTCGTGGCCGCGATGGAGAGCGAGCCGCTCGCCTCATGGCTCGACCGCTACGCGGATGCGTTCATGCGCGCGCTCCAGGTGCCGGCCACGCCGCGGAAGCACGTCAACGTGCTCCAGCACATCGTGGGCTTGTTCAAGAACCGCCTGGTCGCGGCGGAGAAGCGCGAGCTGCGGCACGTCATCGGCGCCTACGCGGACGGGCTCGTGCCCCTGATCGTGCCGATCACCCTGATCAACCACTACGTCGCCCGCTTCGACACGGGCTCCGTGCGAGACCAGATCTACCTCCATCCCCACCCCAAGGAGCTGATGCTCCGCAACCACGTCTGAGCTATCCTGGGAAGCGTGCCTCATGCTCGCCCGCGCGGGGAGCGGGGACGCGTCGAGCGCCGGGCCTCCGGCGGCGAGCGAATCCCGTGGGTCCACGTCGGCGCCTTCGTCGCCGGCACCGTGCTGGTCGTCCTCTTCACCGCCCACCAGATCGGCACCGAGCGCGAGACCGCGCTGCTGCACTGGAAGACGCGCATCGCCACCATCGCGGCCGACCGGGCCCGGCTCGTCTCCGGCTGGCTCGCGGCCCGGCGCGCCGACGCGGAGGTGCTCGCCGCGTTCCCCGCGGTGCGTGCCCTTCTCGCCGGCCAGGGCAAGGACGAGGAGTCGCTGGCCCGACACCTGACCCGCGTCGCCTCCGCCTACGGCTACGCGGACATCGTGGTCTCCGACGCCCAGGGGCGGCCGGTGGCCCGCTCGGCCGCCGACGCGGGCGCGGCCGCGCTCGAGCCGGCAAGGGCGGCGGCCGAGGTCGCGGCGATCCGGAAGCCGCGCCTCGAGCTGACCGGCGCCGGCGCCGAGCGGCGGCTCGTGATCACGGTCCCGGTCTTCATCGACGGCGCGCCCGCCGGTCCGGAGGGCGACCCGCGGCCGCTGCTCGGCGTGGTCACCCTGGGCATGAAGCCGGACGCCTCCCTCTATCCCCTGCTGGCCGACGACGCGGAGCCCACCCGCACCGGGGAGACCCTGCTCGTCGACCTGGAGAGCTCGCCGCCGGTCTACCTCTCGCCGCCGCGCCAGCCCGCGCCGGCCGATTCGGCGCTGGTGCAGCGCTCGCTCACCACGCTGCGCGACCTCGCGCAGGCGGCCGCGCAGGGCCGCGAGCCGGTCGCGGAGGTGATCGACTACCGCGACGTGCCGGTGGTGGCGGCGGTGCGGCGGGTGAGCCCCACCGGCTGGACGCTCGCGCTCAAGGTGGACCGCAGCGAGGTGCTCGCCGAGTTCGAGCGCTCCGGCCGGCTCGCGGGCGTGGCGGCCGCCTTCCTGCTCCTGGCCCTGGCCGGCTTCCTCGTCGCGCTGCACCGCGAGCGGCAGCGCGCGCGGCTCCTCCAGGAGCAGATGCGGCGGGAGCGGGCCATGTCCAACCTGCAGGGCTACGCCGACACCATCGTGGCGAGCGTGCCCGCGGGCCTGCTCCTGCTCTCGGCCGATCTGCACGTGCTCTCCGCCAACCGCGCCTTCCTCGAGGCGTTCCGCCTCGGCGAGGCGGACGTGATCGGCCGCGACCTGAAGCAGCTCGTGCGCGCGGACCGGCTCGTGCGCGGCGCGGGCCGGGTGCTCGAGACCGGGGCGGCCCAGCCGGGCGCCCTCTACGATCTCTACGTGTACGCGCGGCGGGAGACCAAGCCGGCCCGGGTGGCCATGACTCCGATCCGCATGGCCGACGACGCCCCGCCCGAGCTCCTCCTGGTCATCGAGGACCTCACCGCGGAGGAGCGCCTGCAGGCGGCCCGCCAGGAGTCGGAAGAGCGCTACCGCGATCTGATCCAGGGACTCGACGCCATCGTGTGGGAGGCGGACGCGCGCACCCTGACCTTCTCCTTCGTGAGCGGGCGCGCGGAGACGGTGCTGGGCTTCCCGGTGGAGCGCTGGCTGCGAGAGCCCGACTTCTGGACCCGGCGCATCCATCCGGAGGACCGCGACGCGGTGATGCGCGTCTACCGCGAGGCCCTCGCGGGCAGCCGCGACCACGAATTCGAGTACCGCGCGGTGACCGCGGACGGGCGCGAGGTCTGGCTGCGCGACATCGTGCACGTGGTACGCGACGCGGACGGGCAGCCGGTGACCCTGCGCGGCCTCACCGTCGACCTCACCGAGCTGAAGCGGTCGGAGCGCGCGCTGCACCAGAGCGAGGAGCAGCTGCGCCAGGCCCAGAAGATGGACGCGGTGGGCAAGCTGGCCGGCGGCATCGCGCACGACTTCAACAACCTGCTCATGGTCATCCGCGGCGACAGCGACCTGATGCTGCGGCGCCTCCCCCCCGGCCACCCGCTCCGCCCGAACGCGGAGGGCGTGCGCGAGGCGGCGGACCAGGCGGCCACCCTCACGCGCCAGCTCCTCGCCTTCAGCCGCAAGCAGGTGGTGGCCCCGCGCCTCGTCGACCTCAACGGGATCGTGGCCAGCATCCACGCGATGCTGGAGCGGCTGCTCGGCGAGACCATCAACCTGGTGACGGTGACCGCGCCCGACCTGGGCGGGGTCAAGGCCGACCCGGGCCAGATGGAGCAGATGATCCTGAACCTCTGCGTGAACGCGCGCGACGCGATGCCGGACGGCGGCCGCCTCACCATCCGCACCGCCAACGCGGACCTCGACGAGGAGGCGGCCAAGGAGTGGAACGACGCGCGACCCGGGCCCTACGTGATGCTCGAGGTGAGCGACACCGGCGGCGGCATGGATCCCGAGACTCGCGCGCACCTCTTCGAGCCCTTCTTCACCACCAAGGAGCAGGGCAAGGGCACCGGGCTCGGGCTCTCCACCGTCTACGGCACCGTGCAGCAGAGCGGCGGGCACATCTCGGTCGAGAGCGAGCCGGGACAGGGCTCGACCTTCCGGGTGTACCTGCCGCGCGTGGCCGCGCCGGCCATCGCAGCGGAGCCGCGGCGCGCGGGCAGATCCGCCGCGCCCCGGCCCGACGCCGCCGGCGAGGTGCTGGTCGCCGGGCGCGGCGAGACCATCCTGCTCGTGGAGGACGCCGAGCGGGTGCGGGCGGTGGTGCGCGAGATCCTCGAGATGAGCGGCTACGCCGTGCTCGAGGCGCATCACGGGGCCGAGGCCCTCGAGCTGTCCAACCGGCACGCGGGACCGATCCACCTGCTGGTGACCGACGTGGTGATGCCGCAGATGAGCGGGCGCGAGCTGGCCCAGCGGCTGGCGACCTTGCGCCCGGACTTGAAAGTGCTGTATATGTCCGGCTACACGGATGACGCCATCGTCAGGCACGGCGTGCTGGCCTCGGGCATCGCGTTTCTCTCCAAGCCGTTCACCCCGGACGCGCTCGCGCTCAAGGTGCGCGAGCTCCTCGACGGGGTGGGGTCCGGAGCGTCGGTCGCGCCGGGCGGCCGGCGCTCTCGCTAGCGCCGGCTCCGCCGGGCGCGCTCCCTCCGTCTCCCGATGACCGAGCGCCCGATCCGCGTGCTGGTCGCCAAGGTCGGCCTCGACGGCCACGACCGCGGCGCCAAGATCGTGGCGCGCTGCCTGCGCGACGCGGGGATGGAGGTCGTGTACACCGGCCTCCACCGTACCCCCGAGGAGGTCGTGGCCGCCGCGGTCCAGGAGGACGTGGACGTGCTCGGCATCAGCATCCTCTCCGGGGCCCACCTCACGCTCTTCCCGCGCGTGCTCGCCCTCATGCGAGAGGCCGGCGCGCTCGACATCCGCCTGGTCGCGGGCGGGGTGATCCCGGACGAGGACGTGCCGCTGCTGCGCGAGATGGGCGTCGCCGAGGTGCTCCTGCAGGACACGCCGCCCGAGACCATCGTGACGCGCATCCGCGACCTGGTGGCGGCGCGACCCGCCGGCTGATCGGATGCCCCCGCTCGACCTGGCGGACCCGGCCGCCCGCGACGCGCTCGTCTTCGCCAAGCTCACCCGCCAGGTCCGCTACGCGTGGGAGCGGAGCGCCTTCTACCGGAGGAAGTGGCAGGAGGCGGGCGTCTCGCCGGACGCGCTCCGGAGCCTGGACGACCTCGCCCGCTTCCCGGTGATCCAGAAGGCCGAGCTGCGGGCCGCGCAGGCGGCCGCCCCGCCCTTCGGCGACTATCTCTGCATCGAGCCCTCGGAGGTGGCGCGCATCCACGGCACGAGCGGGACGACCGGCCGGCCCACCGTCTTCGGCGTGGGGGCGGACGACTGGGCGCGCATCGGGGAAGCCCACGCCCGCATCCTGTGGGGCGCGGGCATTCGCCCGGACGACCGCATCCTGATCTGCTCGTTCTTCAGCCTCTATCTGGGCTCGTGGGGCGCGCTCGCGGGCGGCGAGCGACTGGGGGCCACCGTCTTCCCCTTCGGGGCGGGCGCGCAGGGGCAGACCCTCCAGGCGGTGCAGTGGGCGCGCGACCTCCGCCCGAGCGCGTTCTACGGCACGCCGTCCTACGCGCTCCACTTTGCGGAGATCGCGCGGCGCGAGGGCATCGACCCGGCGAGCCTGGGCTTCCGCGTCCTCTTCTTCTCCGGCGAGCCCGGCGCCGGCATCCCGGCCACCCGCGCGCTCATCGAGCAGACCTTCGGGGGCGCCTGCGTGGACATGGGGAGCATGGCCGAGATGTCACCGTGGATGACCAACGGGGAGTGCGGCCATCGCACCGGCATGCACCTCTGGCAGGACCTGGTCTACACCCAGGTCTGCGACCCGGAGACCTTTCGCCCCCTGCCCTACGGGGCCGAGGGCACGCCCGTGTACACTCACCTCGAGCGGACCTCGCAGCCCATGATCCGGCTGGTCTCGGGCGACCGCGCGCGATGGGTGGACGACCCGTGCCCCTGCGGCCGTACCTACCCGCGCCTGCCCGACGGGCTCTACGGCCGCTTCGACGACATGATCATCGTGCGCGGCGAGAACATCTATCCGAGCGCCATCGAGGACACCCTGCGCGCGATCGAGGGCTTCGGCGGCGAGTTCCGGGTGATCGTCTCCCGGCGCGAGGCGATGGACGAGCTGCTGGTGCGGGCCGAGTACACCGCGGGCCACGACGCGCGCCTCGACGCGCTGCGCGCCCTGATGCGCGAGCGCCTGCGGGCGCGCCTGGGCGTGCACCCGGTGGTGGATCTGGTCCCGGCCGGCACGCTGCCGCGCAGCGAGTTCAAGGCCCGCCGCGTGATCGACGACCGCGATCTGTATCGCCAGGCCCTCAAGCGATGACCACACGCCCAAGGCGAGACCCCGGCACCGCACGCGAGGCAGTTCGGATGAGCGCTTGCGCGAAGGAGCAGAACCGCCAGACCGGCGTCATTCACATTCAAGCAAGCTGAAAAACAGAAAGGTCACATCATGTTTGATCCAGAAGCGCTCAAGCGCCTCGCCGCCGAGAAGGCCGAGTGGGAGGCCAAGGAGCTGGCCGAGTTCCTCGCCCGCCAGCCGGAGGCGCGGCCGGCGTACCGGACCGGCTCGGGGCTGCCCGTGCAGCGGATCTACACCCCGGAGGACATCGCGGGCGCGCCCGCCGACAACATCGGCCTGCCCGGCCGCTATCCCTACACGCGCGGGCCGTATCCCACGATGTATCGCGGCCGCAACTGGACGATGCGCCAGATCGCGGGCTTCGGCACCGGGGAGGACACCAACCGCCGCTTCCGCTACCTGATCGAGCAGGGACAGACCGGGCTCAGCGTCGACTTCGACATGCCGACCCTGATGGGCTACGACTCCGACGACCCGCGCTCGCTCGGCGAGGTCGGCCGCGAGGGAGTGGCCATCGACACCCTCGACGACATGGAGGCCCTCTTCGCCGACGTCGACCTCGAGCGCATCTCGGTCTCGATGACGATCAATCCCACCGCGTGGATCCTGCTCGCGATGTACGTGGCGCTGGCCGAGTCGCGCGGCTTCGACTCGAGCCGCCTGTCCGGGACGGTGCAGGCCGACATCCTCAAGGAGTACGTGGCGCAGAAGGAGTGGATCTTCCCCATCCGGCCGTCGATGCGGATCATGCGCGACATGATCGTGTGGAGCGCGCGCCACCTCGCGCGCTACAACCCGATCAATATCAGCGGCTATCACATCTCGGAGGCGGGGGCCACGTCGGTGCAGGAGCTGGCCTTCACCATGGCCAACGCGATCGCCTACGTGGAGGAGGTGACCCGCGCGGGGGTCCCGGTCGACGAGTTCGCCCCGCGCCTGGCCTTCTACTTCGTGGCCCAGGCCGACTTCTTCGAGGAGGTCGCCAAGTTCCGCGCGGCCCGCCGCATCTATGCCCGGCTCATGAAGGAGCGCTTCGGAGCGACCCGCGCCGAGTCGATGCGCCTGCGCTTCCACTGCCAGACCGCGGCGGCCACGCTCACCAAGGCCCAGCCGCTCAACAACGTCATCCGCACCACGCTCCAGGCTCTCTCCGCGGTGCTGGGCGGGGCCCAGTCGCTCCACACCAACGGCATGGACGAGGCCTACGCGATCCCCTCGGAAGAGGCGATGAAGATCGCCCTGCGCACCCAGCAGGTCATCGCGCTCGAGACCAGCGTGACCAACGTGGTGGATCCGCTCGGCGGCTCCTACTACGTGGAAGCGCTCACCAACCGGGTGGAGGCCGAGGTCCTCGCGATCCTCGCCAAGGTGGACGCGCTCGGCGGCACCATCAAGGCGATCGAGGAGGGCTTCTTCCAGCGGGAGATCGCCGACTCCGCCTACGACTTCGCCCGGCGCAAGGCGGCGGGCGAGCAGCCGGTGATCGGGGTCAACACCCTGGTGGAACCGTCGGCGCCGCCCCCGATCCCGATCCACAAGGTGGATCCCGTCGTCGAGACGCGCCAGATCCAGCGGCTCACCGAGGTGCGGCGCCGGCGCGACCAGGCTCTCGTCGCGCGCCTGCTCGATCGCCTGGAGCGGGAGGCCCGCGAGCCGTCGACCAATCTCATGCCGGTCACCGTCGAGCTGGTGAAGGCGCGGGCCTCGCTGGGCGAGATCGTGGCGCGGCTGCGCCGGGTGTTCGGCGCCTACATCGAAAGGCCGGTGTTCTGATGCCGCCCGAGCCCTTCCGCATCCAGGTGCCCGACTCCGTGCTCGCCGACCTGCGCGAGCGCCTCGCGCGGGTGCGCTGGCCCGACCAGGCGCCGGGCGAGGAGTGGGCCTTCGGCACGAGCCTCGCCTACATGAAGGACCTGGTCGCCCACTGGAAGGACCGCTACGACTGGCGCGCGCACGAGGCGCGGCTGAACGCGTTCCGCCAGTTCAAGGCCAAGGTGGCCGGCATCGATCTCCACTTCATCCACGAGGAGGGCCGTGGACCCCGGCCGCTGCCGCTGCTGCTCTCCCACGGCTGGCCCGGCTCGGTGTGGGAGTTCCACAAGATCCTCCCGATGCTGACCGACCCCGCGCGCTTCGGCGGCGACCCGGCCGACTCGTTCACGGTGATCGCGCCGTCGCTGCCCGGCTACGGCTTCTCCTTCGCGCCCGGCCAGCCCCGCTTCGGAGTGGCCGAGATCGCCGACGCCTTCGCCGCCCTCATGACCGACGTGCTGGGCTACCCGCGCTTCGCCGCGCAGGGCGGCGACTGGGGTGGCTTCATCACCTCCCGGCTCGGCGCGACCCACCCGGAGCGCCTGGTGGGCATCCACGTCAACCTGCTCTCGCTCCGCCGCGACATCAAGCCGCCCGCCCAGCCCAATCCGGAGGAGAAGCAGTACCTCGAGGACCTCGGACAGTGGCAGCGCGAGGAGGCGGGCTACCAGTGGATCCAGGGCACCAAGCCCCAGACCCTCGCCTTCGGCCTGAGCGACTCGCCGGCCGGGCTCGCGGCGTGGATCGTGGAGAAGTTCCGGACGTGGAGCGACTGCGGGGGCGACGTGGAGCGGCGGTTCACCAAGGACGAGCTGCTGACCAACGTGATGATCTACTGGGTGACCGGCGCCATCAACGCCTCCTTCTGGCCCTACTACGCCCGCTTTCACACCCCGTGGCCGATCGCGGATGGCCAGCGCATCGAGGTGCCGACCGCCTACGCCGCCTTCCCCAGGGAGATCGTGCGGCCGCCGCGCGCGTGGGCGGAGCGGATGTACAACATCCGTCGCTGGACGGTGATGCCCGCGGGCGGGCACTTCGCGGCGATGGAGGAGCCGGCCGCGCTCGCCGATGACCTCCGGGCATTCTTCCGGGAGTACCGCTGAGCCCGAAGCGCCCCGCGCGACGGATCTTCACGGTCGGGCTGGCGCTCCTGGCGATCGCCGCCGCGCTGGGGGCGTGGGCGGTGCTCATCGAGCCCGGCTGGGTGGTGACCCGCGAGACGCGGCTGCCGATCGCGCGCTGGCCCGCCGCGCTCGGCCCGCTCCGCATCGTGGCGCTCTCCGACCTGCACACCGGCTCGCCGCACATCACGGTGGAGAAGGTGGCGGAGGTGGTGGCGCGGGTGAACGCGGCGCACCCGGATCTAATCGTGCTGCTCGGTGACTACGTGATCCACGGAGTGAGGGGCGGGCACTTCGTCGAGCCCGAGCGGACCGCCGCCGCGCTGCGTGGCCTCGCGGCCCCTCTCGGCGTGTTCGCGGTCCTGGGCAATCACGACTGGTGGTACGACGGCGGCCGCGTCAACCGCGCCCTCGCGGACGCGGGCATCCGGGTGCTGGAGGACACCGCGGCCCGGGTCGACACCCGCGGCGGCCCGCTCTGGATCGCGGGGGTGAGTGACCTCTACACCCGCCCCGCCGACGTCGGCCGCGCGCTCGCCTCCGTGCCCGACGGCGCGCCGGTGATCGTGCTCACCCACAATCCGGACGTCTTCGTGCACGTGCCGGCCCGGGTGCTGCTCACCCTGGCCGGTCACACCCACGGCGGCCAGGTGAACCTGCCGGTGCTCGGCCGCCTCATCGTGCCGTCGCAATTCGGCGAGCGCTTCGCCATCGGCCACGTGCAGGAGGACGGCCGCGACCTCTTCGTGACGCCGGGCATCGGCACCAGCATCGTGCCGGTGCGCTTCGGGGTGCGGCCCGAGATCTCGGTGCTCACGGTGGACCGGTGAGAGCGCGGTCCCGGAGCGGGCGCAAGCGCCTGCTCGCCAGCTACGTGCCCGCGGCGGGCGTGGCCCTCGTGCTGGCCGCGGCCTGCCTCTGGGGCCTGCTCGCGGGCTCGCGGGTCCGCATGGGCGACCTGCTGTTCGCGGCGAGGCCGGCGCAGGTGTCGCGCTCCACCGTCATCGTCGGCATCGACCAGAAGAGCTACCAGGCGCTGCTGCCCCGTCACGGCCCCCTCTCCGCGTGGCCGCGCACGCTCTACGCGCGGGCCCTCGACGCGCTCGGCGCCGCGGGCCCCCGGGTGATCGCCTTCGCGATCTTCTTCGACGCCCAGCGGCCCGAGGACGGCGACCTCGCCGAGGCGATGCGCCGGGCCGACAACGTGATCGTCCCGGTGGTGGCCCAGGGCCCGCGGGCCTTCGATCCGCGCCCGGGGGTGGCCCAGGACTTCGAGACCTTCGTGCGGCCCGCGGAGACGGTGCGCCGCGGCGCCCGCGACGAGGGCCTCGCCAACATCACCACCAGCCAGGACAGCGTGGTGCGGAGCCTGCCCCTCCTGCTGCGCGCGGGCGCGGAGGAGGTCCCGAGCCTGCCGCTGACCATCGTGGCCCACTTCACCCGGCGCCCCGCGGTGCTGGACGCCGCCCCGACGCCCGGCTTCGTGCACGCGGCCGGCCGCGCGATCCCGGTGGCCGAGCACGACACCATGCTGATCGACTTCCTCGGGCCGCCGTCGGAGCCGCCCCGGGGTGGCTCGTTCCGCATCATCTCGTTCGTGGACGTGCTCGAGGGACGCTTCGATCCGGCCCAGATCCGCGATCGCATCGTGCTGCTCGGCCCCACCATCCGCGGGGTCGACGAGCACGCCACCCCGACCACCGGCAACACCCGCATGTGGGGCGTGGAGATCCTGGGCAACGCGGTGGAGACCGTCCTCTACCAGCACTTCCTGGTCCCGGCCTCCCCCACGCTGACCGTGGTCCTGATCGGGCTCATGGCCGTGGTCGCCGCGTTCGTGGTGGCGGCGTGGCGTCCGTTGCCCGCCGGCCTCGCGGTGGCGACCGGGCTCGCGCTCTACGGCACCGCGGCGGCGGTGCTCTTCGAGCGCGGGCTGGTGCTCGACCTGGTGTACCCGCCCGCCGCGCTCCTGGTGAGCTTCGCGGCCGCGCTATCCTCCCGCGTGGTCGTCGAGCAGGCGGAGCAGCGGATGGTGCGCGAGGCGATGGGACGCTACCTCTCGCCGGTGGTGAGCCAGTGGGTGCTGGCCGATCCCGACCGCCTGCGCCTCGGCGGCGAGACCCGCGAGATGACGGTGCTGTTCAGCGACCTGCGCAGCTTCACCACGCTCGCCCACGCGCTGCCTCCCGCCACGCTCGTGGCCCTGCTCAACCGGTACCGCGCGGAGATGGCCGACGTGGTGTTCCGCCACGACGGGGTGCTCGCCCAGTACGCGGGCGACGCGATCGAGGCGTTCTGGAACGCCCCGATGGACCAGGCCGACCACGCGCGCCGCGCGTGCGAGACCGCGCTCGACATGGTCGCGGCCCTCGGGGTGCTGCGGCCCGTCTTCGAGGCGCGCGGCTGGGCCCACCTCGACCTCGGGGTGGGGATCAATACCGGGCAGATGGTGGTGGGCAACATGGGCTCGAAGGACCGCCTGATCTACACCGCGGTGGGCGACCCGGTCAACGTGGCCGCGCGCCTCGAGGGGCTCTCGAAGGAATACGGGGTGCGGGTGGTGGTCGGCGAAGCCACGGTGGCGGCGGCCCCCGACGCCTTCGTGTACCGGCTCCTCGACCTGGTGGCGGTGAAGGGCCGCGCCGAGCCGCTGCGGTGCTACGAGGTGGTGGCCCGCGCGGGCACCCTCGCGCCGGCCGGCCGGCAGATGCTCGCGCGCTACCACGAGGCCCTCGAGCTCTATCGCGCGCGGCGGTGGGAGGAAGCGCTGCGGCTGCTCGACGCGCTCGCCCGGGAAGCGCCCGCCGACGGGCCGGTCGCGCTCTACCAGCGGCGGGCGCGGGCACTCCTCGCCGACCCGCCGCCCGAGGACTGGGACGGCGTCTTCGTGGCGGAGTCGAAGTAGCGCGCTACGGGCGCGGCGCGGCCAGCTCGAGCGCCGAGAGCGGCACCGGAGCGGGCCGGCCCATCTCGGGGCGCAGCTCGCTCATGCCCGCGCTGCCCGCCCGCGCGGTGCGAGGATCGGGGGCGCCGGCCGAGGTCGGATCGATGAGCTGGATGACCTCGAACCGGAGACTCTGGCGGTGGTGCGCGGTGCCCGCGCGCTCGTGGCGGTAGGTCACCACGCCCTGGTAGCGCCCCACCACCGTCACCGTGAACGGCCCGTCGCCCACCGCGGTCAGCGTGACGACGAAGGGGCCCGAGAGGCCGGCGGGCACCTCCACGGTGCGCGCGCCGCCGGGCGCCGCCGCCGTGAGCGAGCCGAACACCTGGTTGACGTCGATGCCGGGTGGGACGAAGCCGGCGAGCCGGGGGCCACCCGGCATCGTCACGAACGGCAGCACCGGCCCCGACGTGGTGATCTCGAGCGTGCTGCGATTCACCGCGAAGCTCTCGGTCAGGACCGGACGGCCGGGGGCGAGCGTGGCCTTCCGGCCCGGAGCCAGACGCGCCGCGGGATCCTCCCCTCCCGCGACGTCGAGGGTCCCCGCCCGCGTCCAGCAGACGAATGGGCCGCCGCCCGGCTGCTGCTGGGCGCCGATCAGCCCGTCGTGCGCGGTGGCGACGACACCCGCGGGCCGGTCGGACCCGGCGCCAACCCGCTCCACCGGCACGCTGAGCACGGTGAGGGTGGCCGCGGTCGAGACGACGCCTGCGCGCTCTTGGCCCGTCGCTCGGGTGGAAACGGACAGGAGCGCGGCGATCATCAGGAGAGCCAGCCGCCGGGGGCGCGCCATCCGCCTCATCATACCCGGCGGGGCCAGATGGGCCCCGGCCTGGCCGCGTCGTATCAGCCGCGTCCGGAGCGTCGGCCTCCGCGAGAGGGTGCGGTGTTGCGCCGCCCTCGGTACGTGGGCCGGGTCGGCCGCAGGCGCCGCCGGAGAATCTCCCGCCGGGTGGCGATCGGTCTGCGGCGGTCGAGCAGACGCTCGCGCTCCTGCCACTTCCTCTCGACGGCTCGCTGCTCGTCCCGTCTCCACAGGCGTCCCAGCAGCCCGGCGAGGAGGACGCTCGCGAGGAGGGCCAAGGCCAGGAGGACGTAGGGTCTCACGGGAGCCGAAGCGTACCAGAGCGCGGGTGACCTGCCAAGCCGAGCGTGCGCCGAGGGCCGCGTGTATCATGTCGCCCCATGAAGCTCGGATTCTCGCTGCCCACCGCGGGGGCGTGGGCCACCCCGGAGAATCAGATCCGCGTCGCGCGCCAGGCCGAGACGCTCGGCTACCACTCGTTGTGGGTGTTCCAGCGTCTGCTCTACGCGCTCGATCCGAAGAACGAGTACCCGCCGGTGCCGGGCAAGACGTGGCCCAAGCCGTTCGAGAGCGTGCTCGACCCCATCGTCACGCTCTCCTACGTGGCCGCGGCCACCTCGCGCATCCGCCTCGGCACGAGCGTGCTGATCATGCCCTTCTACACCCCGGTGGTCCTGGCCAAGCAGCTCGCCACCCTCGACGTGCTCTCGGGAGGCCGGCTCGACGTCGGGCTGGGCCTCGGCTGGTCGGAGGACGAGTACGAGGCGGTCGGGGTCCCGTACAAGGCGCGCGGGCGCCGCGGCGACGAGTTCCTCCGCTGCCTCGACATGATCTGGACCCAGGACGTGATCGAGTTCCACGGCGAGTTCTATCACGTGCCGCGCTGCCGGGTGGAGCCCAAGCCGGTGCAGAAACCCCGCCCGCCGATCACCATCGGCGGCTACGGCCGCACGGTGGTGAAGCGCGCGGTCGAGCTGGCCGACGGGTTCAACGGTGGCAACGTGCCGATGGCGAGCGTGGCCCCGCTGGTGCGCGAGGTCCGGGAGGCGGCGGCCGCGCGTGGCAAGGATCCGGCCCGGCTCCACATCGTCTGCCGCGGCTCCTACCGGGTGCTCGAGACCCCGCAGGGCCCCGACCGCCGGCCGCTCTGGGGCACGATCGACGAGATCCGCGAGGACATCGACCGCTACGCGGCCGCCGGCCTCACCGAGCTGTTCCTCGAGGGCAACTTCGTGCCGGGCGGGCCGTCGCTCGAGCAGACCCTGGACGTGATGACGCGCCTCGCCCCCGGAGGCTAGTCTGGATTTCGACGTATTTCTGCCTGGTTACCTCTCGGATCGGTCCCTTCTTCCCGCGATCGTCAGCCCGTGCCCCTTCTCGAAGACCGGCGCGCCAGTCGGGACCGAGGCTTATCTCGCTGGTGACCGGTAGTGTCAGCTTTCTGTCAGGATCTGTGAAAGACATTGCAATCGCCGCAACGGCTTTCCGAGCAAAGCGCAGTTATTTCATCTGGTTAGCAATGACACACCGGGCGGCCAAATAGCGATATCTTCGGCACTGTTCTTGCTCCGACGGTTCGTCATGGACGATAGCCTCCCGAGCATCTTGTGTGTGGATGACGACGTGGACATCCTCGATCTGCTCAAAGAGTATTTTACCGAGCAGGGGTTCGTCGTCCTCACCGCCACCAACGGCGTCGAGGCATTCCTCCAAGTCAAGCGCTGGCAGCCCAAGGCGGTGATCCTCGATCTTTTCATGCCCCGCCTCGGCGGCATCGGCGCGCTCGGGCGCATCAAGGCCCTCAATCCCGACGTGGTGGTGATCCTGGTCAGCGGCATGGGCAACGCCCTCGAGCTGGTCACCGAGGCCGGCCTGAGTGTCGCGGGCGCCTTCGCAAAGCCGCTCGACCTCATGCAAGTCTCCGAGACGCTGGCCCGGGCGGGCGTGGTGGCCCCCTCCGCCTTCGTCAGGGGCGAGACCTCGCCGGAGCGCCGGCCGGTCCGCGCGCGCATCCTGGTGGTGGACGACGAGCTCGAGTTCCGCAAGGTCCTGGCCGAGTACCTCGAGGACCGCGGCTTCGACGTGATCGAGGCGCAGGCGGGCGAGGAGGCGCTGGACCGCATCCCCGACTTCCATCCGCACATCGTCCTGATGGACGTGATGATGGCGGGGATGGGCGGCATCGAGGCCCTGCGCCGAATCAAGGTCAGCGCGCCCGAGACCTGCGTGATCATGGTGACCGCGGTCGAGGACATCGACTCCGCGCGCGGCGCGCTCGCCCTCGGCGCCTCCGACTACGTCACCAAGCCGTTCAGCTTCCAGTATCTCGACTCGGTGCTCGAGGTCCACATGCTGATGGACCACATCGACCCGAAGTCGAGCTAGCCGACACCCGACCTTCCCACCGCCCCCTCCAGCAACCGCTCGGCGGCTTCCTCGCCCGAGCGCACGCAGTCCGCGATTCCCACGCCGCGATAGGCCCCGCCGACCAGGCGCAGGCCGGGATGCCGCGACACCGCCTGCTCGATCGCCGCCGCGCGAGCCGCGTGGCCCACGTGGTACTGCGGCATCGCCCGCTCATGGCGGGCCACCCGCGCGAGCTCGGGCTCGGCGGTGATGCCGAGGAGCGGGCCGATCTGCTCTCGCGCGGTCCTGACCAGGGTCGCGTCGTCGCCCTGCAGCACGCCCTCGTTGAGGGCGCCGCCCAGGAAGACCCGCAGGAGCACGTGCCCCGAGGGCGCGCGCCCCGCGTACTTCACGCTCGAGAAGGTGCACGCGATGATCGGGCGCCGCTCCGCGTGCGGGACCACGAAGCCGAAGCCGTCGAGCGGGTGCCGCACGTCCGCGCGACGGTAGGCCAGGCTCACCGTCGCGGACGAGGCGTGGGGGATGCCCTCGAGGAGGTGCGTGAGCGCGGGATCCACGTAGCGCAGCATGCGCGCAGCCTGGTGCGCCTCGGGCGCCAGGACGAGCGCGTCGGCCTCGTAGGCGACACCGCCCGCGGTCGCGATCCGCCACCGCCCGTCCTCGCGTGCCACCGCGGTGACGCGCTCCTTGAGGCGCACCGCCCCCGCGGGGAGCCGGGCGGCGAGCGCCTGGACGAGCTCGTCCATGCCCCGGGCGAGGGTCACGAAGAGCGACCAGCGGGCCCCGCTCGTCCCCGCGTGCTGCGCCGGCGCCTTCCGCGCCGCGCGCCAGAGGGCCAGGATCACGCTCCGCTCGCGCTGCTCCATCTCGAGGAAGCGCGGCATGGTCGCCGACAGCGACAGCTCGTCGGGATCCGCGGTATAGATGCCCGCGACCAGAGGCTGGGCGACGCGCTCGAGCGCCTCGCGGCCGAGTCGCCGCCGCACGAAGGCGCCGAGGCTCTCGTCGGGATCGCCGCCCCGCGGCAGCACCAGGTCGCAGGCCATCCGGAGCTTGCCCGGCCAGGAGAAGAGCCGCGAGGCGAGCAGCGGCGCGAGGCGGGTCGGCGCCAGCAGCTGAAAGCCCTCGGGCAACGGATGCAGGCGGCCGCCCCAGACCACGAACGTGCGCCGGAAGCGATCGTCGGTGCGGATCAACCGCTCCTCCAGCCCGATCCGCTGGCACAGGGCGAGCGCCCACGGCTTCTCGGACAGGAAGGAGTCGGGCCCGCCCTCGACGAGAAATCCGTCACGCTGCTCGGTCTGGATGGTGCCGCCCACCCGGTCCGCGCCCTCGAGCACGGTCAGCTCGAGCGGCCGCCGCTGCTCCCGCGCGCGCTCCCCCGCGCGGTGCGCCGCGGCCAGCCCGGAGATCCCCGCGCCGACGACGACGAGCCTCACCGCTCGGTCACCCGATCGACCAGATCGGCCAGCATGGCGATGAAGTCAGGATGGTCGTTGGCGGCGGGCGCGCGATGGAAGGCCACCCC